>ERZ777305.3414-NODE-3414-length-10991-cov-2.769568_pt1 | contig 10991 bp, 10 predicted proteins | sample MGYA00374965_ERZ777305 | MGnify/ENA primary metagenome ERZ777305 (study PRJEB29328, sample SAMD00013331) | mouse gut metagenome | study: EMG produced TPA metagenomics assembly of the Metagenome analysis of fecal microbiota from mouse which was promoted...
GAATATTCAGAAGGTTAAAGAAGCTTATTGATACATTTTTCTGGAAAAGTCGGGACGTCAGGCGTATTGTTTTTGACCATCGCTGCGGGAAGCTCCGCGGCAGGTCCTGCCATAATTGCGTCCGTATCGGAGTGTCTCAGAATTTTGACATCAGAGATTTTTCCGTCTTTTACCACAACGCTGACTTTCGTTCTTCCACCTTTGCCGTTTCCAACACCGACATAGGTTCCATCTTTATAAGCCGCTGATGCGGATGCGGCAAAACACAGAAGCGCTGCGGCACAAAGGCTCTTTCTCATATATCACCCAATATATTGAAAAATAAATAAAAAAATAAGAAAAAGACAATTCAGAAAACTACTATATATCCAGTCTAATCGAAAATCATTATCATTTAGATCGGACCGTGAAGTCCTTTAATCTTAACCCAAAGATCATAGGAGAAATGCATGACGAAACTCTCCCGTCGTACATTCATTGCCGCATCCATGGCAACAGGGGTCGGAGCCGCCACATCCCACGCGGCCGAACCGACTGCACCGACACAAAATAACGCCGCCAACTATCCGGCCGCCACAGGAAGCGCTGCCCAGTATGCAGCAAATCCGCAGCCGCTGCCCGATCTTGCGCTGACAGAAACATTCAGTCTTGGAAAATCACCGATTAATGAAGGATCGTGCATTACCGCCTGCCGCTGGGGGCTTGTGCGTCCTCAGGTCAGAGGCGGCAAAATGGTCGCTCTGCTGCCCTTCGAGTACGACTACGCGCCCACTCCGAACATGAACAGAGCTACCCTACTCTCCGAGCCGCATTCGTTTCCCGATGGTTCGAGAAAGTTATCTTAAAAACGGCCCCGCCTCCCGCGATAAGCGCGGAAACGATCGTTGGGTCCGCGTCACTTGGGATCAGGCTTTGGATCTTGTTGCCAAAGAGATGAAGCGCGTTTACAAGGATTACGGTCCAAGCTCAATGTTCGGCCGCTCCTACGGCTGGATGTCTACCGGCAAGATCAATGCTGCAATCAACCTGCAGCAGCGTCTACTGAATCTCTGCGGCGGTTTTATCGGCTGCATCAACAGCTACTCGACCGCTGCTATCGGCCGCATTCTTCCTTATGTTATCGGTGTTGCCGATCCCCGCTCTACAAGCTGGGACAATGTACTCAAGAACAGCAAACGCGTCGTGCTCTGGGGGTGTGACCCGCTCGTCACCAATGACATTGACTGGCTGACTACGCTTCATAACGGCGCAGGCTACTTCCGTGCGCTTAAAGAATCCGGCATCAAAACCATTGACATCAATCCGATCCGCACCGATACCGGCGAATACCTCGGCAGCGAATGGATCGCTCCGGTTCCGGGCACTGACTGCGCCCTGATGCTCGGTATGATTTACGAACTGGAAAAGAGCGGTAAAGCGGATAAGGAATTCCTGAAGAAATACACTTCCGGCTACGATAAATTCCTCGACTACGTGCTCGGCAAGAGCGACAACACTCCGAAGACTCCTGAATGGGCAGCCAAGATCACCGGCGTTCCTGCTGAGAAGATCGTTTCACTGGCGCATGAGCTGCAGGAAAACCGCACCATGATCATGATGGGCTGGGGCATTCAGCGCATCCAATTCGGCGAACAGCCGCACTGGATGGGCTTTACGCTTGCAAGCGTACTTGGTCAGATCGGTCTGCCCGGCGGCGGCATCGGAACCAACTATCAGTACTCCAACGGCGGCTCGCCGGTGGCTTACGGTCCGTTCCTTGGCGGTATCTCGGGCGCGGTTAAGCCGGTTCTTCCCTTTAACCAGAATTGGAAAGGAAGCAAAGTCATTCCGGTTGCCCGATTTGTTGAATGCTTCCTGCACCCGGGCAAGACTATCGACTTTAACGGCACTAAGGTCACATATCCGGAAGTGAAAATGGTTATGTGGGCAGGCGGCAATCCGTTTGCGCATCAGCCTCAGACCAATAAGCTTGCCGAAGCCTGGAAGAAACCTGAAACCGTTGTGGTCACAGACAACGTCTGGACCGCTACTGCACGTCATGCGGACATCGTGCTGCCCGCAACCACGCAGTTTGAACACAACGACATCACCAACATCGGTACCTACTCCAATGATGGTCTTGTCGCGATGCAGCAGGCGATTGAACCGCAGTGGGAATCCAAACCCGACTATTGGATCTTCTCTCAGCTTGCTAAACGCATGGGATGCGAACAGCAGTTCACAGAAGGTCTTGACGAAATGGGATGGATTAAACGTGTCTACGAGGAATCCCGTCAGCTTGGAACCAAGATGGGTGTAGCGCTCCCGAGTTTTGAAGACTTCTGGAAGAAAGGCTACTTCCTCTATGACGTGAAACCGGCCGACAGAGACTTCGTCGCCTTTGCCGACTTCAGAGCGGATCCTGAAACAAACGACCTCTCAACGGAAAGCGGCAAGATTCAGATCTTCAGCCCGAAGATCCACTCTTACGGCTACAAAGACTGCTTAGGTCATCCGAGTTATCTCGAACCGACGGAATGCCTTAATACTCCGAACCGCAAGTATCCGCTTGCCTATATGGCCTGCAAGAGCCGCTATCGTATGCACAGCCAGCTTGACGGCGCTGTCGGCCATTACTTTGCGGATATCAGAGGCCGTGAACCGCTCTGGATTCATCCGGATAACGCTTCTGCCCGAGGCATTAAGAACTGTGACATCGTCATGGTCAAAAACGACCGAGGCGCGGCTCTGGCCGGCGCCTATGTCACGGATCGAGTCCGCAAGGATGCTGTCGTTCTGCATCACGGCGCATGGTACGCACCGAAGAAGATGAAAGACGGTACTCTGCTCGATATCCACGGCAACTCCAATACGCTCAGTATGGACGTTCCGACATCAAACCTCGCCTGCGGCAATATCGCCTCCTCCGGCTTGGTTGACGTTGTTAAATACACAGGAGAGCTTCCCTCAGTCTATGTCTGGGAAGAGCCGGAATACACGGAATAATCCGTAACTGAAAAGCACAACGGCCGCTTACGCGGCCGTTGTCTTATCTGCTGATTTAGTACAGGGGTCAGCGCATTTCACGAAGCGCTGCGATACGAGCTTCAATCGGCGGATGGCTCGCTAAGAGTTCACCGATGTTGCCCATGATGCCGAAGCCTTTAACTGCAGCCGGAAGCTCCTCGGTCGGAACACCGCCGAGTCTGGCAAGCGCATTGATCATCGGAGCAGAAGAACCCATGATCTGAGCAGCACCCGCATCAGCACGGAATTCGCGGTGACGAGAGAAGGCAGCCACAACCATCGCAGCAAGGAATCCAAGCACGATATCCAGGACAAGCGAAGTCACGTAATAGCCGATGCCGGGAGCGTCGTCTTCGTTGCGCAGAACGCCGCGGTCAACAAAGTTACCGATCACTCGGGAAAGGAAGACTACGAATGTGTTGGTCACGCCCTGAATCAGAGTCATAGTGACCATGTCGCCGTTTGCAACGTGCGCGATTTCGTGTGCAAGCACGGCTTCGACTTCTTCTTTATTCATGCTCGAAAGAAGACCGGTGGAAACCGCAACCATGGCAGAATTTTTTGTCGGACCGGTCGCAAAGGCGTTTGCTTCGCCTTCGTAAATACCGACTTCCGGCATCGGGATACCGGCTTTCTGAGAATGTGAATGCACAGTATTGACCAGCCAGGCTTCAAGCTTGTTGGCCGGATTTTGGACATCGATCATCTGAACGCCCATAGTGCGTTTAGCGATCATTTTGCTCATCAGAAGAGAAATGATGGAGCCGCTGAAGCCAACAATGGCGGCAAAGACAAGAAGCGTGCCTAAGTTCTGGCCTGCGCCTGCAACATTGGCGAAATTAATTCCGAACACAGCTGAAACGATGTTCAGGACAACGCCAAGTACGACGAGAACAGCTAAGTTGGTCAGAAGGAAAAAGCCTATTCTTTTTAACATATCTACTGATCAATCCTCGGTTAAAAAAGGTTATGTTTATCCCACTATTATCGGGTACTGAGAGGAATTTTTGTCATAAAAAAGAATGATAAATTGTTTCCAATTTTGCTCTTTTTTAAAAAATCCCCCCGCAGGCGCCTATTTCTTTTCCAAGTCCATCGTATCCCATGCTCCGCAAGCCGGGCAACGCCATAAATAACTGTGGGTTCTAAAGCCGCATTCTTTGCACTTAAATTCGGAAAGTCCGGTCGGAATAAGCGGATTCTTTCCGGTAGCAGCCTGCCGCTTCAAGGTTTGTTCAACCGCGCTGATGAGCGCAGAAATCGCGTTGGCAGCCGGCCCCTGTGCCGGCACGGCTTTAAGCATTGAGACAGCATCTTCGCCTTTACCCGCTTTTACGATCATAAAGGCGGCCAAATTCAAGATTGCAGGATCCTTTTGAGCGGCCTGAAGCACATATCCAACCGCTTCCTGCATTTTGCCCTGAAGTGCGAGCGTCGGGAAGATCTTAACTGCGACGAGACTCTCAAGATTAGGAGAATCTTTGACCGCTTCCTGCCAGGCCTTAACTGCCGCGTCGGTCTCACCCTTAGCCTTCAGAATATCGCCCCGCAGGATTCGCGCGCGAACACTTGTCGGTTCCGCTTTTAACGCTTCAAGGACATTTTTTTCCGCTTCTTCGGGTTTCTTTAACTTCAGACTGATGGCGGCAAGTTCACAGTAAAACTGTGCAATACGGGATTGATACTGCTCTTTTGTAATTTTTTGAAGCTCTTCAGCCTTAGTGACCGCCTTATTCCAATCCTTCGTCATTTCATAAAGCTTGAGAAGCTGTTTATCGGCCTCGATACGAAGCTCTTCCGTTTGATCGGCGAGTTCTTCATAAGCAGCCTCCGCTCGATCAAACATCCCCGCTTTCAGAAAATCAATCGCCAGTTCTTTCAGCGCATCGATGCGAACCTGAAGAGGGATATTCTTATCAGCGCTTAACTGCTGATGCAGACCTATCGCATCGGAGAATTTGCCCAGTCCGCGCAGCTGCGCGGCTTCATCCAAAACTTTTTGCGGATCATTGACCGTATTTTCAGTTGTCATAACTTTACGCACTCTGTCTAATAATCTATCTGTCATTGTGCTCCACGAGGGAGCTTTCACTGTCCTGCCATTGTAATTCTCATTACCTCGCTGAGCGCTAATGATGTTTATATCGGGACAAAGAACAAAATATTCGGCAAAAAAAGGCCCGGCTTATTCAGCCGGGCCGGGCGCTTTATTGAAATCGCTTACTCATTACTCTTCAGTAACAGAGTTATCCACTCGTTCACGCATTTCCTTGCCTGCTTTGAAGTGAGGCACGATTTTTGCGGGAACTTCAACGGTCGCACCGCTTTTCGGATTACGACCGATACGAGGCGGTCTGTAATTCAGCGAGAAACTTCCGAACCCGCGGATTTCGATCCTACTGCCCTGCGCAAGAGCTGCAGTCATGGCGTTGAGGATGGAGTTAACTGCATCATCAACATCCCTGACCGTCAGACGATTGGCAATAACCATGGGGTCGTTTGCCAACAGTGCGATGAGTTCAGATTTGGTCATTTCTTAAAGCTCTCTGGTAATTATTTAGACTGATCCAGTTTTGCTCTGAGAAGAGCGCCGAGGTTAGTCGTACCAGAGTTGGATTCATCGCTACCGATCTTAGCCATCGCTTCACGCGTTTCAGCCTGGTCCTTAGCACGGACGGAGAGCTGGATGGAGCGGTTCTTACGATCGATATTAACGATGGCGGCGGTGACTTCATCGCCTTCCTTAAGAACGTTTCTGGCGTCTTCAACACGATCTGTGCCGATTTCGCTGGCGCGCAGATAGCCTTCAGTGTCGTTGCCGAGGTCAATAACAGCACCCTTGGCGTCAACGCTCTTGACAGTACCTGTCACAACAGTGCCCTTTTCGTGAGCAGAGCAGAAGTTGGTGAACGGGTCGCCGCTCATCTGCTTAACACCGAGGGAGATGCGTTCGCGTTCAACATCGATGGTGAGAACCATAGCTTCGAGTTCTTCGCCCTTCTTGTACTTGCGAACAGCTTCCTCACCAGGTTCTGTCCAGGAGAGGTCAGAGAGGTGAACAAGACCATCGATACCGCCTTCGAGGCCTATGAAGACACCGAAGTCAGTGATGGACTTGATCTGGCCCTTGACGATGTCGCCCTTCTGATGAGAAGCAGCGAATTCTTCCCAAGGATTCGGCTTGCACTGTTTCATGCCGAGAGAGATACGACGGCGTTCTTCGTCGATCTCGAGAACCATGACTTCAACTTCGTCGCCGAGAGCAACAACTTTCTTCGGATCGACGTTCTTGTTTGTCCAATCCATTTCGGAAACGTGGACAAGACCTTCGATACCGGATTCGATCTCAACGAAAGCACCGTAGTCAGTGATGTTGGTGACTTTGCCGAAGAGACGTGTACCCTGCGGGTAGCGGCGGGCGATACCGATCCAGGGATCTTCGCCAAGCTGCTTGATACCGAGAGAAACACGATTCTTTTCCTGGTCGAACTTGAGAACCTTGGCTGTGATTTCCTGGCCCTGTTCAAGAACTTCGCTCGGATGACGTACGCGGCGCCATGCGAGGTCGGTGATGTGCAGAAGACCGTCGATACCGCCGAGGTCAACGAATGCACCGTAGTCAGTGATGTTCTTAACGATGCCCTTAACAACAGCGCCTTCCTTGAGTGTTTCAAGAAGTTTGGCTCTTTCTTCGCCCATAGAGGCTTCGACAACCGCGCGGCGGGAAAGAACAACGTTGTTGCGCTTACGATCAAGCTTGATAACCTTGAATTCAAGGGTCTTGCCTTCGTAGGGTGTGGTGTCCTTAACGGGACGTGTATCAACGAGGGAACCCGGCAGGAATGCGCGGATGCCGTTGGTCATCACTGTCAGGCCGCCCTTAACTTTGCCTGTAACGGTACCGGTAACCAGCTCGCCGGATTCGAGGGCTTTTTCAAGGTTGAGCCAGGCGGCAAGGCGCTTAGCTTTGTCGCGGGACAGGATGGTGTCGCCGTAGCCGTTTTCGAGGTTTTCGATAGCGACGGAAACGAAGTCACCTACCTTGACGTCAACTTCGCCGCGGTCATTCTTGAATTCTTCAACAGGAATGAAGGCTTCGCTCTTCAGGCCGGCGTTAACAACAACGTAGTTGTAATCAACGCGGACAACTTCTGCAGGGATGACTTCGCCCTGTTTCATTTCCTGCTTAGCGATACTCTGCTCGAATAACTCAGCAAAACTTTCGGTAGGTTTGGTTGTAGTGTTGGTCATGAATGTAAATGGTTTGCTTTATCGAAATAAAGCGGTTAAAAATTCCCATCGGCCACCATGGACGATAGGGGCATCAAAATTAAAGGGCTTTTTAGGGCCTAATCTCCCGATACCATGAGAGAACTTTATCTATGGTTTCCTGAAGCGTAAGTTCAGAGGAATCCAATATCCTCGCGCCTTCCGCCGGCTTGAGCGGTGCTACCGCGCGCTCAGTGTCGCGTCGGTCTCTCTCCTTCAAGTCAGAAACAAGGTCGTCGATTTTACTATCAATTCCTTTTTCTTTCAACTGGTTATAACGTCTCTTTGCACGAGATTCGGCCGAAGCTGTAAGAAAAATTTTAAGACAGGCATCCGGGAACACCACTGCGCCCATATCCCTGCCGTCAGCCACAAGCCCCGGCTCCTGCGCGCAGCGTCTCTGTAGCTGAAAAAGCGCGTCCCGAACCGTAGGATAGGCCGCGATTTGACTCGCGTTTAATCCCGCTTCTTCAGTACGGATAACATCTGTCACATCTTCGTCGTTCAGATAAATTCTGCCGTCCTTAAAAAGCGGTTTCATATTTTCTGCGACTTTCGTCACGGCAGCCTGATCGTCAAGCGACACACCTTCTTTCACGCAGGCTGTCCCCGCCAGTCGGTAAAGCGCGCCGCTGTCCAGAACATGAAAACCTAAAACTTTGGCGACACCGGCCGAAACGCTGCCTTTGCCCGAAGCGACCGGTCCGTCAATCGCGATAATATCTGCCATTCTTAATTCTCCACCACTGTTGAAAGGCGAGTGAAATAATCCGGAAAAGTTTTTGCGACGCACTTCGGATCATTAATAAATACAGGAACACCGCCCGCCGCGATCAGGGACATGCACATTGCCATGCGATGGTCTTTGTAAGTGTCAAACGTCGCGCTCTGCAGTTTCTCCGGCGGTGTAATACGAATCCAATCCTCGCCGCTTTCCACCTTGCAGCCGACTTTGCTCAGCTCTTTTTCCATCGCGGCGATACGGTCGGTTTCCTTAACCCGCCAGCTGCCGATTCCTCTGAGCGTCGTCTCGCCGTCGCACATCGGCGCAATAGCCGCAAGCGTCATTGCCGCATCCGGAATGGTTCTCACATCCGCGTCAATCCCGTGGAGTTTTTTCGCATAAGGATTCGGTGCGGTTTTGATCCAATTTTCACCGCGGGTAACCGATGCGCCCATCTTTGCTAGATACTCCACAAAAGCAGCGTCTCCCTGAACGCTGTCCTGTCCGACCCCTTCCACTTTGAGAGGTCCGACAAGAGCGCCAAGCGCGAGGAAATACGATGCGCTCGAAGCATCTGCTTCCACTTCAAAAACGCCCGGCGATTTGTAGCGCGCACGAGGAACAAGGAAGTCTTTCTCCGTTGTTTTTACCGTCACACCGAATTTCTCCATGAGACGACACGTCAGCGAGACGTACGGCGAGCTGATCAGTTCGCCGTCTACGCGTATCCTCAGGCCTTCCTCCGGCGCAAGCAGAGGCGCAGCCATCAGAAGTCCTGAGAGGAACTGACTGGAGACATCTCCGCGAATGTGCGCGAGGTTTCCTCGAATGTGAAACGCCGGTTCAATTTTGATCGGTGGAAAACCTGCTTCGTTTAAATATGAAATTTTCGCTCCAAGTGCGTTGAGCGCTTCAACCAAATGCGCGATCGGACGCTCACGCATGCGGGCAACCCCGTCAAGCGTGTATTCCCCGCCGCTGAAAGCGAGCGAAGAGGCTAAAGGACGCATAGCGGTTCCCGCGTTGCCGAGAAAGAGATCGGCTTTTTTAACCGGGAAAGCTCCGCCGCAGCCCGTCACCTTAACGATCGTGCCGTCTTCATTCTGCTCAAATCCGACTCCGAGCCCGCGCAGTGCGCCAAGCATCATTTCGGTATCTTCCGCCACCAAAAGGTTTCGCACCTCAGTGACGCCGTCGGATAAAGCCGACAGGAGAAGCGCCCGGTTGGAAATACTTTTAGAACCCGGAAGACTCACCGAGCCTCTAACCGCTGAAATCGGACTGACTCTGAGACATTCATTCATAAATAGAATCCTTTTTACTGCTATTTGCCGGGGAAAACCAGTCCGCGGCGATTACGCATCGCGTTCTCAAACACGCGTTCAATGGCCTGAGCGTCGCCCTCATCAATATATTTCTGGAGCGCGTCAAGCTCTTTGCGATAGCTGCGGAGCTCCTCGGAAATCGCGTCGCGGTTGCTGATGCAGATATCGCGCCACATCACAGGTGAGCTCGCCGCGATTCTGGTGAAGTCTCTAAATCCCGCACCCGCCATTTTCAATTTGACGTGCGCGGAAGGCTCCTTCGCGATCATGTCAACAAGCGCATAAGCAAGCACATGCGGAAGGTGGCTGACGGACGCAAAAATTCTGTCATGCTCCTCGGGCGTCATCTCCTGAACTTTGGAGCCCGCTTTTTTCCAGTTCTCCGTAATCAGTTCGACAACCTTCGGATCCATACCCTCGGCAGGCGTGGAGATCACAACCTTATTCAGAAAGAGATCGGGATCGGCGTACTCGACGCCCGGCATCTCGCCGCCCGCGATCGGATGCGCGGGCGCATACTGATTGAATTTATCTCCGAGCCCCTTGCGCGCGGCCGCAATGACCGAGCCGCGGGTGGAACCGACATCAGTGACCACCGCGCCCTTTTTAAGGTACTTGCCGATTTCGGCAAAAACGCTTTCCATCGCCTTGACAGGCACGGACACGACGATAATATCGGATTTCTCAACCGCCTCGCGAAGGGAGAGGGTACATTCGTCAGCGACCTTTTTCTCAAGCGCGGTTTTCAGGTTCTCTTCATTGATATCAAAGGCGATTACATGATCGACAAGACCCGCCTTTTTCCAGCTCAGGGCTACGGATCCGCCGATCAGTCCGCAGCCCAATACAGACATTGTTGCCAAAGCTACTCTCCGAACTTGTTCAGACCTTCCTTGAGAACCTCGAGGAATCTCTCGTTCTGCTCGGGTGTTCCGACCGTGACGCGAACCCATTCAGGAAGGTCATAAGAGCGCATACGGCGCACGATAATGCCCTTCTTCAGCAGATAATCGACAATCTCATCGGCATGGCTGCCGATGCGGACTGTGATGAAATTCGCATGAAGCCCCATATAAGGCAGTTCAAGCTGATCGAACGCTTCGGTCAGGAATTTAATGCCCTCTTTGTTAACTTCGAGCGTCTTCTTCACAAAATCCTGATCCTTGAGCGCGGCAAGAGCGGCGATCTGAGATAGATCATTCACGTTAAAGGGATGACGCACGCGGTTGAGCAGAGAAAGAAGCTCGGGCTGCGCAATACCGTACCCAACGCGGGCGCCCGCCAGCCCGTATGCCTTGGAGAAAGTTCTTGCGATCATCACGTTGGGGTGTCTGCGGACCATTTCGACAGAATCGCACTGAAGCGCAGGCTCTAAAAATTCCACATACGCCTCGTCAAAGAGCACCATAACATTCGGCGGAACCTGATCCAGGAACTGCAGGATGTCGTCCTCGGCCAAATACGTTCCGGTCGGATTATTCGGATTGGTCAGGAAAATCAGGCGGGTTCTCGAGTCAATCGCGTCAAGCATCGCCTGCAGATCCGCGTTGTAGTCGTCTGTTGCCGGCACTTCAATCGTTTCAGCACCGCAAAGACGCGCCACCATCGGATAAAGCGAGAAGGAGTACTGCGGATAAATCGCAGTTGTGCCGACGGAGAGCACCGTC
>ERZ777305.3416-NODE-3416-length-10983-cov-3.042368_pt1 | contig 10983 bp, 13 predicted proteins | sample MGYA00374965_ERZ777305 | MGnify/ENA primary metagenome ERZ777305 (study PRJEB29328, sample SAMD00013331) | mouse gut metagenome | study: EMG produced TPA metagenomics assembly of the Metagenome analysis of fecal microbiota from mouse which was promoted...
CTCTGCCCTGCGGGCATCTCCCTACCCCGTAGGAAGTCACCCTTTTGCAGGGGGTGTCGGGGGACAGCGTCCCCTGACAATAATGCCGCACAAGTGAAATCAATAAAAGGAGGGCAAAATTATGACTGAAAAGGAAAAACAACAGGCAGGACAGCTTTACAACGGCGGCGACCGCGAACTTACGGCGGAACGCGTAAATGCAAAAAAATTGTGCGCCGAGTATAATGCGGCGACTTATAACGACTATCAGAAGAAAGAGCGTCTCCTTGACAGGCTGCTTGCCCTGCGAGGCGAAAATACATGGATAGAAGCGAATTTCTTCTGCGATTACGGATACAACATCATAATCGGCGACAATTTTTACGCTAATCACAACTGCGTTATCCTTGACTGCGCAGAGGTGACTTTCGGAGATAACGTATTTATCGGTCCGAACTGCGGATTTTATACGGCGGGTCATCCTCTGAATGCAGAACAGCGCAACAGCGGACTTGAATACGCAAAGCCGATTAAAGTCGGAAGCGACGTCTGGATAGGCGGAAACGTCTGCGTAATGCCCGGCGTTACCATTGGCGACAACGTAGTAATCGGCGGCGGAAGCGTCGTGACGAAAGATATTCCGTCGGGAACGGTTGCGGTCGGAAATCCGTGCAAGGTCATTCGCGAGATAACCGACAAGGATATTATGAAATAATGAATACGCTGCATCTCAAATATGCCGTTGAGATAGAAAAAACGCTCTCAATAACGCAGGCTGCCGAAAATCTTTACATGGCGCAGCCGAATCTCAGCAAGGCGATAAAGGAACTGGAATCTTCACTGGGAATCACCATATTCAGACGAACCTCAAAAGGAGTTATTCCGACGGACGAAGGCGTAAAATTTTTGAAATACGCAAAACAGATACTTATACAAATAGATAAAATGGAATCCATAGCCGCTCCAGAAAAACAAATGGAGCGGAAAATCAGAATATCAGTTCCGCGGGCAGGATATATTTCCAAAGCTTTTTCGGACTATATTGCAGGAGCTGATCTTTCGGACGATGTGGAAATCTATTTTTGCGAAACAAATTCCCTGCGAACGATAGAAAACGTTCGCGACAACGGATATAATTTCGGCATAATCCGCTTTAACGCTGTGCATGAAAAGTATTTTTCGGATTTTATTGCAGAAAAGAATCTTGAAATGGAATTGTTGTGGGAATTCAGTTCGCTGGCTGTAATGTCGGCGGAGCATCCGCAGGCTAACAAGGAATATTTTACTTATCGCGAACTTTCGGAACAATTTGCGGAAATTGCTCAGGGAGATGATTTCGTACCCTATTTATCGGGCGCTGCGGAACGTCTTTTTGCGGCTAACCGCGGAGAAAATATCAAGCCGCGCAGGATATACACCCTTGACCGAGGCAGCGCGATAGATTTTCTGCTGACGGTTCAGGGGGCTTTTATGCTGGATTCGCCCATGCCCGACAGTATGTGCGGCAAGCATGGTCTCATTCAGAGAAGATGTGATTTTGCCGATAATCATTTTCGGGACTATATAATCTACGCTTCGGGAAGAAAGCTTACAGAGGGCGAATTATCGCTTATCAATAAGCTTTATGAAGCGCGCAACCGAGCCGCGTTTTTATCTTGATCTATTACCGTCAATGACGACGTTAATAATATATTATTCAGAAATAAAGGAAGGTAAGAGAAATGTTTGAAATTCTCGAAAAGAAAAGTCTCAATCCTACCGTGACGCTCATGAAAATAAATGCTCCGAGAGTCGCAAAAAAGGCTGAGCCGGGACAATTTATTATCCTGAGAACCGACGCTGAGGGAGAAAGAATTCCCCTTACTATCGCCGATTACAGCCGCGAAGAGGGAAGTGTGACGATAATTTTCCAGATAGTGGGAGCAACTACCGAAAAACTCAACGCGCTTAACGAGGGCGATTGTCTGCACGATTTCGTAGGTCCTCTCGGCAGAGCTACCGAGACCGACGGGCTGAAAAAAGTCGCTGTCGTAGGCGGCGGCGTTGGCTGCGCTATCGCATTCCCCGTGGCGAAAAAACTACATGAGCTCGGCGTGGAGGTGCATTCTATAGTCGGATTCAGAAATAAGGATCTCGTTATACTTGAAGATGAATTCAGAGCAAATTCCTCAAAATTCGTACTTATGTCCGACGACGGCTCGGCAGGCGAAAAAGGACTCGTTACCGACGCGCTCAAAAAGCTTATCGACAGCGGCGAAAAATACGACAGAGTTATAACTATCGGCCCGCTCATCATGATGAAATTCGTATGCAAGCTGACAAAGGAATACGAGATTCCGACGGTCGCTTCCATGAATCCTATAATGATCGACGGCACGGGTATGTGCGGCGGCTGCCGTCTAACGGTTGGCGGAGAAACCAAGTTCGCCTGCGTTGACGGTCCCGAATTTGACGGTCATCTCATTGATTTCGACGAGGCTATGGCAAGAGGCGCAAGCTATAAGGAATTCGAGCGCAAAGCTCATGAAGCCGCCTGCAATTTGTTTAAGGAGGTAAAGTGAAATGCCGAATATGTCTTTAAATAAAAATGAAATGCCCGTTCAGGCTCCCAATGTGAGAAACAAGAATTTCACTGAAGTTGCTCTCGGATATACGGAGGAGCAGGCTATCGACGAGGCGAAACGCTGCCTTAACTGCAAGCACAAGCCATGCGTAACGGGCTGCCCCGTACAGATAGATATTCCTGCATTTATAGCGCAGGTTGCCGAAGGAAATTTTGAAGAAGCTTATAAGATAATCACAAAATCGAGTTCGCTTCCTGCCGTATGCGGAAGAGTCTGCCCGCAGGAAACACAGTGCGAAAGCAAGTGCGTTCGCGGCAAAAAGGGCGAACCTGTAGCTATCGGACGTCTTGAAAGATACGTTGCGGACAGGCATAACGCTCAGTCGGCAGCAGCCGTTGAAAAGCCCGAATCCAACGGTCACAAGGCAGCCGTTATCGGTTCCGGACCTTCGGGACTTGCCTGCGCAGGCGATCTCGCTAAAAAGGGATATGACGTTACAGTTTTCGAGGCTCTTCATGTTGCAGGCGGCGTTCTTTCTTACGGGATCCCCGAATTCAGACTGCCCAAGACGATCGTTCAGCAGGAGATCGAGGGCTTAAAGGCTCTCGGCGTTAAGATCGAAACAAATACGGTCGTAGGCAAGACAGTTTCCATAGACGAGCTTATGAAGGAAGAAGGCTTCGAGTCCGTATTTATCGGTTCGGGCGCAGGTCTGCCGAGATTTATGCGCATTCCGGGCGAAAATCTCAACGGCGTATATTCCGCCAACGAATTCCTTACACGTATAAATCTTATGAAAGCGTACAAGGAGAATTCCTCAACGCCTATAAATGCCGGCACAAAGGCTGTTGTAGTAGGCGGCGGAAACGTTGCTATGGACGCTGCCCGCTGCGCGAAGAGACTGGGAGCGGATGTTACGGTCGTTTACCGCCGTACGGAAAAGGAACTTCCTGCGCGTGCAGAAGAAGTTGAACACGCTATGGAAGAGGGTATCGTTTTCAAATTTCTGACGAATCCCACGGAGATAACCGCAACCGAAAACGGCTGGGTAAAGGGTATCGTCTGTCAGCAGATGGAGCTTTCCGAGCCTGACGCAAGCGGACGTGCAAAACCTGTACCTGTTGAGGGCGCGATTTTCGAGATAGAAGCCGACTGCGTTATCATGTCTATCGGAACATCTCCAAATCCGCTTATAAAGTCTACTACAGCGGGACTGGAAACCCAGAAATGGGGCGGAATTATTGCCAACGAGGACGGACTTACTTCACGCGAGGGCGTATATGCAGGCGGCGACGCCGTAACGGGCGCTGCTACTGTAATTCTTGCCATGGGAGCAGGCAAAAAGGCTGCCGCTGCTATGGACGAATATATGCAAAACAAATAATATATATGATATCAATGCGCTGTCACAATTGACAGCGCATTTTTTCATGATGAATATACAGGTTCTAATTTCCACTCGTGCGGCATTACAGCAATAATTTTTATAAAAAATTGCAGATAAACTATTGCTAATTTGCTGATCTTATGTTATAATAATTTATATTTGACTTGATGAGGTGCATTATGATAAGTGTTGAAAATCATATCGGCAAAATTACCGTCTCGGAAAATTTCCTTACCGAGCTTATCCGCCGCGCCGTTTGCGACTGTTTCGGCGTTGCCGACGTTTGCAGCGTTAATACTTTCCGCTCTGCTGTTTCGGCTATTACCGGCGGAAGATTATTTAAAAGCAAGGGCGTTTCCGTACGTACCAACGATAACGGCGAGCTTTACATCGATCTTCACATAAAAGTTTCTTACGGCACTAATATTTCCGCGGCTGTTCGCAGCATTACTCATAAGGTTTCTTTTACCGTCGAAGAAGCTGTCGGAATCAGCGTTAAGGCTGTTAACGTTTTTGTTGACGATATGAATTATTGATTTTCGGGGAGGTTTTATTTTGATCAACGGTGCTTTATTCAGAGATGCTGTTATTTCTGCTGCCATTACCATAAACAATAGAAAAAGAGAGGTTGACGAACTTAACGTTTATCCCGTTCCCGACGGCGATACGGGTACTAATATGTCCATGACCATCGGAAACGCCGTGGACGAACTTAAACGTATGCCTGCGGATGTTCCGATCTCGGAAGCCGCTTCTGCCGCAGCTTCCGCTCTTCTCAGAGGTGCAAGAGGCAATTCGGGCGTCATTCTTTCGCTGCTCTTCCGCGGAATTTCAAAGGGGCTGTCGGGTCTTGAATCGGCTTCCTGCGAAAATTTCGCCGCCGCTCTCGATCTCGGCGTTCAGGCGGCTTATAAGGCTGTAATGAAACCGGTGGAAGGAACTATACTTACAGTTGCAAAAGCTGCCGCCGCTCAGGCTAAGGAATCCGCCTTATCTACCAGCAGCGAAACTCTTTTCTGGAACGACGTTTGCAGCGAAGCCGAAGCCGTTCTCGCAAAAACTACCGAAATGCTTCCGCAGCTTAAAAAAGCAGGAGTTGTCGACGCGGGCGGAATGGGCTTTGCCATTATAATACGCGCTATGAGCGATATTTTCGCAGGCGGAAAAATAGCAATTCCCACGGAAAAGAACGCGCCTGCCGAGGATTCGTTCAAAACTGCTGTCAGCCAATACGACGGCGATATTACATATACTTACTGCACGGAATTTATGCTGCGCAAAAATAAAGATTGTCCCGATCCTTTCATGCTCCGCGCTTACCTTGAAACTATTGGCGACTGCGTAGTTCTTGTCGACGATGAAAAATACATAAAAGTTCACGTTCATACCGATAATCCCGGAAACGCACTTCAAAAAGCTCTTGAATTCGGCTGCTTCGTAAATGATCCGCGCCCGAAGATCGAGAATATGCGTATTCAGCATGAAAATAAGGTCAAGGAGGCAAAAGAGATAGAAGCCGGATTTACGCCTGCCGAACCCGAAAAAAATTTCGGATTTGTTGCTGTCGCGGCAGGTCATGGACTTGTATCGCTGTTCAGCGACCTCGGAGCGGACGTTGTGGTAAAGGGCGGTCAGACCATGAACCCTTCTACCGATGATATCCTCCGCGCTATACTCTCAACTCCCGCCAAAACCGTTTTCGTGCTGCCCAACAATAAAAATATCATTATGGCTGCGGAACAGGCTGTTAAGCTTACCGATAAAAGCGTATGCGTTCTGCAAACACGCACCATTCCGCAGGGCATTGCCGCTATGATGGCATTTGACGAATATGCAGATTTGTCTGAAAACCGCATAAATATGACCAAGGCCTTTGAAAAAGTTTCCACGGGTCTTATCACTTTCGCCGCAAGAGATTCCGAATTTGAGGGGCATTCTATTAAAGAGGGCGAAATTCTTGCGCTGGACAACAGCAAGCTTGCTTTTACCGAAAAAGATATCAACAAGGCTGCGCTGAAACTTGTGAAAAAACTCGCAAAAAGCGGCGCAAGCTATGTAACTGTCATTTACGGTTCCGATGTTACCGAAGCGGACGCTGAATCGCTCCAGCAGCTTTTGCAGTCAAAACTCAGCGACAAGATCGAAGTCATGCTGATAAACGGCGGTCAGCCCGTTTATTACTACATTCTTTCGGTTGAATAATTTATATCAATAAATAAACTCCGCTGTTCGTAATGGTCGGCGGAGTTTAGAACCTGTCCACATAGGAAATTCCGCACGTATTTTCGGCAAATTTTGCCGATTGCTGGCGTTGAAAAATCTCACTATATGACCGAAGGGAACGCCCGTGGCGCGTCAGTATGCTTTCGATTTTTCTCCTTGCACTCGTCAAAATTATGCTCGAAAACCCGCACACAATTTCTATGTGGACAGGTTCTTATTTTTTCGTTGATGACGCGTACAAACAATATAGTCAAACAACTTGAAAAACAATGAAGTGAAACGATGAAAATGCACCACCGCTTCGTTGTCGTCCTTGCTGTGACGCATTTTCATTCGTTTCCTTTTCACCGCTTTTCAAGTTGTCTGACTATATCAGCGACATACTTTGATATTTGCCGCATCCTCGCGGCGAAGCGCTATTACCGCGCCTTTCACGAGATACGCCGTGGGATCGCCGGCGAAACTCTTCAGCAGACAGGTAACGCGCGTTCCGCGTATAAAACCCAGTTCCTTCAGCCGCTTCGCCATTATGTCCGTCGCTCCGTGTCCCTCTATAATACAGCTTTCGCCCTCTTTCAGCGCGCTGAGATCGATCTCTGAAATATTTATCACTCCCGTTTCTTTTGTGGCAAAACCGCACAAAAAACTTTTGACGTCTTTGTGCGGCGTTGCCTTAGAACTTGTGATCATAGATTATGTACGCGTATTTTCGAGCATAATTTTTATGCCGGCAAGGAAAAAACACGCAGGAATACTATCGTATTGCAAGTGTTTTCCAAAAATATGTGCAGAATCTATGAACACAAGCTCTTAATATTATATTCACAATCCCTGATTTTCGTGACGCTCACGGATTGAACGAATCCGAATACACGCTTATTTCGGTAAATATCCCGGATCTTCCTCCCGTTATCCTGACTGCTGATATTCTGCCGTTTTCAATGCCGCTAAACGTTACTCTGTCTCCGAGATCTTCTCCCTCATATCCGGAATATAAGAAGAATTTTCGTTTAAATTCCCTTTTTGCGATCGAATCTCTAAATTGACATCCCTGCAAAGGATCGTACAGAAAACGCCTGTCAAGCTCAAAATAACGGTTTCGCACAATATTACGCGTCGCCGCGTCCGGATTTGTAAGATCGTATGTTCCGTAATTTCCCTCAATATCAGCCATATGAAAGCTGCTTACAAGACGGCGCGTATCCATTTCGCTTCCGACATTTATAATATCTTCATCAGCAAACGTAAAACTAAGCGGCTCTGCGGGATCGCTTATCATTATCATATTTTCCGAACGGATATACGGATAACGCCCCGTAAGCTTATAAGAGAGATTCACCACGCCGTCCCACATGGACGAACCCTTTTTTACGAAAATATAACTCTCTTCGCTATTCGATTCATGCGCGATATTGGGAATGCTGAAATAATTGTCAACAAGGCTGTTTATTGATAAACGGCTGTACATTCCGGGCGGAAGCTGATTTTCCAGCAGAAGCGAAGTATAACTCCTTGAACTTACCCTTCCTATCTTCTTTCCGCCCTCTGTCACAATTTTCAGCGTATCTATAATTCCGCTGCTTATGTTATGATAATTCACATTAAACCGCGCGCCAGTATATTCTCCCTCGGGGCAATCGTCTGCGTCGAACGTTACCGTAAAATATGAATAAGGCGTATAGGCTTCCTTTACAAATGAAAATTCATAAACTTCGCCTGTATTAAAAAATGTGCCGTCAGGTCTGTATAATCTCAATATAGCTATCATGACGCCGTATCCCCCGGATTTCCCTGAATATAGTCGGCTGTCGCCACGGTAAGCTTCAGATAGATAAAATCGTCGCCCTTGTCCTCGATCTTGAAATCACTTACAATGCAGTTTTTGAAAACCAATCCCCTGTAATGAGTTATAAACGGCTCTGAACTCCGGAGATTCGCAAGAGTTCTCGCAAAGTAAAACGGATCGCTTTGTCTGTAAACTCTGCCGATATACGTTATTCTTGCACCTTTCGGACATTTTCCCGTGATTTTTCCTCTTCCCATAAGATTAGGCTTTTCGTAGATCTGAGTCTGCGCTTCTATGATAAAATGCTCGCAGTACATCTGAATAGACGCCACGTTTACCATTGGAATCTTCATTCCCTTTTAACATTATGGAATGCCTTTTGCAAATAGAATTTTCGGTCAAGTCAGTTCCTCCCTTGCTATTTTACGCATACCGCCCACCGTCATTACCGCCGTTATCACAAGCCGATTTATTTTTTTATCCGCATTCAGCGTAAGACGGCTCATATAACTGCTCGAACCCGATATTTTTAATACGGAGTCGCGTATATTTTCATCGTAATAATTGCACAGCTCTTCCATTGCGCTTCCCTCCGGGGCGGTAACGTTTATCTCTACTTCCGCCGAAAACGGAACGTATACCATTGTCAGATCATAGACGGGAACGGTAGTTTCAAAACTTTTCAGCGCAACAACTGTAAAATATTTTCCCTTGGTTTCAACAGGAACAGCGTCGTAGGCTAAATAAACGTTTTCACAGCCATTATCGGTCAGCGCCTGCTTCAATTCATTAAGAATGTGTATCATCTAAAGCCTCCCCTGCCGAAAAGCCCATGAATATAAAGTTTTGCGGCTTGATTATATCTGCGCACAAATTATAGTAATCGCGCATAAGATTTTCTGCAAACGTCAGAACAGAATATTTGCTGTCAGCAGACGTCTTGCCTGCATAGGTATATTCTGATCTGTCGTGTGCGGAGCATATCTGCTGCCAGCGATAATTTGCAGCAGCCGCACACAAAAAATCGACGCGCTCGTCCAATGTTTCGGGATCGCGGAGAATTTTCTCCGTCTCCGTTACGGCAAGCTGAACGATCGGGCTATGCTTTTGAGTATATTCTTCTCCCGAAAACAGGGTGAAAAGATTTTTTATTTTCGTACTATCCATTTTACACCTCCAAAAATTGCAGCACGGCAGCCGTATACAAATTAATTTTACTTGTGCGGCATTATGCAAGGGGACGCTGTCCCCCTGCACCCCCTGCAAAAGGGTGCTTCACCCTTTTGAAACCCAATTTTATATTTTTCTATCCCATAAAGAGATAGAAAAATATAAGGTTGATTTCAAGAGTATAGCATCCTGCAGAAAATACAAGAAAACATAGTCTCTTATATAATGCGCATAGTAAAATTAATTTGCATATGTAATGGCTGCTGCGCTGACTCTGATTTAGATCTTATATTCTTCCGCGCAGTCTCTCTTTGAATCAGTCATAAGCTGAATCTCGGCAGGCTTAGCTCCGACGATACGCTCGTAGGCTTTCTTCAATCCGCGAAGCTGCGGCGTATTCATTCCCCGTGCGGATATTTCGGCAGCCTCCGCAGCCGATCTTCCGCCGCGGAAAAATGCAAGACGACGAATTTCACGGCGAAGCTCCGAATCCTCATCCGAATATTCCGCAGCCGACTGCTTTACATTCCCCTCGTCGCGGAATTTCTTCGTAACTCCGGCGTTGACCTGCGCGGGAACGGCTACGAAACTCCACTCATAAGCGTCGGAAATATCGTCAAGGATAATATGACACATCCTGCCGTTGTAGAGTTTCCCCTTAACGTGTTCGCAGCCCTCGCGCGATCTGTCTCTTCCGCAGACGGAGCATATCCTCTTAGCGGCGGAGCATGAAATGCTGACTTCCTTTTTGATTCCGCCGTCAATCTCCGCAATGAGATTTTTATTTTCGTCCGTGCGAATCATGTATGCGGAAGCTTTCAGATACTTGTAAGGCTCTCCGCTTTTGGAAGTACGCGAATTGTCGGTGATAAGCTCCGTATCGAAAATTCTTGCATTCTGATTCGCAGCTGCGGCGTTATGATCGAAGATACCGGTTTTACCGATAAAAAGCGTACTCATTTTTTTCAGCGCGCCGTCGGAAAATCTCTCGCAGTCGCGGTCGATCTCATTATCGCAAAGAATGAGATCGAACACGTACAGCTCTTCCTCCGTGAATTCGCGCCTTGTAAATTTATTTATTTTTTCAAGAATTTCAGGCGTCATTTTTACCTCCGGATCAGCTGATTGTTATCTTCTTAACGGCGTCGGGAGTAAGCTTTCTGAATCCGCAGGTGATAGATACGGTTATCTGATCAAGCTGACGGTCGATAAGCTTATCCGTCTCCATAACAAGACCCGAACTTGTGATGAATTCAAGCGCGAAATTCTTATCGATACCGATAACGGTATTATTTGCGACTGCCGAAGTCTTAACAAGTTCCGAACCGAACGGAAGCACGATACGTCCGTTTGCGTCGGCTCTCGTTTCCTTGAGCTGATCCATAGCCGCGATCTTGGAAGCAATCGCAGGATTGACGATGACAGTCGTCATGTCGAAGCAGTCGAATGCGCCGTAAAGTTCCGCAAGGGAAGCGTACGTAAGCGCGCTTGCGCTGATTGAAGCGGCGTCCTGAACCAGAACGGCTACAGCCTTTTTCGCAACCGCCGCAGCAAGCTTTACGCCCACGCTTCTAAGCATTACGCCGAACACGTCAAGTCTCTGCTTTCTCACGGATTCATAGGAAGCGTTGATAAGTCTGCCGAATTTTTCAAGAACGGTAGCCGTCGTGCTTTCCTTGACCGTCGCCGCAGGAAGAGCCTGAGCCTGCGCAGTTGTGGTATACGCTGCGCTGTCGTCCATTGTGCAGCCAAGGTACTGACCGCTTTCGGATACGGTTCTGACAGCCGTTATTTCCGTGATTATCTTATCGTCAAATCCCTTTGAGATGCAGCGCGCGACGTATTCGGGGAAAAGCACCGCCGTATCGGTAGAG
>ERZ777305.3418-NODE-3418-length-10979-cov-3.021604_pt1 | contig 10979 bp, 3 predicted proteins | sample MGYA00374965_ERZ777305 | MGnify/ENA primary metagenome ERZ777305 (study PRJEB29328, sample SAMD00013331) | mouse gut metagenome | study: EMG produced TPA metagenomics assembly of the Metagenome analysis of fecal microbiota from mouse which was promoted...
GTGCGATGTTGCGCAGCAGTAACCAACGTTTGCCGTGCCACCAAGAAACCGCATTCACTACGACGTGCAAAACACTCCGGTCCCAATCCAATACCTCTTATTTCGACAAAAAGCGATACAGCCCCCGTCAATGCTTGAAAAGTAGAACTGGACTGCGGACTTTTGGCACCTTTTACAAGAACAAGGGAACCATCTGCCACACGGGGAGTGAAGTAGAAACCGGAAGTATAACCGGCACTATTTAAAACGACCTCTGCCTCACGACGAAAAAGTTCTTCAGACAGCGTACGTAAAGCTAAAGGCGCATTAAGATGTCCGGTAGGTAAAAAAAGTACATCAGCAGCATTTGCTGTCGGCACTCCACGTAATAAGTTAAACTCACGACGTAAAGGTGTATATTCATGAATATCAAGAGCTACATCCGGATTCCATTGCTGGTAGGACTGCTTCAACAACAAAGTGACAGCATCCTCTAATTTGCTCTGATCGCGATTCAAATCGTAGCCATCGGCTGAACGACGTTGCTGAATGGCATAACCATCAACATTGGCTATAGGAACCAAAGCCACAGCTATATGATTCAGCAATTCACGTCCTTCTTTTTCACAAAGTAAGTAACGGACAAGCATGCATACAGCCTCAGCACCTGCCGGCTCGTTACCATGCAGTGCCGCTTGAATCCATACCCTTACCTTCTTCTTGTCGGGAGTACCCAAATAAAATACCGGAATGGTACGTCCTTGTTTGGTTACACCAATATTCTCCATATATGCCAAACCCGGAAAACGTACAACCAATTGTTGTAAATAGTCCTTTATCTCATCAACCGATGCCAATCCGCTACCGTAAGGTTTACTTAGAGTAGGTGTCTCACGGTCAAATTTGGGGTTAGGATAGAAACTTGCAGTTACTCCGGCAGGTTGCTTCGACTGATTTCTATTCCATAACACAAGATTAGCTAATACCACTTCTTGTGCTATCCTCTGTAAATAAAGAGCTGTTTCAGACGGTAGACCTGCATAATAATCGCTGCTAAAAGGCTCACCAAAAAAAATTGCATAAAAGACACAAGCCGCCAGATAACTGCCTGCAGGACTAGGATGGCTGCCATCAGAATTATACAACTGCAAACTTGGACACTCTCTACGTACACGTCTCCATGCCTCACCCACAGGAGCACAATAAGCATCAAGGACATCAGCCATCTCCAAATAGCTTTCCGTAAGTTGCTGCTGCATTCCTTCATAAGTATCATTATTACGCCCCCATGTCATATAACAGACACTTTTTCCTTTTGGGGCATAAAGACGGCGTAAACTATCTAACTGCGCCGCAGGATGGAATACATTCTTCTTTACCCATTCCTTTTCACGAGTAGGTGCCTTGCTCTGTTCCTGCATCACCATATAATCCCATCCTCCTTCACGAATCGCCTCTAATGTTTGCGTATTGGCTGCATGCTGTCTCAAGTACCAACCAGGGTTAGCAACCTGGCGCACTGATATTTTTTTTCCACATGAGGATGCTAACGATTGGACTTGCAATGGCAAACGATTAAAAAAAGTATAGCTGTTACCTATAAAAAGTACCCGTAAAGAATCTGTCGTCAATAATGGCACAGCTTGTTTCCCCATAGGGACAGCCTCATGCCCGATGCCGCACTCTTCTATCTTGCGCCAATGGCATTCCCAACCACGGAATGCAGCCAACTGGTGAATATAAAGCCAGAAACTACGCCCACGCTCCATACGGTTTCGTCCTTGTCGTTCAGCTTCAGGAGTCTTGCGTAGAAAAGACTCACGTATCGTATCTCCCAAAGCCAGCTGTAGTATGATAGGTTTTGACAAGTATTTTTTTATCTGTTCAGATGAAATATAGGGGATACCAGCCGTACCATAAGGATATGTCTGGGCCAAATCAGGAAAAGTATACCAACCGGGAGAACTTATAATAGCTTTTTCCACATAAGGACTATCGTGAAAAAGCATGAAACGCTGTACGAATTGCCCACCAGCAGAATGACCATAAATCATATATCCTTTACGCATGCTTCCCGTAAATTGACGCACATATTCAAATAGTTTATCAACCAACACTGGTGTAATTTTTTCGGGAGCATTAGCTACTGTATGGGCAGCATTCATCACCCCCACCTCCTGATAGTCTGCCAAAGGATAAGATTTCAAATCAAAGTGAGGTATAAAAAGCATAAAACCCTTTCTCTCCGCTTCTTCTTTCCAACCGTCCAAAAGATAACGATAGCCGCGGTCTCCTCCTTCAAAGACAAATACAATAGGCATTTGTTTAATATCCCCCTGGGAAGGTATATAATAATGTACATCTACCGGGCGATCGGCAAAAGGAGGGTATTGACTATAAGTAAAGAAATGTTCACCTCTTGGCCTTTCCAAAGTCTGTTTCGCTATTGCAGATAAACAAATACAGAGGAATCCAATATAAAATATAATCAGCTTCTTCATAATTCGTACCTTCCCTTCTTTACTATTGTACCATCTTGCATTACAAATTTACCACGGGCAATGACATCTGTAAGCTGCAAATCTTCCGCCAAAAAACACAAGTCTGCATCTGCTCCTTGTGCCACAATACCTTTAGCTCGCAATTTCAGATTACGAGCCGGATTGGATGTTATCAATGTAATCGCCTGTTCCAATGGTACCCCCTCCTCATTGACTAATGCAACTACCTCCTTGAAATTTAAATTCAAAGGAGCAGGACGATAAGTTATTTCTCCAGTTTCAGGATTCACTCTGCGTACGCCACCATGGCCATCACTAGAAAAAGTAATGCGATCAAGGGGGACACCAGCTCGCAATGCACGTATCACACAACGATGGGGAGTATCAAACTTTGAGCCACCAGTCGAAAAATCAATCATTCCACCTAATTTACCAAATTCTACAGCCTGCATAAAAAGAGCTTCAGTACGTATCAGATGAGTAGGAGACAGATAAGATATCAGTGTAGGATAGTGACGAGCAATATTGAGTAAGAGCTCGATACCTTCCGGAAGTGCTCCCAAATGAATGTGGAGAATTCCTCCTTTACCAGATGTAAATCCCCCTAAACGTACCTGATGTATAATACGCAATATCTCTTGCTCTGTCGGAAACGGACTACGGTCATCACTCATCGCCAGCTTACAGCCAATAACTTTATCTATGAAGATAAGATCGTCAGCCACACTATTCATCAATGTTTTGGTAGGCAATCCGTAATAACTTGTCAGTATATAAGCCGACAATCCGTCATCGTCAATAGCTTTGGCCTTGGCATAAAGCGTAGTAAGTTCTTTGGCAAATCCATCAGTACCAAGCATACCCAATACAGTAGTAGTACCAGATGCCACCAGTTCGCTCATAGTCACCTCAGGGACTAATGAGGCATAACCTTGTTGCCCTCCTCCACCAGTAATATGTACATGCTGGTCTATAAATCCCGGAGTAACAATTTTACCTTGTACATCAATAGTATGGCAAAATGATTCATTCAGTTCAATTGTCTTTGAAATATGCGCAATCTTTTCTCCGCATAGCAAAATGTCTGTTTTACCAAGATAGGCAGGAGCATATAAATTTGCATTCTTTATCAATGTAAACATAGCTATCGATTAATTTTAGAAAGTAATAAGATGATAAAGTATCAAGAAAACAATTCCTCCTATTAAAGGAAATGTATTACGCCTTGCCAACTCCACTGATGACACACCGGCTACCCCGGCAATGGCAACAATGACTCCGGCAATAGGAGATGCGGCACGTCCCATGCTTGCCGCCAACTGCAAAGGAAGTATCAATGAAAAAACCGGCAAACCAAGCTGAGTGGCTATACCCGGCAATAAAGGACCAAATGAAAAAAAGGCTGCATTGCCACTTCCCATCAGCATGGCAGCTCCAAAAATAATGAGAGTAAAGACTGCGGCAATAGCTAATCCCGAAAGTCCGATATGAGAGGAATAACCCACCAATAAATCAATAAATCCCAAACCAATCAGTCCTTTAGAGAAAACTTCTGAAGCTACAATCAATGTTACAACTGAAGTAAACACATTTCCCATGCCTTTCCAAAAACTTGCAAAAGCATTAAAAGTAGTACGCACACTACGAGTATGAAACAACACAAATACCAATGATAAGAACAGAGAAAAAAGCATAGCAGTAGTGGTACCCAATGTTACAGTAGGCTGAAACAGTCCCACAAAAGGTGAAAAGAAAATGAGAAGAGCCAAAGGTAATACCGGGAGTAGCGCAAAAGCCAATGGAACATCCGGTTTTTCTACTGATGAGGTTGCAGTCACATTTGACACCTGCAATATGCCATCCTGCTGTTTCTTTGCATCTTTTTTATCAAAATAACGGTTATTGAAATAGAAGAGTACCATTACAACCAAGGAAGTAGGAATTACTAAAGGAAGTTGATGAGTGATAAAATATTCCACATTGGATTGTCCTATCAATTCGGCAGCCATAGCAGTATTTGCCGACCCCGGTCCCTGATCAAATAGAGTAGCAGCGGCAATGACTGACAATGCTGTAAGTTGGCTTACTCCCAAACTAATTAAAACAGGATAAACCGAAGCCACAAGCAACAATCCTAATCCGGCAGCTGAAGGAGTAGTAATAAAAAGTAATTGTCCAATAGGAATAACTATAGTAGCCGCCAAATAAGGATAACGTCGAAAAAGACCTAATGGCTTCATGGAAATATAGACCAATGCATTAGTAGCCTTTATGTTATTCATGAAAGCTACATAACCGCCAATTGTCATTATCATAAACCCTGCACGCGCCAAATTAGAAAGAAAAACTTCCTCTATCATCCTTACCAAATCAAACACCACCATTCCCGTAGCTTCACTAGGTACTACCGAATGCACTTGCATGAAAAAAGCAGCTGTAAGCATTAATAAACCGGAAAGCATCAAAAGACCTTGAGGATTGAGCTTACGATAAAGACCTACCGCTGTAATCCCTACCATAAGAAGACTAAAAATGAAAGCCAATTCGGACATGATGTATCAAGATATTAAGTTTTTGTTTTCTTTTGAATATATGAATCTAAATCAGATATAAACACCGATATATACAAAGCCGTTTATATGCGGTATTTATATCTGACTATTATCTATCAATACCCCGGATTATTTTCCAAAGGATTACCAGTATTGGCATCAATGAATGATTGCGGCAGCGGGAAAAGGACAGGAGTCTCATATTCATCCATACCACGTCCTGCAATACCAGCTATCTCATTGAGTTCACGCATGCGACGTTTGAAATAGTTATTGGTATCACGTTCGTCACCACCATTTTCTTGGCAAACACGTACCAATGTATGACGACGTTCTTCCTCCGTAAGCAGTTCACGGCTGCGTTCATCAAGAATGAAATCCATACCACCGATTCTAAGATCATCTTCAGTAATACTTACAGCATTGGAACGATTACGTACTTTATTTATCCATTTAATGGCCTCGCCTACTTGATTACTCTTGTAAAGAGCCTCTGCATAAAGTAAATATGTATCTGCCAAACGTAAATAAACAATGTCCGCATAGTGTCCATCATTAGCTGCATTAGCCAAAATAGGTGGAGTATAATCCCATTTACGAGTAGTAGGCCAATCATATTTTTTAATGGAAGTAGAAGTTAGCATGGCTGCATTAACCGTAGTATCAATAAGTGCAGTACCACCTAAATCAAATACCTTGGTTACATTGCCGGCAGCATCTACATCATTAATACTCCATACGATAGCATTGGCAGATACACGGTCATCTTGTTCTCCCATTCCTTTATAATTGTACAAACGAAGTGCTCCTCTGGAAGGAACTACACGTCCGGCTCCCTTACCACCATTAGCTTGCCAAAAGACTTGTGCAAATGAACCTTCACCACCGTTATTGATATAGTCCGGATTATGCTGGTTTGTCTTTTTACAATTGCCATCATTAGCATAATAGTTCTTATAAGTTGTAGTCATATAGACATTTGCAGTACCATAGGCACTATTCTCCTCTTCTGTGTTAATGAAAGCCAGTAACACCTCCGTATTTCCATCAGCATACATAGGAGTATAAAATACGTCAATAAAAGGACATCCATCATTGGAAGCATTACTACCAAAGCGTTGATTTATAAGGGAATATTCTCCACTTTCCACTAATGGTTTCAGTACTGAAACTGCTTTTTCAGCATTACCTTCTGCCAAATAAAGTTCACCCAAATAGTGACGTGCCACAGCACCAGAGACTTTACTATTATTAGAAGTACGCAAAGGAAGGTTATCGACTGCAAACTGGAAATCTTCTGCCATCACTTCGCGAATACTACTCAAGGAAGCACGGTCCCAATCATCACGATAATTCAATCCTGTAATTTCTTGTGTTGAAAGGGGCACTGCACCAAATGAATAGGTAAGGTGACGGTAAGCCCAAGCACGGAAAAAGCGAGCTTCGGCCAACACCTCATTTTTACGATTTTCAGCATCAGCACCACTTCCCCAGTTAATGCCATCATTGTCAGCTCTTGAGATAACCATATTGGCAGTATTGATGATACGATATCCCCACTGGAAAATATTATTCCAAATAGCAAGATCAGTGTAAGTTATCTCTTTGGGATTGTAGAGGAACTTCATTTCCGCATGACTATTATTGGCCCATGAATTATCTACCCCTCCACCCCAGGCAGAATGCAGACAGAGCGCAATACTTCCTCCCATTGCATCAGCACGGCGATACTCTGCACGCATAAGACCATAAAGAGGCGTTATCATCGATTTAAACCCATTGTAATCTACAAGTAAATTTTCAGGATAAAGTGCATCACGAGGATCTTCCTTAAGAAACTTATCCTCATTACAGCCGCCCATAGTGAGCAATAATACTGTAAACACTAAGACATTGAAATATGTTATTTTTTTCATATGTGCAATTTCATTTTAGCTTTTTATGATATATTACTCTCATCAAATATCTAACTTTAGTCCAAAAGTGAACGAACGTACTGGAGGAGCAGCCAATTGATCATTGAGAAATTCCGGATCCATACCTGTCCAGCCAGTTATTGTAGCCAAATTCTTAATGTTCATGTAAAGATTGAGCCGTTTGATGAAAGTACGACGCAACCATTGTTGTGGGAAATTATAACCCAATGTAATGTCGGAAATACGTAAGAAATCTGTCTTTTCATAGAAACTGGCTCCCTCTGGATTCACATCACTATTCAAACTATTTTTCGGATAGCCATTCGTAGGATTCTCTGGAGTCCAAAAATCCACCAAAAAACGGTTCTGGCGATATGAATTATGGCTTGTATCATACAAGGCATTCAGATGGGTTTGTCCTAACTGAGCCGTTAAGAACACACTCAGAGTGAAGTTTTTGTACTCAAAAGTGTTCATCAAACTCATATTTACTTTAGGAATAGCCGACCCTATAATAGTCTTATCAGCTGTTGTAATATCGTTACCATCTACATCAAGGTATTTCACATATCCAGGATACGAATTACGATAGTTAGGATCTTGCTGCCCTGTCGGGTTAGACGGATCAGCAATCTGCCATACACCGATAATTTTATAATCATAGTTCACATTGATAGGTTCACCAATAAACCACTTGGAAGCCACATCATCAACCGGCTTTCCATTAGCATCATACAAACCAACATCTACAATCTCCGAACGATAGTGTGAGAGGTTGAAAGAGGTGCTCCAGCTAAAACTCTTATGTGTAATGTTATTAGAAGTTATCTGGAATTCAAAACCACGATTACGGGTCTGTCCACGATTCTCAGTAATAGAGCCAGTACCATTAATGGTAGGAATAGAACGGGAAAGCAGCAAATCTTTGGTTTTAGACCAATAAATATCAAATGAACTCTGAATACGTCCATTCCAAAGTGCAATATCAAAGCCAGTATTAATAGATGTAGTAGTTTCCCAACCTAAACCGGGCGAAGCTAACTTCGACGGATAGAAACCAAACTGTGCAGTATGATCATCATTCAGATAATTGTAAGTTGAAAGATTAGGTAGTGTACTATAAGCACTGATAGCCTCATTGCCATTTTTACCCCATGACAAGCGATATTTCAGATTGCTAATGGTTTCACTTATAGGCTTGTCTTTAAAAAAAGATTCATTGGAAATATTCCATCCAATAGCGGCTGAAGGAAAAACGCCGAATTTAGAACTTTCACCAAAAGCGGAGTAACCATCACGACGAGCAGTAAGAGTCAACAAGTAACGATCATCATAAGTATAATTCAAACGCCCCATTTGTGAAATATGATTTTCTTTATAATAATTGGAATTACCAGACATTGTGGCAGCTTTAGAAATCTGGTAATAATACATCACATCATTGGGAAAATTCTTACCTTCCATTGTATTCTGTTCATATTCCTTGCTTTGAGCAGAATATAATCCTGTGAAAAATATACGATGTTTACCAAATTCACGTTGATAAGAAATAATATTCTCCAAAATCCATTCTTCTGAATGCCAGTCATCAGTATTCAATACGCCATTAGCACTAGCTCCTTCGTAGGTATCCAAACCTTGATAATTCTTATAGGAGCTGTTTTGGTAAGTGAAGCCTGTATTCAATTTATAGCTCAGCCCTTTAATAAAGGGAAACTTTACCTCAAGCACATTATTAGTGATAACCTTTGCACGGATATCTTTTGTCTTATTATTAAGAGATCCCAACGGATTAATGCTGAAAGCTGAAGAGGAGTCCTCAGTAGCAGAAAGTGCAAGTGAACCATCCTCGTTATAAGCACGTCCCAACGGAACTTGTTTTATAGCCCGCCAAAAAGAAGCACTGCTACCACTACGATCGTAGCGACCTAACTGTGTAGTAGTAGAAAATTTCAACCAACTATTAAACTCCTGATCAAGATTGAAACGTACATTATAACGCTTGAACTCATTGCCTACCGCAGTTCCTTTCACATCCGTATAGTTCAATGAAATGAAATAGCTGGTTTTGTTAGCTCCACCACGGAAAGAAAGGTTATGCTGTTGTTTTATACCGGTCTGTGTTGCCAACTTCATCCAATCAGTACTCTGACCGGCAGCATACATAGCTAATTCAGTAGGAGTAAAGTTATCTAACCAAGGTTCAGGATTCTCTTCTGTAGGAGGAGTAGTATTGGTAGCCTTGAAAGCTTCAGATTTATACTTATAGAATTCTTTGCCATTCATCATACGAGGTAAATTGATAGGCTGGTCAATAGTAACATAAGTATCGTATGATACCGTCAATCTGTCTTTCTTACCGCGCTTAGAAGTAATAAGGATTACACCGTTAGAACCGCGAGCACCATAAATGGCTGCTGAAGAGGCATCCTTCAATACTTCTATACTCTCTACATCATTGGGATTGATTTCCGACCATGGACCATCAAAAGGTATTCCATCAAGAATAACAAGAGGTTTATTATCAGCCGTAATGGAGTTATTACCACGGATACGTGTAGTAGTGGACGAACCTTCAGCATTACTACCCGTCACAAGTACATCCGAGTTAACCGAAGCAACCGAACCTGTAAGATCACTTTTGCGCTGTACACCATAACCTACTACTACCACCTCATCCAGTGCCTGGTTATCTTCTTTCAGTACAATCTTTAACGATGATGCGTCTTTCACCTGCAATGTCTTGGATATATACCCAATGAAACTTATCTCCATTACCGCCCCCTTAGTCACTGAAGCGAGTTTAAAGTTTCCTTCTACATCGGTAATGGTGCCCGTACCCGTACCTTGTATCACTACATTGGCACCGATTATCGGTTCTCCTTGTTCATCTGTCACATTTCCGTTAATATTCCATGTCTGTGCATGAAGTGAGCTTGAAAGTGACAGCATCCACATAAGACAGACAAGCAAAATACCACTTGCGTCTCTCGATTTTTGTCTGGTTTTCATAAATTACATTTTTAAGTTAATAGGAACTTGTGTGTAAAAAATCTCGAGAGCAAAATTAGACAATGTAACAACCGATTATATTCACTGGTAGAGGATTTGGTAAATTCACAAAGTTATATATTACTGATTATCTTCCAATTACAGACAGACTCAATAGATTTTCAGTAGTGATTTAAATTAAATCGGTAATCAAAAACATGTATATAGATAATTGCCATTCGATAGTATTAAGCTATTGAATGGCAATTATCTATATACATGTGGGTAAAAAATGAGAGAAACGCTCAGTCTTCAAATTACTTTTTACAAACCTCTTTCACAGCTCGAAGAAATTCCTCCTTACTGAGCGAAGATTTATTTAAAGTTATAGAACGATTATTATATACGGTTTGCAGTGAACAGTGCAAAAATTCTGCAATCTTCTCACTATCCGTTACCCCCATTCGTATCAAAGCATGAATACGAAGTTCTGTATTAAGCCGCCCAGACTTCACTTCAATATGTTCTTCTGGACGTAGCAAACTATTGAAATGTTCTACGAAATCAGGGTATAAATGCAGAATAATAGAATCAAATTTCTCATAAAATTCCTTCATTTCATCGCTCATGGTAGAGGTAGAACTAATCATTTTCTTTAAATCTTCAAGTTGTCCAGCCTTTAATTTACGGTTCAATTTTTTACGATACTCCTCCATACGGCAAATATAGGACGAACAAAGTTTGAATACCTGACCAATATACTCCTCCTTAATATAATTTGTGTCACGTAGAACCAAATTGAGCTTTTGCAATTCACTATTAAGACTCTTCAACCTACCATTGGCCACATGTAGCTCCACCAAAGCTTTCCTACGTCTTCTTGTTTGCCTTCTCAAAAAGAAAAGAGCTATCAGCAATACAACAGTGAGAAAACTAATAAATAAAAGGAATAGCTTTAGCTGCTCCTGTTGCATATGATCACGCTCAATGTAACTTTGATGTATCCTTCTCTGCAACTTCTGCTGATGAAGCAGTCGTAC
>ERZ777305.3425-NODE-3425-length-10941-cov-2.396289_pt1 | contig 10941 bp, 8 predicted proteins | sample MGYA00374965_ERZ777305 | MGnify/ENA primary metagenome ERZ777305 (study PRJEB29328, sample SAMD00013331) | mouse gut metagenome | study: EMG produced TPA metagenomics assembly of the Metagenome analysis of fecal microbiota from mouse which was promoted...
ACGATCCCAATTATCGCCCTGCCTTGTGGGCCAGTCAGGCCGAGGCGTCGGAGTGGATGACCATTCCGCTGCCGCTGGTGGATATTATCAAGCTCTCGGAGGAGGAACTTCCTTTGCTGACAGGTGTATCTGACTTGGAGGAGGGCAGCCGGATTTTAGAGGAACGGGGAGTTTCTCTTGTTATGATTACTCTGGGCGGGAAGGGGGCGTTTTGCCGCTGGCAGGGAGAAACCTGGTGCCAGCCCGGCATCCCTGTTAAGGTGGCCGATACCAACGGCGCGGGAGACACCTTCCTGGGCGCGGTTCTCAGCCGTCTCTGCCTCCGGGGCGAAAGGCCGCTGGAGGGTTTGACACGGTCGGAGCTGAAGGATATTGTGGCGTTTGCCAACCAGGCTGCTGCGGTGACGTGTTCCCGGAGCGGAGCCATTCCCGCTATGCCGTCTCTGGAAGACATTGAAAATCTGAAGCAGAATTTTGCCCGGTTTTAAGGTGAGGGGAGGGGCTCAGAAGTGAAATCCGTATTTGATGAACGCCTTGCCAGACATTATGACGAGCTGAAGTGGCTTTACTGTGAGCTTTATCAGGATGAAGAGGCTTTCCGCTATTTCCTTGATGTGCTGAAGGATGCCTGGAAAGGGCGGAAAAAGCCTCTTCGGGATCAGGATGCCAGACGGGAGGCGGACCCAGGCTGGTATCGCCGCCGCGGCCTTCTGGGGATGATGCTTTATGTGGATGCCTTTGCCGGAACCCTGGAGGGCGTAAAAGAAAAGCTGGGTTATATCAGGGAGTGTGGGGTCAACTATCTCCACTTGATGCCCCTATTGGAAAGCCCTGAAGGACGCAGTGACGGCGGTTATGCCGTCAGCGATTTTCGGAAGGTGCGGCCGGACCTTGGCACAATGGAGGACCTGGAGTCTCTGACGGATGCATGCCGGAGAAAGGGGATCAGCGTTTGCCTGGATTTCGTGATGAATCACACCAGTGAGGATCATGAGTGGGCCCGGCGTGCCCGTGCTGGAGAGCCCGGCTTCCGGGAACGGTATTTTTTCTATGACAGCTGGCAGGTTCCCCGGGAATTTGAAAAGACGGTTCCCCAGGTATTTCCTACCACCGCTCCGGGAAGCTTTACGGAGCTCACGGATGGTACGGTGGTTATGACGAACTTTTATCCATACCAATGGGACCTGAACTACCGGAATCCGACGGTTTTTAACGACATGACGGAAAATCTCCTGTATCTGACGAACCGGGGTGTGGATGTGATCCGTCTCGACGCCATTCCTTATATTTGGAAGGAGCTGGGAACATCCTGCCGGAATCTTCCCCAGGTACATACTCTCTCCCGGATGCTGCGGATGGTCTGTGAGATCGTGTGTCCGGGTGTGCTGCTGCTGGGGGAGGTGGTGATGGAACCGGTCAAGGTTGCCCCCTATTTTGGAACCCCGGAAAAGCCGGAGTGCCACATGCTTTACAATGTTACCACTATGGCGACCACCTGGCATACTCTGGCCACCGGAGATGTATCCCTTTTGAAGCGGCAGATGGAAACGCTCTGCGCTCTGCCCAAGGATTTTCTGTTTTTAAACTACCTGCGCTGTCATGACGATATCGGCTGGGGGCTGGATTACCCCTGGCTGAATCAAAATTTTGGAATTGACGAAGCGGCTCATAAAAAATACCTCAATGATTACTTTACCGGCAGATGGCCCGGCAGCGGCAGCCGGGGAGAACTCTATAACGACGATCCCCGTCTTGGAGACGCCCGTCTCTGCGGCACGACGGCTTCTCTCTGCGGCGTGGAAGCGGCGGACTGCGGGGGCGATGCCTTGCGGCTGGAACGAGCGATTGCGTGTGACCTGACCCTCCATGCCTGGATGCTCTCTCAGAGCGGGATTCCTGTCGTCTACAGCGGCGATGAGGTAGGACGGTTCAACGACTGGGATTATCACAGCGACCCCGGGAAACGGGAAGACAGCCGGTACATTCACCGGGGTGATTTTCAGTGGGATATGGCGGAGCTGCGCAAGAACCCTGAAACCCTCCAGGGAAAGCTGTTTCAAGGTCTGCGTCGGCTGGAAGCCATCCGGGAGGGGGAACCCTGTTTCGACGCCGGGGCAGAGACATGGGTGGAAGACAGCGGCAGCTCTCATGTGCTGGCATTTTGCCGGAAGCTGGGGGAGCGGGAGCTGATTTGCCTGTTCAATTTCAGCTCCGGGTTTGTCCATGTGGATATGAAGCGGGACGGCAGCTATAGGGAACTGATGTATGGGAGCAGCTATGACGGCCTTCGGGATGTGGAGCTGTGGCCTAACGGTTTTGCCTGGCTGCTGCGGGATGACTTTAGTGGAGAAAAAAGAGCTTTTAAGAAAAAGAAACATTTTTAGTACCCGCTTGCAAGCGGGCAAAGTGCCCGGCGGAAAGGTCTCTTTCCGCCGGGCAGACTAAAATTTGCGGGAATTCCGGCAGGTTTCCGGAATTTTTCTTGCGGTGCGGTGAAAAATATCCGCTGTGCGGACATTTTCGCATTTTTTTAAAGAAGGCCGAGTTTCTATTTGCAAACGGCTGCCAAAGATGGTATTCTATAGTTGTGGTATCAGACCATCCGGCTGGGCGCTTAGGCTTTGCTTGAAAAATGATAAAAGGCCCAAACGACAGATCTTTTTTTGCCTCTCTGCGTTAAATTTTCTTGCCGGGCGGCCGCCTGCCTGCGAAAATTTGTCTTGATCGGCAAAAAATCTTTCGCTGTTGAGCATTCTGCTAATTTTCAAACAAGGCCTAGAACCGGTGTGGAAACGGCTGTCTGCTATCTGATTTTTTGAACGTATGCTGGCGTAAAAACCGGCGGGACGGCCTTCGGCAGAGGAGAAAGCCTTTGCCGGCGCAGGTCTCTGAGGAGACAGGAGAGCCTGCGGCGAACGAAGGGGAGAACTGCGCCGCTGAATGTTCCGCCGTTTTGGAAACGGAGAGGCCTCCGTGGATTTATCATCACAATCAGAAAGGAAGAATTCACTTACACCATCACCGATCCTGTTGGTATCCACGCCCGCCCCGCGGGACTTCTGGCGAAGGCCGCCAAGGCGCTGGACAGCACCGTCACCATTACAAAGGCCGGCGGCAAAGCCGCTGCGGCCACAAAACTGATGGCCGTTATGGGCCTGGGCGTCAAAACCGGCGAGACCATTACCTTCACCATTGAGGGCGGTAATGAAGAGGCCAGCGCCGCCGCTATGGAACAGTTCTGCAAGGACAACATGTAAGAGCGCTGGGAGGGAACCGCTATGCAAGTTGCAACCGGCAAATCCATTCTGAACGGCATTGCGATCGGCCCCCTGCGCATTTATAAGCAGGTGGAGACGCAGACCAGCCAGATATCCAGCATCACCCCGGAGGAGGAATACGCCCGCTTTGACGCCGCCCGCGTCAAGGCTCAGGAGCAATTGGGCGGGCTTTATGACAAGGCATTGGACGAGGTGGGCGAGGAAAATGCCTCCATTTTTGAAATTCACCAGATGATGCTGGATGACGACGATTATTTGGACGCTGTAAAGGGCATCATTGACACCCAGGGAGCTACCGCTGAATATGCTGTTTCCACTACCGGGGAGAATTTTGCCGCCGCTTTTGCCGACATGGAGGATGAGTACATGCGGGCCCGGGCGGCGGACGTAAAGGATATTTCCCGCCGTGTGGTCAACGTTTTGCTGGGAAAAGGCGATGCGGAGATGATGGACGATCAGCCCGCCATTTTGGTGGCGGACGATTTGACCCCCAGTGAGACGGTGCAGCTGGATAAGAGCAAGCTTTTGGGCTTTATCACCCGTCATGGCTCCTCTAACAGTCATACTGCCATTCTGGCCAGGACCATGAATATTCCGGCCTTAGTGGGCGTGGATTTCCAGGATGATTGGGATGGTAAGCTGGCCGTCATTGACGGATATAACCACTGCGTTTATATTGAACCCGCTCAGGAACTCCTTTCCGCTATGGAGGAAAAGCGGGCCAATGACATCAAGCAGGAGGCGCTGCTTCAGAGCCTGAAAAAGAAGCCCAATATCACGTTAGACGGCAAGGAGATCAAGGTTTACGCTAATATTGGCAATGCCGGGGACGTAGGTCTGGTTCTCCAGAACGACGCGCAGGGCATCGGACTGTTCCGCAGCGAGTTTATTTATCTGGATTCCAAGGATTACCCTTCCGAGGATCAGCAGTTCATGCTTTACAAACGGGTTGTGGAGACCATGGCCGGGAAGAAGGTCATCATCCGCACTTTGGATATCGGCGCTGATAAGCAGGCGGATTACTTTGAACTGGATAGGGAGGAGAATCCTGCTCTGGGCTACCGGGCTATCCGTATTTGCCTGACTCGAAAGGAAGTTTTTAAAACCCAGCTCCGGGCGATCCTTCGGGCCAGCGCATTCGGAACCGTGTCCATTATGTTCCCCATGATTATCTCTGTCCGGGAGGTCCGGGACGCCAAGGAGATTTTGGAGGAGTGCCGGGCGGAGCTGCAGGAGCGGGGCGTGGCAATGGGCCGCGTGGAAATCGGCGTTATGATTGAGACGCCCGCGGCGGTGGTGATTGCGGATGAGCTGGCGGAAGAAGTGGAGTTCTTCTCTTTGGGCACCAATGATCTGACACAGTATACTTTGGCCATTGACCGTCAGAATCCGAAGCTGGATAATTTCTATGACTCCCATCATCCTGCTGTTCTGCGCATGATTCGCCACACCATTGAGGCAGGGCACCGCCATGGATGCTGGGTGGGCATCTGTGGCGAGCTGGGGGCGGACCAGACTCTGACGGAGACGTTCCTCCGTATGGGCGTAGATGAATTGTCGGTTTCTCCTTCTTCCGTGCTGCCCTTGCGGAAGATTATCCGCAGCCTGGATTTGAGCAAGGTGGAGAAAGCTTAGTAAAAGCGAAGTCCCATGGTGAAAAAGCAGGACATATCGAAATTTGGCATGCGGCCCGTCGAAAAAACTTTTTCGACGGGCCGCATGTTCTATCCCCCTTACCGTTTGTGTTGACAGAAGTTTGATTTCCTAATTCTTCATCAGAATAGCTGTGCGTGCGGACGGTGATCCAAAAATGGAGAACGGTTTGGTAAGTTCTGAGCCTCCAGTTTGGCACAAGAATTGGCAAAATTGCCGAAGGTGCTATCCACCAACACGAAAGGTAAAAGGGACCATGCTTTTAAAGCCTGATATAGGGTTTAAAAGCTTTGGGGCGAAATAGAAATGGAAGAGTGGACTGCCTTTCCGGATGGAGGTATGCTTTCGGCTTATGCCGGGGTGGGAAAAAGGCTTGACTTTCTTTTGGGGGATATGTGCCTCTTTTAGCAAAAATACCATTGTAATTTGCGGAACCGCAAGGTACAATAGGGCAATGCGGCATCAGCCATCCCACGGAAGGAGGCCATCAATATGAACCGACAGGAAGCGGCGGCCCAGGACGCCGGTGCCCTGAAGCAAGGGCGCAGGGCGTACAGGGAAGCTGTGGCGCGGGGACGTTATCCTTATCCCCAGGTTCTGGACGAGATTATCAGCGACGCCATGGTGGCGGGACAAGCAGAACTGGGGGTTATTGAGATTCCCATTAGTCAGATTGCCGGAACCAAGACGGCAGGCAGGCGGTCTGCCTTTTCGGCGGATTTTCTGCCCCTTCTGGACCCGGATACAGAATTTGCCGGAAAGTGGATGAGCCTGTGCGAAGCTCATTTGGGAGACGAGGGTATCCGGGATCCCATTCGCTGCTATGAGTACTTCGGCCATTTCTATGTACAGGAAGGGAATAAAAGGGTCAGTGTTCTGAGGAGCTATGACGCGCCCACCATTCCCGCTTATGTTATTCGCATGATCCCGGTCTGGACAGAGGACCCGGCGGTACTGGCCTATTATGATTTCATGCAGTCTTTTCCCAAAACCGGGCTGTACAGGGCCCGCTTCAGCCGGGCAGGCAGCTTTGTCAAGCTTCAAAAAGCGCTGGGCTATGAACCGGACCATATTTGGACGGAGGACGAGAGGCGGCGCTTTATTGCCGGTTACACATATTTCCAGGAGCCCTTTCTGAAGCTGGGGGGCGGAGAGATACCGATTACCACAGCGGATGCCATGCTGGTATGGCTGAAAGTCTACAGTTTTGATGACCTGATTTCATTTCCCTCCGCGGAGTTGACCCGCAGCATAAAGGCTGTGTGGGCGGATATCAAGGCGTTGTCGGAACCTATCGCAGTTCAGACGGATACGCCGGAGGTAAAGGAAAACAACCTTTTGGGCCGCATTTTTAAGGGAAAGCAGCCCAGTCATTTGAACGTGGCTTTCATCAGCGACCAGCTTCCCTGTCAGAGCGACTGGGCCCGGGCACATGATCTGGGGCGGGAATATCTGGAGACGGTCATGGAGGACCATGTGACCACACAGACGTTTTACGGCGTCCATCCTGACCAGGAGGCCGAAACGGCTATGGAGACAGCGATCGAAAACGGTGCGCAAATGATTCTTGCGATCACGCCGCCGCTGATCGGGGCCTGCCGGAAGACGGCGGCCAGGCACCCGGATGTTCGCATCCTGAACTGTTCCGTGTCTATGCCTTATGCCGGCGTCCGTACGTATTACGGCCGTATTTACGAGGCAAAATATATCGCCGGGGCTATTGCCGGGGCATTGAGCCGCAGCGGACGCATCGGATATGTGGCCAGCAACCCCATTTTTGGAGTCCCCGCCAGTATCAATGCGTTTGCCTTGGGCGCCCAGCTCACTAATCCCCAAGCGGAAGTGGTTGTACGCTGGTCATGTGTGGAGCAGGATGCCATGGACGCCTTGGCTTGGGAAGGCGTTTCTGTAATTGCCAACCGGGATATTCCAACCCCTGACCGTATTCGGGAGCCCTGGGGGCTGTGCCGCATCGAAGAGGGAAAGTTTCACTCTCTGGCCTCTCCTTATTGGCACTGGGGCAGTGTGTATACGAATTTGATTCGCAGTGTCCTGAGCGGCGGCTGGGAGGCGTTGGGAGCCTCAGCGGGTCAGGCAGTGAACTATTGGTGGGGTATGAACAGCCGTGCCGTTGACATTCTGCTGGGAGATGATCTTCCGGCCGGCGTCCGAAAGCTGGCGGAAATTCTCCGCAAAGGCATTATTGACGGCAGTATCCAGCCTTTTCCCGAGGCCACGCCTGAGAAAATTTTGCAGATGGATACGCTGCTGGACTGTGTTCGCGGCAGTATTCCCCAGTATGAAGAGCTGCTGCCAATGGCCCGTCCCCTGGTCCGTCTCCAGGGCGTTTACCGGGATGCCATTCCCCCGGAAAAGGAGGATCCCATCTTGTGAAGCTTCTTTTACTGTCCGACAAAGAGAGCGAATACCTTTGGGACTATTATAAGCCCGGCTGCCTGCGTGATATTGACATGATCATATCCTGCGGCGATCTGAGTTCCAAATATCTGAGCTTCTTGGTGACGATGACAGGCAAGCCGCTGCTCTATGTACATGGAAACCACGATAAAACATATGAGCAGCACCCTCCTGAGGGCTGTGAGTGCATTGAGGACCGGTTGGTAAAGATAAAAGGGCTCCGCATTTTAGGCCTGGGCGGCAGCATCCTGTACAGCGGCGGGCCGCATCAGTATACGGAGACTCAAATGGCCCGCCGCATCCGCCGCCTGCGTTATCGACTCTGGCGGTCGGGCGGAGTGGATATCGTTGTAACGCATTCCCCCATGCAGGGCTACGGCGATGGGGAGGATTATGCGCATCAAGGGTTTGAAAGCCTTTTGAATTTGGTGGACAAGTACCGCCCCCGGTATTTGGTGCATGGCCATGTTCACGTAAACTACGGATTTCAAATTCCCCGCGTCCTTCAGAGAAATGAAACTACCGTTATTAATGCGTATGAGCGCTATGTCTTGGATTTGGACAATCCCCCTGAATAGAAGCCCGGATGAACAGGAGACAGATGCGCGCGATTCCCTGTCTCTGCCTTTTCGCAGGGCAGCTCCTGCTGTCAAGGAGGGCTTGAAAGGGGTGGCTGCTGTTATGTTCCATTACGATTTTAATGAAAATAGGAAAGCAGTTGGAGGATGCGCAGAAAGATGGATGTTTTGGCGCTGCGGATAAAAACGCAGCCCTAATTTAAGATCTGATACCGGCTGTGAATGCGGGAAAACGCTATGCGCTTGAAGAGGAAGGAATTTGGAGTATTTCCTGAATCAAAAAGCAGGCGCCCGGCTAGGAGAGAGCAACTGGGAGCGCAGGCGGAAAGACAAAAGAAAATGTCCCCGTCCTTTGGACGGGGACATCTTGAAGAGGGCAATTTTTGCCCTGTATGGAGCAGGGTACGGGAATCGAACCCGCCTCCACGGCTTGGGAAGCCGTTGTACTACCGATGTACTAACCCTGCCTGTTGTTGAACCGCTGTGCTGTCACAATGCTGTTATTATAAACGAAAGCTTTGAAAAAATCAAGTCTTTTCTGCCTTGAAAGAGAAATTCCTTCTTCGGCATATTTTAAACCAAAAACCGACCCGTCCCTCAAAGAGAACAGGCCGGTTTTCTCATTTATTTCCGCTGGTTTCTATCAGTCGGTAACATAGGGCAGCAGGGCAATCTGACGGGCACGCTTGATGGCCTCGGTCAGCTGGCGCTGATGCATGGCGCAGGTGCCGGTAGTTCTGCGGGGCAGAATTTTGGCCCGCTCAGAAATAAAACGGCGCAGCTTCGCGGCGTCCTTATAGTCAATATGCTCGCACTTTTCGGCGCAGAACTGGCAGACCTTGCGGCGCTTGCCCCGCATCGGACGGGCGGGTCTGGATTCACGATCAAAAGCCATGAAATGGTTCCTCCTTTATTAAGATGGCGGCAAGCAGCTTGGAAAAGCGGCCTGCGGACAATCCTGTCCTCCCGCCGGCGCAATCTGCGCCAGGGGACACGCGTTTGGTATTCGGAGTGCTCCGAACCCATTAAAAAAGATCAAAACGGCAGTTCGCCGTCCTCCTCGCCGATTTCGGCGAAGTCAGATTCCCCTCCAAAACCGGCGGCGGAAGCTCTGCTGCCGGGAGCGCCGTAGGAGGCGGGAACCCCGCCGGCGGGGGACGCTCCATAGGAGGCTCCATATTCACCGCCGCTGTCCCGTTTGGAATCCCCAAAATAGACGTTATCAGCCACGACTTCGGCGCTTCTGCGCTTTCCGCCGTCCCGGTCAGTCCAGTCGCGAATCTGCAAACGGCCCTCCACCACGGCCATGCGGCCCTTGGCGAAGTACTTGCTGACAAATTCCGCAGTGCCGCGCCAAGCCACTACGTCAATAAAATCCGTCTCTTTTTCGCCGCTTTGGGACTTAAAATCCCGATCTACAGCCAGAGAGAAGGATGTGACGGCGGTGCCGCTTTGCGTGCGGCGCAGCTCGGGATCACGGGTCAGACGCCCCATGATGACGATCCTGTTCAGCATGTTGGGTTCCTCCTTACTCGCCTTTGCAGACGATCAGGGAACGCATGATACCGTCGGTAATACCGAGGACACGGTCCAGCTCCTTGGGGAAGGACGGTTCGCTGGTGAAGCTCATCAGCACATAATAGCCGTCGTTTTTGTAGTCGATGGGATAGGCGAGACGGCGGGCGCCCCACTCTTCCACCTCAACGGCAGAGCCATTCTGCTCAGCCAGGGTCTTGAATTTCGCCACCAAAGCGGCGATGTTCTCCTCCCCCTGTGCAGGGTCGATGATATACACGACCTCATAATTGGCAGTAACCTTTGCCATGTTTGCACCTCCTTTTGGACAAATGGCCCTCATTTCCAGATGAGAGCAAGGATATGCCTGCGGCTGCAAGCTTACTCATTATATCGGAATTTGAGGAAATGTCAAGAAAAAGTTTGCCTGTCCGGCCAGGATTTTCGGAGTTTAAGTTCAATTGGCGGGCGGCTTTTGGATTTCACCTTCTGAAACGGTATCTTACAAAAGTGTAAGATATCACCCCTAAATTGTAAGGCAAATCCATGGTGCGCAGATTTGCGGTTTGCTATAATCACATTATCATCCACGAGGAGGAAATAATATGCCATTACTGGAAGTGCAGCACCTGCAAAAAATTTACACCACCCGCTTCGGCGGCAGTCAGGTTACGGCTCTGGCGGATGTGAATTTTTCCGTAGAGCCCGGAGAGTATGTCGCCATTATGGGTGAATCCGGCTCCGGGAAGACCACTCTATTAAATATTCTGGCTGCTTTGGACCGCCCTACCGCCGGGGAAGTTTATCTGGACGGAAAAGCGCTCTCCGATATTCGGGAGCGGGATCTGGCGGCTTTCCGCCGGTCCCACCTGGGTTTTGTGTTTCAGGACTTCAACCTGCTGGACACCTTTTCCCTTCAGGACAACATCTTTCTGCCCCTGGTTCTGGCAGGACGGGACTACCGGGAGATGCGGAAAAAGCTCCAGCCTATTGCGGAACAGCTGGGTATTACAGACATTCTGACGAAGTACCCCTATGAGGTGTCGGGCGGGCAGAAGCAGCGTACTGCCGTGGCCCGGGCCCTGATTACGGCCCCCCAGCTGGTCCTGGCGGACGAGCCCACCGGGGCCCTGGACTCCCGGGCCTCAGATAACCTGCTGGAACTCTTCGGGGAGATCAACCGGGGCGGGCAGACCATCGTTATGGTGACTCACTCCGTGAAGGCCGCCAGTCATGCCGGGCGGGTCCTCTTCCTCCGGGACGGGCAGGTTTACCACCAGCTCTATCGGGGCGGCCAGAGTGCCGAATCCCAATTTGCCAAAATCTCCGACACCCTCACGGTGTTGACGCAAGGCGGTGAGCCCCGTGCGTAAGTCCGGTTTTTTTCCCCGCCTGGCTCTGGTGAATTTGGTGCGAAACGGACGCTTTTACGGGCCTTATCTGCTTTCCTGCTTGGTGACGGCGGCCATGTACTACATCCTGCTGTTCCTGGCATATAA
>ERZ777305.3428-NODE-3428-length-10934-cov-6.710635_pt1 | contig 10934 bp, 7 predicted proteins | sample MGYA00374965_ERZ777305 | MGnify/ENA primary metagenome ERZ777305 (study PRJEB29328, sample SAMD00013331) | mouse gut metagenome | study: EMG produced TPA metagenomics assembly of the Metagenome analysis of fecal microbiota from mouse which was promoted...
ATTTACCTAACGTTGTTCGGCTGTCAGTCGCGGGAAATAATAAAGGCTCCGCGCCGTAACGCGAACGCGTTGGCCGCGGGGCCCCTACTTTCTACTATGTGGTAGAAAGTAGGCAAAGAGCACATTCAAGGGGAACTTCGTCCCCCTTGAAAATCCCCCGACGATTTCCTTAAACAGACACGGTCCATTGGGAGTGCAGCACGCACCGCCCCGGGCTACCGCGAAAGAGCCAACGGCGGATTAGAGGGCGTCGGCAGCAACGGGCTTAATTGGGCCTCTATGGGTATCGAGCCCAACGCGGTGTTCTTATTTTTCCGCACTTACGATCTCTATCCCAGCTATGCCAGTTATCGCGCTCACGGTCTTCAGTTGCGTTGCCTCTCGGAATAAACGGAGCAGACACGGCCGCAGCGAAACGCAGTTTCGCCCGTCCACGCACCCGTTGGGTGTTTTGTTAGGGTTCTTTCTGCCTTACTAAGTGGGGCCCGCCCGGCCCGAGCGCAGTACCCTTGAACTAAATCGCGCGCCACGCCTTAATAGGGAAATCGTCAAAATGTGCCGGCACGTTTTGACTAGATTTCCCAAGGCGCGCGGAAAACACGACTACAACCCATTCGGCCCTGTCGCCCATCCCCCCGAAGCCGTTACGCGACTTGGGCTACAAGGACGGCGATTCTACGAATCGCGCTACTCGCTCTCTGCCCCGGGTCAACCCCTGCGGCTCCGCTGTCACTCCACCGAGGCCGCGCGCTGGCGGAAATCTTATCCAAACGCGCCCTCACGCGTTTGGATGATTTCCTTCTCCAGCGGTCGCGCGCGGGGCGAGCTTTTTTCGCGCGACCCGGGCGATTCAACTCTTAAGACGTGGCGTGTGAACTTGTCAACGCGCTTTTGAGTCGCCCGCGGCAATTCTTGCCGGATTGGCTCACCGCCAATCGGCAGAATATGCCCATTTACGCGGGCGGGCGACTGTCGAGCTTCAACTGCCCTCAGGCCGGCCGGGCCCCACGTCCCGTGGACGGGGAAATGCTTGCGCATTTCCACTTTTCAACTCAGCCTAATTCTTCGTTCGCGCGCCGGGGCGATTCATTCTGTTTCGGTTTACCGCCGAAACAGTTGAATCACCCTCCTTAGGCGTGGCGCGCGGTGCCTTCCGGCACTCCGAAATAGGCAGCCTTTACCCTACGCACGCCATGGGAAATCCAGTCAAAACGTGCCAGCACATTTTGACGATTTCCCTTTTAAGGCGGCGGCGCGCGTCTGTCCTACGGGAGGGTACTGCCCTTACGCCGGGCGGGCGGTGCGTTGACCTGCGGTCTCCCTCGCGCTTGCGAGGCATCGTCGACAAGCCGACGTGCTCTCGCTTCACTACTCGGGTCCGGCACTCGGAATCGGCAGCCTCTACCCCCGTTCTTTATCCGCACGGGATTAATAACGCACGAGATTATTGGCGATCCAAGGTCAGGGTTATCTCCGAGCCGGATTCAATGGGAGTGCCGGAGGGCAAGGACTGGGAACGAACGGTGCCCATTCCGACGAATTTCGGTTTCAGACCGACGCTCTCGGCGCGTTCCAGGGCTTCGATCAGGGTCAGCCCCCGAAAGTCGGGAACGCCGGAGTCGGAAGTAGCTGAAACGGGGTGCGAAACAACGACCCGACCGCCGCTATCGATCGCGGCACGGCCTTCGTAGGGTAAACGGGGGGTGCCGGTCACGCGAAGCTCCCGCAAAAGGCTGTCCAAAGCGGAAGCAGAGCCGGACAGGGCGTTCAACATCGGGTCGAAGGTCTGGGGACGGGTCACGACGCGGTTGGTCACGTTGTAGTGCATCGAAAATACGCGGTCGGCGACGGTCTTGAACAGGGGGCCGGCCAGCGAACCGCCGTAGTAGGTCTTCTGGGAGTTCTCGGAGTGGTAGGTCTTCAGGGCGACGACGATCGAATACTTCGGACGGTCGGCGGGCAGGTAACCGGCGATGGAACCGAGGTAGTGGCGGCCGCCGCTGCGACTCACGTAGCCGTGGCGGCCGATGGCCACCTGGGCGGTACCGGTCTTGGCGGCGACACGGTATTTCGGGTTCAGAAGCAGACGGCCGGTGCCGTTGGTCACGGCGCCTTCCATGGCGCGCTGAACGTCGCGCAGGGTGCTCTTCGAGCAGATGGCGGGATTCAGGGTGTCGGTCGGAAAGCGCAGGACGGTCTTGTCGTATTGCCGGAGCTCGCGGACGAACATCGGTTTGACCATCACGCCGTCGTTCGCCACGGCGTTGAAGAGGGTCAGGGTGTGGATCGGGGCGAGACGCAGGGCGTAGCCGTAGGACATCATGGTCAGGGTGGTGCCGTCCCAGCCGTTCCGGATGGCGGGGTGCTTGATGAGGGGTTTGGCTTCGCCGGCGAGCTGGAGGTCGAGGGGTTTGTGGATGCCGATGCGGTTCAGGGCGTTGACGAATTTGGCGGGCTGGCTGCCGTAGGCGCGGTTCACAGCCTTGGCCATGCCGATGTTGGAGGATTTCTCGAAGACTTGCTGGAGGGTCAGGCGTCCGAAGCCGCCGATGTGGGAGTCGACGACGCGAACGGGGCCGATCTGTTCGACGCCGTTGCCGGTCTCGATGGGGGTGGAGAGGGACATGTGGGCGTCGTCGAGCAGGGCGATCAGGCCGGCCAGCTTGAAGGTGGAGCCGGGTTCCATGCTCATCCCGATGACGTAGTTGTAGTCTTCGACGAGGGTGCCGTCCGACCGCCGGGTGACGTTCGAGAGGGCTTTGATGTCGCCGGTCTGGACTTCCATGACGGCGACGCAGCCCCAGTCGGCTTCGACTTCGACGATCCATTCGCGGAGGGCGCTCTGAACCATGTCCTGCATCTCGATATTGAGGGTGCTGACGACGTCGTAGCCGTCGATGGGGTCGATGTTGCGGTCGCTGGCGATGGGGGTCCAGAAGTTGCCGGAGATCTTCTGTTTGAGCATCTGGCCGGGTTCGCCTTTGAGGTAGTTGTCGAAGCCGCCTTCGATGCCGAGTTTCACGCCCCACTGGTTGACGAAGCCGAGGGTGCGGCGGGCGAGTTCGCCGTGGGGGTTGACGCGGCGGTTGCTCTCGATGGCCATGAAGCCGCCGCGGTTGGCGCCGAGGCGGAAGAGGGGAAACTGGCGGATGGTCTGGAGTTCGAGGAAGTTGACTTTGCGGCGGGTGATCAGGTGGAAGCGTTTCCGGGCGGCTTGGGCTTCGACGAGCTCTTTGTGGTACTCTTCGGGGGTTTTGTCGCCGAAGAAGTCGGAGAGGCAGGTGCTGAGGGAGTCGACTTTGTCGAAGAAGCGTTTTTCGCTGAGGCCGCCGGCGGCCATGTCCATCCGGAGCTCGTAATAGGGGATGGAGATAGCGAGCAGGCGGCCGTCGTCGGAGTAGATGTTGCCTCGGGCGCCTTCGACGATTTCGGTGCGGTAGCTGTATTTATTGGAGAGGTCGCGGAGGGTGGAGCTGCCGGAGCCGATCTGGAGCCACACGATGCGGATCAGGACGGCGAGGCCGGTGAAGAGGAAGAGGATATAGAGCAGTTTGACCCGCCGCAGGATGGCCTCTTTGATGGGGCTGCGCTGGGGATTCCCGGAGGTTTCGGGCTCGGTGGTCTGGCGGACGGGGAGGGTCATGGGTAGAACAGGGCGGGTGGCTATTCGTCGATGGTGTGAGGAGAGGTGTGGTCGAGAAGAAGGGGGATCCGGTGCTCGCGCAGGAGGCGCTCGATCTCGCTCTGCCGGGTGAGGGTCATCCGTACGGCGGAGGAGGTCACGGCGCGGGTCTTGAGGTGTTTGAGCTCTTCGGTGATCCGATCCAGTTCGTTGTGTTTGTGCTGAATATGGAAGCCGTTGGCGATGTAGAGGAGCATCAGAAAGACGATATAGACGATCACGGGCAGTCGTCTGGTAAATTCGTCCCGGGAGAGGATGCTGCCGGTGAAAAATTGACCGAGGCGGAGGCCGGTGCGCTTCCGGGGCCGAGGACGGCTGTCGTCTCCAGCACGAACGGGGGTTTCGACGGGCTCTTCGGGGCTGTCTTCCTCTTCGGGGCTGGGCTCGCTGTCGGGTTCGCGCCAGTCGTCGGGCATGACGCCGCGGGCCGGACGGTAGTTCCGGTCGGAAAACTCGGGGGCAGTGTATCGGGAGGGACGTCTCATGGGTGATTCCAGGGTGTCTGGCTGGGAAACGGTTTCAGGCGCGGATTTGTTGTCCGGTTCGCTCGGCGACGCGCAGCTTGGCGCTCCGGGCACGGGGGTTGCGGTCGATTTCGGCGGCGGCGGGGAGGATCACTTTCCCGACGGGGGCGACGGGGGTGGAGCTCTGGCCGTAAAAGTCGCGCACGACGATGCCTTCGGGGGTGCCGCTCCGCATGAAGTTCTTGGTGAGGCGGTCTTCGAGGGAGTGGTAGGTGATGACGCTGAGCCGGCCGCCGGGCTTCAGGAGCCGGATGGCTTGGGAGAGCATCATCTCCAGGGCTTGCATCTCGCCGTTCACTTCGATGCGCAGGGCCTGGAAGAGCCGGGCGCGGAAGCGGGACTCGCTGCCGCGGGGGGTGACGCTCTCGGTGGCGCGCAGCAGGTCGCCGATCTCGGCGAAAGGCCCCGCTGTCTCGCGGTGCCGCACGATGGCGGTGGCGATGCGGTAGCATTTGTCGAGTTCGCCGTACCGCCCGAAGAGGGTGGCGAGCCGGTCGACGTCGCTGGTGTTGAGGAGGTCGGCGGCGGTGGGTGTCCCGCTGTGCCGGTTCATCCGCATGTCCAGGGGGCCGTCGAACCGAAAGGAGAAGCCGCGTTCGGGGGTGTCGAAGTGGTGGGAGGAGACGCCGAGGTCGGCGAGGATCCCGTCTACGTGTTCGAAACCGGCGGCACGCACGCAGCCGTGGAGAAAACGGAAGTTGTTATGAATCAACGTAATCCGTTTATCTTCGGGGGCGTTCTCCAAGGCGTCGCTGTCCTGGTCGAAAGCAATAAGGTGGCCGCGGCGGCCGAGGCGGCTCAGAATCTCGCGCGAGTGGCCGCCGCCGCCGAAGGTGACGTCGACGTACACGCCGTCGGGACGGACATCGAGTCGATCGACGCTCTCGCGGAGCAAAACGGGTTCGTGGTATGCGGACATGGCGTGGGTCTCCGAAGGTGCAGAGCTGTTCAAAATTACAAAGTTATGCTTTTTTGACGATGCGGGGGCTCTCTGTGCGAGATTTCTTCGGGACAGGGCCTGCGGGTTCCGAAAGGTTTGACGGAGTATTCGGCGGCCCCGCCCCGGGCTACCGCCTCGCAGGCTCGGGCGTGCTATACTTCGTTGGTAACAGCGGTTGCAACTGGTCTTCGACGGTCAGCACGACCAGCTTCTATGGCATATACTTGAATTTCCATTCGCAGGACCTCGACACCAGCAACTCGATCGACCGCGCCCGCGGTTTTCTGTTGCGTTGCCTCTCGGAATAAACGGGGCAGACACGGCTGCAGCGAAACTTCGTTTCGCTGCGGCTGTGTCGGCCCAAATCTTCGCACTATTCTCTGTTCGCGCGCCTCAGCTCCGCAGGACTTACTTAACGCGCGCAAGGGAGGAGCTCCACACCTACGGGTCGGCGGCGAGACTGTGCGTATTGGGACCTTTTTTCACCAATTTGTCGGAATTTTTGCCCGTTTCCTCGCCCGGCGTTTACTATTTTTGCCGAGGTGTTTAATTCTGACGATCTGATGGTGATTTTCTTAATTGTCGTATTCCTCTTCGGATACTTGTGCATCGCGCTGGAGCATCCGTTGAAAATCAATAAGGCGGCGACGGCTCTGATGACGGCGACGGCGACGTGGATGCTCTATATGCTGATCGCGCCGAAGGTGGTGCCGGGAACGGTGGGGTTCGAGTTCTTCCTCAGCGAAAATCCGACGATCGGACGGCTGCCTCTGCACGAGCAGGTGGTGAGATATGTACAGCAGGTGCAGATCATCGGAAGCGTGGGAGATATTGCCGAAATCCTCTTCTTTCTGATCGGGGCCATGACGATCGTGGAGCTGATCGATGTGCACGGAGGATTCAACATCATCACGAACCGGATCACGACGCGAAAAAAACGGAGGCTGCTCTGGATTGTCGGCACGATCACGTTCTTCATGTCGGCGACGCTCGATAACCTGACCACGACGATCGTCATGCTGGCGCTACTGAGGAAGCTCATCGCGAATTACAAGGAGAGGTGGTTGTTTGCCGGAATCATCGTCATCGCGGCAAACTGCGGGGGAGCGTGGTCGCCGATCGGGGATGTCACGACGATCATGCTGTGGGTGAGGGGGAATGTGACGACGGGAGGATTGGTGCCGTATCTATTCGTGCCGTGCGCGGTGGCGTTCGCGGTGCCGACGCTGATCGCCCAGCGGTGGATCGGAGGAGAGGTGACGCCGGCGGCGCCGAGAAGGTTGGCGGCGGTGCAGGTGAGGGGCGGAGAGGTGAACTATTTCACGCATGTGGACGGGGCGACGTCGATCTCGGAACGGGAGCGGTTGTCGATCTTCCTGCTGGGAGTGGGGTGCCTGCTGTTCGTGCCGTTCTTCAAGAGCATCACGCATCTGCCGCCGTTCATGGGGATTCTGGGGGCGTTGGGAATCATGTGGTTTTACACGGAGGTCATGTACAGGCACAAATCGGGGATGCCGGAGGGGGCGAAGAGAAGGATTCCGGATGTGCTGCGGAGGATCGACACGCCGACGATTCTCTTTTTCCTCGGGATTCTGCTGGCGGTCTCGGCGCTCCAGATGGCGGGGGTGCTGGCCGGGCTGTCGGAGTGGCTCGACGGGAGGATACACAATGTCTATCTGATCGACCTGCTGATCGGGGCGCTTTCGTCGGTGATCGACAATGTGCCGCTGGTGGCGGGGGCGATGGCGACCTATCCGATCGCCGACCCGGAGACGGTGGCGGCGATGGCGGCGGACGGGGCGTATCTGAGCTATTTCGTGCAGGACGGGGTGTTCTGGACGTTCCTGGCCTATTGCGCGGGGGTGGGAGGATCGATGCTGATCATCGGCTCGGCGGCGGGGGTCGTGGCGATGGGGATGGAGAGGATCAATTTCGGATGGTATCTGAAAAACATCTCGCTGATCGCGCTGATCGGATATCTGGCGGGGGCGGCGGTCTATGTACTCCAGCTGGTGCTGGCCGGCGTGTTGTGAGACGGGTTTGGTTTTGTGGGGAAAGCTGTTTACTTTTGTTTCTTGTCGTTGCGGGTAGCCGGATCGCAATCGGGCGGTGCGGCTGAAAAGGGAATCCGGTGGAAATCCGGAACAGTACCTGCTGCTGTGAGTCCGTGAATCGGTCTGTCGCACTCTTGGCCACTGGCGCATCTGTCGCCGGGAAGGCGCGGCGGACGGGGACGAGTCAGAAGACCTGCCGGAACGACGTTTTTCGGAGATTTGCACCTGCGGGTTTTCGGGTGGAGATCGGAGGAGCCGGACGGGGGAGTCGCTTTCCGGCCGGGCTCGGATCATACGAGGGGGACGGGATGTCCGCTCTGTTTTCTTCCGTTTTTCCAGACTGTTTTTCCGAAGTCTTCGCGGGTGCCGATCGCCGGCACGGTATCCAACCTGGAATGAAACGGACGATCGGATATATCATCGGTCTCGTGGCGGCGGCCTCTCTGACGGGCGGCTGCATGGAGTGGGACTATGGGCCGGAGGAGGAGGTCGCTCTGCCGGAGGGGGGGGTATTCATCCTCAACGAAGGAAATTTCCAGTACGGGAATGCCTCGCTGTCCTATTACGACCCGAACGCCCGGACGGCGAGCAACGAGCTCTTCTTCCGGGCGAACGGCATGAAGCTGGGCGATGTGGCGCAGTCGATGGTGGTCAGGAAGGGGGTGGGATGGATCGTGGTGAACAATTCGCATGTCGTTTTCGCGATCGATACGCGGACGTGTCGGGAGATCGGACGGATCACGGGGTTCACTTCGCCGCGGTATATCCACTTCCTGGGCGATGAAAAGGCGTATGTTTCGCAGCTGTGGGACAACCGCATCTTTATCGTGAATCCCCGGAAGTTCGAGATCACGGGATATATCGAGTGCCCGGGGATGACGATGGAGACGGGGTCGACGGAGCAGATGGTGCAGGACGGGAGGTATGTCTATGTCAATTGCTGGTCGTACCAGAACCGGATTCTGAAGATCGATACGGAGACGGACGAGGTGGTGGACGAGCTGGAGGTCGGGATTCAGCCGACGTCGCTGGTTCTGGACTGCCACCGCAAGTTGTGGACGATTACGGACGGGGGGACGGCGGGGAGTCCTTACGGGTATGAGGCACCGGCGCTCTGCCGGATCGATCCGGAAGGATTCCGAATCGAACGGAGGTTCGGGTTCCGGACGGGCGACAGGGGGTCGGAGGTGCAGTTGAACGGGACGAGGGATACGCTGTACTGGATCAACGGGGATGTGTGGCGAATGCCGGTGACGGCGGAAGGGCTGCCGGAGCGGCCGTTTCTGGAGGATGGGGGGACGATCTACTACGGGCTGACGGTCGATCCGGTGCGCAGCGATGTCTATATCGCGGATGCGATCGACTATCAGCAGCCGGGGATGATCTGCCGCTATTCGGCGGGCGGGGAGCTGATCGACCGGTTTTACGTAGGAATCACGCCGGGGGCTTTCGGCTGGGCGACGAACGGGAAAGGAGGGGGGCGATGAAAAGGTGGGCGATGGGGCTGGCGGCGCTGCTGATCGGCGGTGCAGCCGGAAGGGCCGGGGCGCAAAACGAACCGGACGGGGGGAAGGAGCGGCTGCTGAGGGCGGCGGAGGTGACGGTGACGGGACGGCGGCCGCTGAAGGAGATCGGGGTGCAGCGCACGAGGTTCGACAGTGCGGCGCTCAAGGGAAATATCGCGCTCTCGATGGCGGATGTGCTGACGTTCCATTCGTCGGTCTTCGTCAAAAGCTACGGGCGGGCGACGCTCTCGACGGTGGCGTTCCGGGGGACGTCGCCGTCGCATACGCAAGTGACGTGGAACGGGATGAGGATCAGCAATCCGATGCTGGGGATGACGGATTTCTCGATGATTCCCTCCTTTTTCATCGACGAGGCGGCGCTGCTGCACGGTACGGCGTCGGTCGACGAGGTCGGAGGGGGACTGGGGGGAGCGGTGAGGCTCGCTACGAAACCGGAAAAAACCGAGGGAGTCGGGCTGCAGTACATCCAGGGAATCGGGTCGTTCCGGACGTTCGATGAGTTCCTGCGGTTCACGTACGGGTCGAAGCGGTGGCAGGTCTCGACGCGGGTGGTCTGCGCGACGTCGCCGAACGACTACAAGTACCGGAACCGGGACAAAAAGGAGAATATCTATGACGAGGAGATGAATATCGTGGGGCAGTACTACCCGACGGAGCGGAACCGGAGCGGGGCGTATCGCGACATACATGTGCTGCAGGAGGCGTACTACACGGCGGGGAACGGAGACCGGGTGGGGCTGAATGCGTGGTACCTGAATTCGAACCGGGAGCTGCCGATGCTCACGACGGAGTACGGCGACGAGACGGAGTTCGAGAACCGGCAGCGGGAGCAGACGTTCCGGGGGGTGGCGTCGTGGGAGCGGATGCGGGAGGGATGGCGGGTCGCGGCACGGGGGGGATATATTCACACGTGGATGGCGTACGACTACGAGCGGGATCTGGGAAACGGGTCGATGGCGGCGATGACGCGCGCACGGAGCCGGATCAATACGCTCTACGGGGAGGCGAAGGGAGAATATTATCTCGGGAAAAAGTGGCTGTTCTCGCTCGACCTGGCGGCGTATCAGCACTGGGTGGAGAGCGAGGACAAGAATATCATCACGCTGGAGGGGGGCCGGGCGGTGGTGGGATACGACCGGGCGAGAATCGAGTTATCGGGGGTGGGGGCGGTCAAGTGGAGGCCGGTGGAACGGGTCGGGATGGGGGTGACGCTGCGGGGAGAGATGTGCGGAAGGGAGTGGGCGCCGCCGATTCCGGCGCTCTTCGTGGAGGGGGTGGTGTCGGAACGGGGAGGGGTGACGGCGAAGGCGTCGGTGTCGAGGAATTTCAGGTTCCCGACGCTCAACGACCTCTATTTCATGCCGGGAGGAAACCCGGAGCTGCGAAAGGAGAAGGGGTGGACGTACGATGCGGGGCTGTCGTTCGGGGTCGGAAGAGACGACGGCTGGAGGTTCGGGGGGTCGGCGACGTGGTTCGATTCGAGGATCGAGGACTGGATCATCTGGCTGCCGACGGTCAAGGGGTTCTTCTCGCCGAGAAACATCCGCCGGGTGCATGCCTACGGGGTGGAGGCGGAGGCGGAGCTGAAGGGTTGGCTGGCGAAGGGATGGAGGCTGGAACTGAACGGGTCGTTCTCGTGGACGCCGTCGATCAACCAGGGGGAGCCGATGTCGCCGGCGGACAGGTCGGTCGGAAAACAGCTCCCATACGTGCCGGAGTTCGCGGCGAATGCGACGGGAAGGCTGGACTGGAGGGGATGGTCGCTGGCTTACCAGTGGTGCTGGTACAGCGAACGGTTCACGATGTCGAGCAACGATGTGACGCTCACGGGAAGGCTGCCGGACTATTTCATGAACAATGTCTCGATCGGAAAGACGCTCTCGTTCAGATGGGCGGAGATCGCGCTCAAGGGGACGATCAAAAACCTATTCGACGAGGAGTATCTCTCGGTGCTGGCGCGGCCGATGCCGGGTATCAATTTCGAGGTCTTCATCGGTATCAAACCCAGATGGGGCAAAAAAACAAACTAATCTATTTGCTCTGCTTCGTTCATTGTGCAGGAGGGTACTGTTCTCTTTGTGAACAAAGAGAACCAGAAAAACTTTAGAGGATGCTTCGCATCCTAAAGCTGCCGGCGGCCCAGCTCTCGGATGCTTCTTTGGGCCGGGAGCAACGGCGCGCATAGGGTTTAGCTCTCATTAAGCGCGC
>ERZ777305.3430-NODE-3430-length-10919-cov-3.006443_pt1 | contig 10919 bp, 8 predicted proteins | sample MGYA00374965_ERZ777305 | MGnify/ENA primary metagenome ERZ777305 (study PRJEB29328, sample SAMD00013331) | mouse gut metagenome | study: EMG produced TPA metagenomics assembly of the Metagenome analysis of fecal microbiota from mouse which was promoted...
TAATCAACAGTATGAAGAAGGCTTGACAATGGATAATGGATGGTTGATGATGGACAGTTGATAATGGACTGCCACTCCGCATGGCACTCATCCATCATCAACTGTCCATTATCAATTATTATAAGTATCTGTTACTATTGGGCAGCACGCTGTCTTCCGCATGCTTCAAGGCATCTTCCACTACGTTGATTTCGAGGAAGGAAGTGCGCGTACCGGCTTTACCGCTGCTCAGATAGCCCACCATGTCGGTAGGCAACAGCTTGCCTTCCTTCAGCAGGCGGCGCAAGGCGGCGAAATAATACTCCTGTCCGTTGGCCAGTTCGGGCATGTAGATGGCCTCCACACCATACGAAAGAGCCAGGTGACGCATGGTCTTTTCCTTGTAGCAAATGGCCAATACCGGATATTTGCCACGGAAAGCAGCAAGGTTACGGGCAGTACGGCCGCTGTAGCTGTCGGTGATGATGGCACGGATTTTCAGTTTGGTGGTAGCCTTTACCGCTTGTTTGGCCAGGAACGCAGTCACATCGTTGCTGTTCTCGTCCAACGGAATACGGATATCATTGTCAGGCAGCTTGTCTTTCTCCGCTTGGGCGGCAATCGTGGTCATTGTCTTCACTGCTTCTACCGGATACTTTCCATAGGCGGTTTCGCCGCTCAACATCAAGGCATCCGTACGATAGTAGATGGCATTGGCGATATCCGTCACCTCCGCACGGGTGGGACGCGGATTGGAAATCATGGTATGAAGCATCTGTGTGGCTACAATCACCGGTTTTTTGGCAAGAATGCACTTGCGGATAAGCACACGCTGGATGCCCGGAATACGTTCCTGCGGAATTTCAATACCGAGGTCACCGCGAGCCACCATCACACCGTCCGCCACTTCCAGGATTTCATCAATATTGTCGACACCTTCCTGATTCTCAATCTTGGCAACAATACGGATGTCGCTATTGTGAGCATCGAGGATGGACTTGATGTCGAGTATATCCTGCTTGTTGCGCACAAAAGAGTGGGCAATGAAATCTATATTCTTCTCAATGGCATAAAGGATATTGGTGCGGTCCTTCTCCGTCAAAGAGGGCAGATTGATGCGGACACCCGGAACGTTGACGCTCTTGCGGCTGCCCAAGACTGCTTCATTCTGTACTTCGCAAAGCAGATAGTCGGGAGTCTTCTCCACAACAATCAACTCCAAATCACCGTCGTCAATTAAGATATGGCCGTCCACATCCAGGTCTTTAACAAAGTGAGAATACGAAACAGAAATACATTCACGGGTAGTTTCCTGTTCCGGATTGCCTACCACCTTCACACGGTCGCCTGCCTTGAAAGGAATGGGCTCGGCAAGAACAGTAGTGCGGACCTCCGGTCCTTTCGTATCCATCAGGATGGCAATACGGTTGGAAACCGTACGCACATTGTTTATCAACTTCTCAGCACCTTCACGAGCAAGATGTGCAGTATTCATACGTACAACATTCATACCCGCATCGAACAACTGCTTTATAAAATCAACATCACAGCGCTGGTCAGAAATCGTTGCTACAATCTTCGTTTGCTTCAATAACATAATCTATATACCTATTTTATTTAATAATCTTTTAACGCCTCCATGGCCAGACGGTAGGAATTCAGCCCGAAACCGAGAATAACACCCTTGCAAGCGCAGGAAATCATGGACACATGACGAAAAGCCTCGCGGGCATGCACATTAGAGATATGTACCTCAATCACCGGAGAAGTGACCGAACGGATAGCATCTTGCAGGGCGATGGATGTATGTGTGTAAGCACCCGCATTCAAAATGATGCCATCCACATCAAAACCCACCTGCTGAATCTTATCTATCAGCTCTCCCTCAATGTTGGACTGGAAATAGTCAATTTGTACATCCGCATATTTCTTACGGAGCTCAGCCAGATAGTCTTCAAAAGTTACGCTACCGTAAATGGAAGGTTCACGTTTGCCCAAGAGATTTATATTGGGGCCGTTAATAATCTGTATCCTCATAACACAATTTTTTATACCTTTGTCCCTTGAAAAGGGCTTGCTCCGTATCCGGCTGATACTTGCTCCGTAGTCTGTAGGTACGGAACAAGTACGAACCGACCGGATACGTAATTACAGCGCAAAGGTAGCAAAAAAGAAATGAAATCAGAAGAAAAGTTCATGAATAAGGAGAAACAGGCACTGATAATCAGAAAGTACTACCAGTATCTAAAATTAGAGAAAGCACTCTCGCCCAATACGGTGAATGCTTATCAAACGGACTTGGATAAGTTGTTGCGTTTTCTGAAAGAAGAGAACATCGCTATCCTTGACACAACGCTGGATGACTTGCAACATTTTGCCTCCGGACTACACGATATCGGCATCCATCCCCGTTCGCAGGCACGCATTCTGTCAGGCATCAAGTCATTCTTTCATTTCCTCGTTGTGTCCGACTATCTGGAGGGAGACCCCAGCGAACTGCTGGAGGGGCCTAAAATCGGATTTCATCTGCCGGAAGTGCTGACGGTGGAAGAGATAGACCGTATCATCTCCGCCATCGACCAAGGCACAAACGAGGGGCAACGCAACCGGGCCATCCTCGAGACTCTATACAGTTGCGGCCTGCGGGTATCGGAACTGTGCAACCTGAAAATCTCCGACCTGTATTTCGACGAAGGCTTCATCAAGGTAGAAGGCAAGGGCAGCAAACAGCGCCTTGTACCCATATCGTCCCGTGCCATCAAAGAAATAAAGAACTGGTTCGTAGACCGCAATGGAGGTTGGAAAATCAAAAAGGACTTCGAAGACTACGTATTCCTGGCACGCTGGGGCAAAAATATCTCACGCATCATGGTATTCCACCTTATCAAGGAACTGGCAAAGCAGGCCGGCATCACCAAGAACATCAGTCCGCACACCTTCCGCCATTCCTTTGCCACTCACCTGCTTGAAGGAGGCGCCAACCTGCGCGCCATACAAAGCATGCTGGGCCACGAATCCATCGCTACAACAGAAATTTACACACACATCGACCGGCACAGATTGCGTAGTGAAATCATAGAACACCATCCCCGTAATATAAAGTACCGCAAAGAGCGGGAAATTCATTAAATTATGATAAAATTACCGCGCGAGTTAACAAACTGTAATAGGATTTAATATCTTTGCGTTGTTGTGTCCATGTCTAAATAGCACACTAACATGAAATAGACAAATTTCAATTACAAACAATTAATTTATACCTAAAATGACTAAGAAATTGTATCTGCCGTTTTTAATGGCAATGGTTGTTGCATTAATGACATCGTGCAGCAAAAAGATGGGTGAATTGTCATCAGATTATTTCACCGTGACTCCTCAAGTTTTGGAAGCTGTAGGTGGTAAAGTTCCCGCTACAATCAACGGAAAATTCCCCGAAAAGTACTTCAACAAGAAGGCTGTGGTAGAAGTTACCCCGGTGCTGAAATGGAACGGTGGCGAAGCTAAAGGCCAGTCTGCTGTATTCCAGGGAGAAAAGGTAGAAGGTAATGACCAGACTATCTCTTACAAGATGGGCGGCAGCTACACCATGAAGACATCTTTCGACTATGTACCGGAAATGGCAAAATCCGAACTGTATTTGGAATTCAAGGCTACAGTAGGCAAAAAGACTGTCAATATACCTGCCGTAAAAGTAGCCGACGGTGTAATCTCCACTTCTGAGATGCTGGAACAAACATTGGGCAGCGCTAACCCCGCCAACGGTGACGACGCTTTCCAACGTATCATCAAAGAAAAGCATGACGCCAACATCATGTTCTTGATTCAACAAGCCAACGTACGCGCCAGCGAATTGAAGACTGCCAAAGAATTCGGCAAAGAAGTGAAAAACATAGACGAAGCTGAAAACAAGAAAATCAGCAACATCGAAATCTCCGCATACGCTTCTCCCGATGGTGGTGTAGGCTTGAATACCACTCTGGCTGAGAACCGCCAGGACAACACGGCCAAGATAATCAACAGAGATTTGAAGAGAGCAAAAATCAATGCAGCAGTAGACACCAAGTATACAGCTCAGGACTGGGAAGGCTTCCAGGAACTGGTATCCAAATCAAACATCCAAGATAAAGAATTGATTCTTCGCGTTCTTTCCATGTATCAGGATCCCGAACAAAGAGAACAGGAAATCAAGAACATCTCTTCTGTTTATAAGACTTTGGCTGACGAAATCCTGCCGCAACTGCGTCGTTCACGTCTGACTTTGAACTACGAAATCATCGGTAAGTCCGACGAAGAAATCGCAAAACTGGCTGACAGCGATGCCAAGCAGTTGAACATCGAAGAATTGCTGTATGCTACAACCTTGACTAAAGATGTTGCCAAGCAAGAAGCTATCTTCACAAAAGCTACTCAAATTTATCCGAACGATTTTCGTGCTTACAACAACTTAGGCAAACTGGCTTATCAGGCTGGTGACCTTAACAAGGCAGAAAGCTACTTCAAGAAAGCCCTTTCCATCAAGGATGCTCCTGAAGCAAACATGAACCTCGGTCTGATTGCCTTGACTAAGGGTGACAGAACTACTGCAGAAAGCTACATGAGCAAAGCTTCCGGTTCTAAAGAGCTGAACGAGGCATTGGGTAATCTGTATGTAGCCCAAGGACAGTATGAAAGAGCAGTCAACTCATTCGGTGACACAAAAACCAACAGCGCAGCTTTGGCACAGATTCTGGCTAAGGACTACAACAAGGCTAAGAGCACACTGGCCGGCGTAGAAAAGCCAGACGCTTACACTGACTACCTGAAAGCTGTACTTGGTGCAAGAACCAACAATACATCTATGGTAACCAGCAGTCTGAAGAATGCCATTGCAAAAGAACCGGCTTTGGCTAAGAAAGCTGCTTCTGACCTGGAATTCGCCAAGTACTTCACTGACACTGACTTTATGAATATCATCAAATAATAAAGGTTAGATTAAAAAGAACGTGCCCGGCATAGAAATATGTCGGGCATTTCTTTTTATTCACACCAAAAAGAAGTATTTTCGCGACGAAGTATCAGAAAAAGACCCGGAATGAAGAAAATCTATCTTGCATACCTTCTGCTTATCATATTGTCTGCCTGCGGCGACAAAAACACGAATTCAGTCCACCTAAGTGGTGAAATCAAAGGACTGGGGAATGATACCCTTTATATATATGGTACGGACAAGTTCTATAACCGTATGGACACACTGCTTGTCAAGGATGACAAGTTCTCCGTAACCCTCAGCACCGACACGCTGGCCTCTGCATGGTTGCTATTCAGTGACGGTACAGAGTATCCTCTTTACTTGAACAAAGGAAATAAAATAAAGATAAAAGGTTCTGCTTCCGATATTACTTCATTGGAAATTACGGGGAATGTCTTCAATGAAGAACTGACAGCCTTTCAGAAAGAGTTGAAAGGTTTAAGCACTTCCTCGGAGAAAGCATTGGAGGAAAGACCTTTATCAACAGCCATCCTGCTTCATTGGCAAGCATCTATCTGCTGGAAAAATATTTCGTGCAAAAACCGCAACCGGACTTCGCCTTAATCAAAGAAATGACAGAACACATGACCGGAGGACTAAAAGACCGCCCGTATGTAGATGAACTGCTTGACCTTATCCAAGAAGAAGAGAAAGTATCTGTCGGGAAAACAATCCCGTACATTCATCTGCCCAATGCGAAAGGTACACAAATCAGCCGCACCAATTTTAAGGACAAATATCTGTTGATACATTTCTGGGCATCCTGGAACCAACAAAGCATGGAAGCCAACGCTGCCCTGCGCAGGATTTACAAGAAAGAAGAAAAGAACAAGCTATTCGCCCTCTGGGGCATCTCCCTGGACATTGACAAAAAGGAATGGGAAGAAGCAATCAAAAGAGATACCCTGAAGTGGGAACAGAGTTGTGATTTCTCCGGATGGAATACCTCTCCCGTCAAGCAGCTCGCCATACAAGCATTGCCAGCCAATCTGTTTCTTAGCCCTTCCGGAAAAATTGAAGGGAAAAACATGAGCGAGGAAGACATTAAGAAGAAACTGGCAGAAATAGAGCAAAAGGAGAAAGAGAAGGAAAAGACCGGAAAGAGACTCAAAAAACAAAACCGACGGTAGCCCCCACCCTGCCATCATTAACCCCTAATTATTAAAACGTGCTCATAAAAGTTTTTGGAGCGGCTGTTCAAGGTATTGACGCAACCCTCATCACCATTGAAGTCAACAGCTCCAGAGGCTGTATGTTCTATTTAGTCGGCTTGCCGGATTCTGCGGTAAAAGAAAGCCATCAACGCATCATATCTGCTTTGCAGGTCAACGGTTACCGGATGCCGACCAGTAATATCGTCATCAACATGGCACCGGCAGATATCCGAAAAGAAGGCTCTGCTTATGATTTGCCTTTAGCCATCGGCATGCTGGCAGCCAGCGAGGTTATCCGGTCTGATAAACTGGACCGTTATCTGTTGATGGGCGAACTAAGCCTCGACGGTAGCCTGCAACCAATCAAAGGAGCACTCCCCATTGCCATCAAAGCCAGAGAACTGGGCTTTGAAGGAATGATAGTTCCCTGCTCGAACGCACATGAGGCCGCCGTAGTGAATAACTTGAAAGTCTATGGCGTGGAAAATATCAAGGATGTCATTGAATTCTTCAACGGAAAACAAGAATTGGCTCCGACGCAGGTCAATACCCGTGAAGAGTTCTACTCCCAGCAAAGCTCTTTCGAGCTGGACTTTGCGGAAGTAAAGGGGCAGGAAAACGTGAAGCGGGCTCTGGAAGTAGCCGCCGCAGGCAGCCACAATATTCTTCTCATAGGGGCCCCCGGCAGCGGAAAATCCATGCTGGCAAAGCGCCTCCCCTCCATACTTCCTCCCCTATCGTTGGGAGAAAGTCTGGAAACAACCAAAATCCATTCCGTTGCCGGAAAACTTGGCAAGGGCGGCGGACTTATTTCAAAACGCCCGTTCCGCGATCCGCACAATTCCATTTCCACAGTAGCCATGACCGGTGGAGGAAGCTTCCCCCAACCCGGCGAAATCAGCCTGGCACATAATGGAATCCTGTACCTCGACGAATTGCCTGAGTATAACCGCAGCGTTTTGGAGGTTCTCCGTCAACCGCTGGAAGATAGAAAAATTACCGTATCACGCATTCGGTGCAATGTGGAATATCCCGCCAGTTTTATGCTGGTAGCCTCTATGAACCCATGCCCATGCGGCTACTATAACCACCCTACCAAAGCCTGCGTTTGCAGCCCCGGACAAGTACAGAAGTATCTGAATCGTATATCCGGGCCTTTACTCGACCGCATAGACCTGCAAATCGAAGTCACCCCACTCCCCTTTGAAAAGATGGCGGACACCCGCCCGGGTGAGTCGAGCGCCACGATACGAGAGCGTGTGATATATGCCCGGCAAATTCAAGAAGCCAGATACGCAGACATTCCCGGTGTATATTGCAATGCGCAAATGAACAGCAAGTTGCTGTCTCTCTACGCCCGTCCGGATGAGAAAGGGCTTGCCATGCTCAAGAATGCCATGAACCGGCTGAACCTTTCGGCACGTGCCTACGACCGCATATTGAAAGTGGCGCGCACCATCGCCGACTTGGAAGGCAGCGAATTGATACAGCCGGCGCACCTGGCGGAAGCTATCGGTTACAGAAACCTGGACAGGGAAGACTGGGCAGGATAAACCGAGGTACAGCATCAGGACTGCCACCTTTCGAAAATCACGTTTTCTCTATCCGAATGCGTGCATCCACCGCCATCACCTGCTTTTCAGTGGCCAACAGCGGATTGAGGTCCAGTTCCTTGATTTCGGTGGCAAAACGCAACAAGGTAGAAAGCCGCACAATGATTTCTGCAAACTTGTCCTCGTTCACGCCTTTCTGCCCGCGCGTACCTTTAATAATCTTATAGGCACGCAAGGAATGAATCATAGAGTAAGCCTCCTCGTAAGACAAGGGTGCCAGACCGGAAGACACATCTTTCAGCACCTCCACAAAGATGCCTCCCAGACCGCAGAGCACTACATGCCCGAACTTCTCTTCATATTTGGCACCGATAAACAGTTCCGTACCCTTCAGCATGGGTTGCACCATGATGGAATGCGCCGCGGGAATCTGCATCATGCGATCGAACTCCAACGCCAGATGCTGTTCACCCTTGATGTTCAGGACAACGCCTCCCACATCCGATTTGTGTACCGGCCCTACCACCTTGGCCACCACCGGAAAACCTACCCGGCGTGCAAAGGCAAGCACCTCTTCCTTCCGGTCGGACACAAACTCCTCTACCACCGGAATGCCTGCCGAACGAAGCAGCGCCTGCACATGGTGCGGGGCAATGTAACCGTCCTCGGAAATGGAATCAATAATCCGACGTATGCGGGGTACGTCCACTCCAAAGAGCTCGATTTCATTATTGGCAGGCCGCGGGGCATTCATTATCCGCGAAAGTGCCGTGCCCAAAGTCACTTCATCGGCAAAGTTCACATGGCCTTTTGCCAGAAAAGCAGCAACCTCGGCTCCTGCCGTATTGACGGAAGGAAGAATCGGAAAAATCGGCTTCTTACAATGCTGCATCTTCTCATGCAGCACGTCATACATTTCAAACATGGTCACCAGTCCCGGGGTACCGAAGATGGCCATCACGGCATCAATATCGTCAAACTTCTCCTCACAGTATTCTAAACAGAGGCGCAGGTGTTCCGGTGTACCCGTGGCCAGGATATCAATGGGATTTCCCACGGCTGCACCGGGAAAAAGCTTGCTCTTGAGTTCCTCCGCCACCGGCCCTTCCAGTTTCGGGACATTCAGTCCGCCCTTACTCAACGCATCGGTCAGCATCACTCCCGGACCGCCGGCATGGGTAATGATGGCGAAGTTTTTCCCTTTCAGTTCCGGCAGTGTGAAGATACAACCTACGGTCGTCAGCTCCTCGCGCGAATAGCAACGCACAATACCTGCCTTACGGAACAAGGCCTCCACCGCCGAATCACTGCTGGCAATGGCTCCCGTATGCGAACTTGCCGCCCGGCTGCCGCTCTCGCTGCTACCCGCCTTGATGGCTGCAATCTTGCAGCCCTTCTTGATGAGCGAAGACGCATGGAACAGCAGACGGTCGGGGTCACCGATACTTTCAATATAAAGAAGTTTTATGCGGGAATCCGTCTCCGGATTGAATTGTTCGTCCATGTATTGCAGCACATCCTCCACACCGATTTGCTTGGCATTTCCCACAGACCATACTGAGTTGAATTGCAATCCCTTGGTCACGGCGCTCTCCAGTATGAACACCGCCGTGGCACCGGAACTGGAAATCAGGTCCACCCCTTGCGGATGCAGTTGCGGGATGGGCTGGCTGAATACGCTATGATGCCACGAGTTCATAAAACCAATGCAGTTGGGACCTATCAGGGAAGCTCCATACCGGTTTACCGTTTCCAGTATACGGTCTTCCAACGCAGCTCCTTCAGGAGTTTCCTCGCCAAAGCCGGCAGAGAGGATGATGAACGCCTTTACCTGCTTCTCCGCGGCAAGTACTTCCACGACATCGGGGCAAAGGACGGCAGGAATGGCAAGGATGGCAAGGTCTGTATCGGGCAGTTCTTTCACGTCGGCAAAAGCGGCAAGGCCCTGCACTTCGGTCTCTTTGGGATTCACAGCACGAAGTTCGCCGGCATATCCGCCGCTAAGCAGATTCTTCAAAATAGCCCCTCCGGGCTTGTGCACGTTATTGGATGCACCCACCACCACGATGCTGGCCGGATGAAGCAATTGGCTTGTTATCATAGTCTGTTCTTACATTAAGTTAGTGATTCATGCACAAATATACATTTTCCATACGTAAAAACAATCGGAAAAGGAAGAAATATGCCTTAGCTCCATACGGCTTTTTCATTGAAGGAAATTGAAGGGAATTAGAAGGAGTTATCGCCTTTCGGGCTCGGAAGTTAAAGCCGATAGTTATGTTGATGTAGAGCGATACTATCGGCCTAACTCCTTCTGACTCCCTTCAACGAAAGAGCTGTGGCTTCTGCCAGAAAACGGCAATCTTGCCACAGGATATAGGTTACCCGCCTGACAAACACTTGCAATAGAGTTGCAAGATACAGACAATAAACTCCTGAAGTATTCGTTGTAAAAATGATAAAGACAGGCTGCCGGTTCTATCCCAAGCCTTGGGATAGACATCCCCAACTTCGGGACGCATATCCGCAAGCCTGGTTTCACTTTTCTATTGCCGCGCACCCACGGCCCTTTACAGGAATCACTCGTCCATCTCCTCGCGCACGCACCGCACCGGATATGCGCAGGAACGGCGGGCATACTGGTAACCGTAATCGTAAGGGTTCACCAAGTCCGGATGAATATGGAATATGGAAGAGGCATTGTGGTAAGAAGCCGCAGAGGTGTAGTATCCTCCACACCTATTCACCACGAAGCAACTGCCGTCACCCGTTCTCCAGCCACAGAGGGGGAAGAATGAAGTCGGACCGCTGCGCCAAGCCTGCATATAGAACGTCATACCATGATGCGCATGCTCACTACCATGGTTCGAATAATTCTGCTGTGTATAAGTGCCGGTGTTCAGCCCTGTACTTGTGAATCCCATCCACGCATCGCTTCGAGGCAATATCCAGCCGGCAGGACAGGGATCGAAAAGGGACTTCTTCGTAGCCCCGTTATTGGCCACTACATTGTTATAGTTGACAGTGGCTTCGTCAAAAGGAACCCCGCCCCATAGTTTGTCGTTATGTCCCCAATACCAGTCACCGTCATTGATATAATATGCCGGGTCGTGCGTGTTTCCATTGCCCGGACCGGGTTGTCCGCTACTCTCTCCGCCATTCTGGAACAAGCCGGGAATGACGGTCGCCATAAACTCCGTAGGATTCTGTATGGAATGTTCTATG
>ERZ777305.3431-NODE-3431-length-10911-cov-3.882646_pt1 | contig 10911 bp, 15 predicted proteins | sample MGYA00374965_ERZ777305 | MGnify/ENA primary metagenome ERZ777305 (study PRJEB29328, sample SAMD00013331) | mouse gut metagenome | study: EMG produced TPA metagenomics assembly of the Metagenome analysis of fecal microbiota from mouse which was promoted...
GCCTCTGTCATACCTTCGTTCCCTCCTTCTTTCTGGTAAAGGGCTTCGTACTCCTGGCCGTAGCCCGCCCGTTTCTTCCGGACGGCTTCGCTCTGGTCTGCCGGCCGCTCAAATTGAAGCAGTACGGCATCCGAAGCCTCCCGTATGCTGGCGGCTGTTTTAAGTACGGAAAGCACGGACTTGTACCCCTCGGAAAGCTCCTTATACAAAAATTCCGCCTGCGTCAATGCGTCGCCAATGGATGCGCCCTTCGCCTGGTGGAAAGCAAGCATAGCCTCTTTCCGGCTCCAATATGTCCACTGCGCCAAACCGTACCCGGCGGAGTCATGTACGAAGTTCTTATAGTTTCCGCTGTCTACTGCTGCCGTGTATGCCTCGTCCGTAAGCCCCAGCTTCTTTTCGCTGCTGTTCTGCAGATTGCCCGGCTTCATGCCGCTTTCTGCGTAAAGGTTGCCGAACAGCCCGAAAATGCCGTTGTTACAAAGTCCCTTGCTCTTAAAAAAGGCGTAAAGCTCACGCTCTACGCCTCCCCAAACAATACCCATAATCTGCCTCCTATTCCTCGTCGGTCTGTTCCGGGTCCTCAGCCTCAATGTTGGCCACGTCCGTCAATCCTTCCCCGATAATGTAGGCAATCACGGAAGCCCCGGCCATAATAAGCGCCGTTACCTGCGTCGCGTGGTTTTCGGTTCCGCCGGTGGCTACGATCATCATGGAAACGAAGGAAGCGACCGCCGTCCAAAGTTTCCGGCTCGTAAGTTTTCTTACCCAGTTAATTTTCTTCATTGTGTTGTCCTCCTTTAAGGTTTTTTTGCGCCGGTGCTGCTCTGCAATCCGGCGCGGCTGCTCTGTTACATCCCGATCTGCTTGAAAACAAAACCGATAATAATGCCAATAATGGCGGTCGCTATGTAGCCTACAACTTTCCGCCACATTTCTCCGTCTTTGGCTTCAAGGTCCCGAAGCTGCTTTCCCTGCTGCTCCTGCTCCCTGGCCATGCTCTCAATGCTTACGGCCAACTTTTCAACGGAAGCGGTAAGCGTCCCGATCTGCCGCACGGTTTCCTCCAGCTCGTCGATCCGCTCATTCTGCCGCTTGTTTTCCTCGTCCTGCCGTTTTGCAAACTCCTGATGCTCCGCCCTGGTGATGGGTGTGTCCATACGTCCTTCCCTCCCTTCCTGCAATAAAATAAGCCCCTTCCACGGCACGTCCTGCGCCGTTTCCTGGGCCTTTTGCCTTTTAGTGTAGAAATATTAGTCTAAGCCGATTCCCGCCCGGATTTCCGCCGCCTGGTTTATCCTGGCAATACACGGAAGGCCGTCCGCTTCCTCTGCGCTTATGTGCTGCATAAGAAGTAAGAAAAGCTCGTCAATAACGCCGCTCTGGATTCTTATAATGGCGTTCTGCTGCTCTACTATCTCCAGCGGGCCGCTGCTCCTACTCTCCATATTCCTCCCCCGTGATCTCCTGGTAGTCGGCTTCGGTGATGGTTCCCTTCTCCGCCCTCTCCGCGATCTGCTCCTTCGTCACTCTGCCTGCTGCGTAAAGCCGCTTAAGGCTGTTTACTAAAATGTTAGCCATTATAAAAGCCCTCCTTCCATGAGCTGCATGGTGTACTCGTCAATAGCTGCCGTTACTGCTTCCTCCGTCCGGATTTCCTCAATGCTTTTAAGCATCTCGTACTCGCTTACGGGGATCTCCCTGCTCTCGCAGACGTAATCGGTGTAAGCTGCTGCTTCCTCTGTCGCTGCGTGTTCCTCCTGCTGAATGTTCCGGCGCTGGATGTAAGTGTCAGGCGCCACAAGCTGCAACTCTGCCGGTCTGCTGGCGCTTCGCTCCTTTGTCCACTGCTTCATTTTTGTTTGCCCTCCTTGTCAATTTTGAAATAATTTTCTTAAGCCGTCTTACGTTTATATGCGGCTTAATATAGTCCTGGTATGCGTCGTATGTGTCCGTACAACTGAACCACCCTATATAGCTTAACATTGCTTCTAAGTGCTTCTTAAAATATCCCCTCCCGGCCTCCTTAGCCCTGGCCAGCTTCTTTGCCAGCCTGGTAGCTGAAAGCATAATAGCCTTCCGCATGGTCGTCCGGTTGCGGAAGAAAAGAAAGCCCATGAAGTCAATTACGCGCCCTATGACCTTCCCGTTCTTTTTCTGAAAGTTGAACTTGAAAACCTGGTAATTTTTCTTTAGCTTCAAGCGGAACCGGCGCCCTATAAACTGCCTTATCTCAGCTATGGCCTTGTGCAATTTCTTCTTGTTGTCGTCGCCCATGACTATGTCGTCCATGTAGCGTATAAGGTTTTTAATTCCTAATTTTTCCGTTATGAAACGGTCTAAAGGCTCCAACAAATAATTAGCCAGCCATTGTGAAATATAAAAGCCCAGGGGTATTCCCTTCTTAAAGCCTTGTAAGCAAAGCTCAACTATGTAAAGAAAAAGCTCGTCCTTTATCCTTATGCGAAGCTCCCGCATAAGAATGTTCAGCCGTATGCTATCGTAAAAGTGGCGGATGTCTATCTTTGCAAAGTTCCGTATATTCTTTCCTTTGCGTATAATTTTTAAAAGTGCTTTCTTTCCGTAATGGGCGCCCCGCTTCGGGAAGCTGCCGCAGGAATATGGGTAAGCCGTGGCCGTTATAATCGGCTCCAAAATAAGGACTATTATGTGGTGTAGCCACTGCTCGTGTATCTCCGGCATAAAAATCTTTCGGAGCTTTCCCTTCTCTTTTATAAGTTTCGGGGTTCGTCTTTTCGGTCTGTATGCCAGCTTCGGGTGTTCGACGGGAACGTCCGGCGGCTTCGTATTCTCTATCATCCGCCGCATGGCGGTTACTTCGTTATCAAGATCGGCGTCAATCTGTTGTATCTCTTTTCGCTTCGTTTTGCCCTTCCGCAGCTTCTTATATGCCTTCCGTATAATGTTTTCGTCAAGCATTTTGCGATACAAATATTTGTATTGTTTTACGCCTCTTTTCTCCGTGGCTTCCGTTGCTTTTAGCCACAGCTCTTTCCTCCGCATAAGCAATACTCCTATAAGAATATTTTTTCTTCTATCCTCTACGCACGGCAGGTGCGACCGCTTTACCGTGCGCCCTGTATCAAGTTAATTTACCACTTACCCTTCCAATAATGGCGGTTAAGGCGTATTTCAACGCCCAGGGGTGTAGGAATAGGGACGGCTTTAAGTTAATGCTCCGTATGAATAGAATAAAGGCGGCGCCGATGTTCCAGTTCGCATTCCCGGCTGTGTTGTACCAATTCCGCGCCCGTGGGCCGCAGTTGAGGCCATTGTTGCAATTCCCGAACCGTAGGCAAACGCCCCCAGGTGACGCCGTCCCTATCCCCTTATATTTTTTTTATATTTTACGCTGCTTCAAAGCTCCGGTATCTTCTGGGGGAGTGCTTCGCGCCCCCAGGCCCCCCTATACGGCTACGCCGACAGGTGGTAAAAGAAGATCGGCGGCGCCGATGTTCCAGGACGCAATCCCGGCTGCGTCGTACCAAAGCCGCGCCCGTGGGCCGCAGTAGAGGCCATCGTAGCAACTCCCGAACCGTAGGCAAACGCCCGTAAACGTCTGCTTCGGGTCTTTTCTCCATAAGCCGTCGCAGCCTCCGGTCGCGCTGCTCCCTCCGTCCATTCCTAAAGCCGGGATACTGCCGTACCCCGGCACGGTTCTGAAATGGGCCGGATAATCCAGGGCGTTGTGGTTGCTGTCCCAGGTCTTGTTATCCGGTACGGCGATCCCGCTGTCCGTATATTTTGCCCCGGTCGGATCGTAAGTGTAGTTTTTGCTTACCTTCACCCGCCCGTTTACAACTACCTCGTAAGGGTCGCGCATCCACTGCTGGTAACTGCCGATCACAATGCTATGGAAAATCTTGTTAAGGCTGTGCTGATCGTCGGTTCCGTAGAACTGGCCACCGCCTACTACGGCATTCCGCTTTACTCCGTAGGTCGGGGCCTGGCTGGCGTCGTAGCCTGCACAATTTCCGTACCCATAGGCTTCCTGCAGGTTCGTGGTCTTTGCGAACATAATAAGAAGGTCGGTAATGGTTTCTACAATCGGCCCGCCGTAGAACACCGCCCGGTTGCTGAAATTCGTAATAGCTGCCTTTTCTTTATCCGTGGTATTGTTATATGTGGGCTGCAAGTTCGCAAGGCTTACCATCTTCGGGCTGCTGCCGTCTGCTCCCAAAATGGAACCGTAGAACATGGGCAGCCATACGCCCCCCAGCTCGTTATTGCTGGGGTCAACAAAGCCCACCGGCTCGTAGCCGTCGCGGGCGGTAAGGGAAAAGCGCACGATCCGGTCGTTGCCGACCATTTCCTCGTTTTTATAAATCTTCATAAGCCAGGAAAAGGCGCCGCCGTTGTAGCTGCTGTTTGCAACGTCGGAAGCTCCGCCGTCCTCGCGCTGGGTATAGTCTGTTTCCTTCAGTCTGTAATCCGGCGTACCGTCCGCCCGTACCATGTAAGGCTTATTCGCCTTAATGATCGGGAAGTCCGCCCAACTGTTCAAGGCCATTCCGCCGCTCTGCTTATTCCTTACCAGGGGCGTAAAATTCTTATTAAGCCCGATATACTCGATCCGGCTGCTGGGGCTTAAAATGTCGTTATGTTCAATGAAGCCGTAAACCGGATCGGAAGCCAAAATATTATAAACCTTGTCCAGCGTTTCCTTGTCTGCAATATAAATCTTTTCTCCTGCCATTACTCGTCTACCTCCTGAATATAAATCAAGCCGTTATCAATTCCCAGCTTGTACTTCTGCTTCGTGGCGTCGTCCCGGATCTTGTTGGCATCCTCAACAAGAAGGGCCGCGCCGGTGCTGTTGATCGTTACCTCCGCGCTGTTGTTTACGGTAGCAAAATAATCCTGCGTAATCTGCGCCGGATTATATCCGTTGTAGGGCGGCATAAAGTCGCCGTTGTCCCCGGCGGTCGTGGTGATGCTGTAAAGCACTTCGGTGCTGCTTGCCCCGTCCTTTACTTTGGCGTATAAGCCCATCTCGTTAATGTAATACCCGGCGTTTACGAGCGTCTGCCCCGTTACGGGGTCCTGGTTCGTAATAAGCGCCGTTACCTTCACGCTGTAATCGCTGAATATGTCAATATCCGAAAGGGGATAGCTATTCTTAAGCGATTTTAATGCCGTGCGCTTCTGCAAGGCATCCAGCGTCTTTTCCGCTGCGGTGTAGCTTCCGTTTCCGGTGGCGATCCGGGTAAACTCTATTTTTATTTCCCCGGCCTGCGCCCTGGTAAGAAGCCGCGCCCCCGCGTTGGTCATTACTGCGTTGTTAAATGGCTGTGGCATCTTGTTTCCTCCTATTCTCTTACTATGTTTTTATATTTACTACCAGCCGCCGCTCCGGCTGAAATAGTCCCTCTTACGGTCTGTCCCTGGGTGCTTAAGCCTTCCCGTACTGCTGCCGGTTTCTGTGGCGCTCCTGGGCCTGCTGCAGCTCCGGCGTATGCCTGGGCCTCTATCGATTCCGCGTGTTCCTCCAAACCTTCTATAATGGCCGCCTGGTGCTCTGTGGCCGTCACAGCGCCGCCTATATATGCCTCCCCTATAACTTGCTTACCCTCGAAGCTAAAACCGTCCACAATGGCCGCCTGGCGCGTCCTGGTGGCTCCTGCTGCGCCCGTGAATACTTCGCCGGTGATTTCCTTGCCCTCAACCTTAAAACCGTCTACAATGGCCGCAGGGTGGTTCTCCTGGCGCGTAGCTGCTCCGGCGTGTATGGTCTGCTCCGTCCTCCGGTCTACGCTGTAGCCGTCAATAACTGCAGGAGGCCGGTAGTTTGGGAATTGTCCTACGCCTGCGAAAAGCTCTTGCTCTATGGTCCGGTGGATATCAATCGCCCGAAGATGTGACCGGGTATTCTTTACCCGCCGGATCATGATTGAAAAAAAGTCGTTCATCTCCGGCGTTAATATAGCGTTGGTGGCAATTTTGAAATAATAAGGCTTGTCGGCGTACTCGTACCACTCTTTCACTTCGCCTTCCCCGAAAACAACCGCTACAAGTTCCTCCACGGCCTCCGGGGTTCCTGCGCTCATATACCAAATAAGCGTATTTTTTACAAGCCGCCGTTTCGTGTCAAGGTCCAGGGTACTCCGGTAATACTGGGTACGAAGTTCCGAAGCTAAAAGGTCTATAACTTCCTCCGGCTGCTCGTCCAAATTTGTATAAATATATAAGCGCCTGCTGTATCGGTAAAGAAGGCGGCAGGCTTGCTGCAGCGCGTAGCTCAACGCCTTTACTTCCGGCTTTTTGGTTATGTTTCCGGGCAGAATGTCTGTTATTTGCCCGTCGTAGTAACTAATCATCTTCAAGCCCTCCGTAAATTACGTTTACGCCGGTACACTGGGCTTTTGCCGTTTCGCCTATAACGCGGAAAACCGGCGCCCTTACGACCGCCCTTTTGGCTCCTGCGTCGTTTATGTTGGCGATCAGCTCGTCCGGGTTAATGTCCCGGCCAACTTTGGAAGCCTGCCATAGCTTATACTTTTCTACGGCGCTTTCCACCTGCGCCTGGATGGCCGTGGCCGCGTTGCTGTCGCTGGTGTTAATGTAATAAGTCACGTCTATACTGTATTCCTCAATTTCCGGCTTCTTTACTTGTACCTGGTCCGTAAGCGGGCGCTTTCCTCGCTGGTTTACTGCCGCCGTTACCGCTGCTATTGTGGTATCGTCCGGGACCGTCCCGTCCGTCATAACAAAGCGTATATCTACAACGCCGGGGACCGGGCTGGTTATTTTAACATCCCCTATATTCGGGTTGCTGTCCTTTACCCAGTATTCGTAGGCGTCGTCCGGTCCTGCGGTTGAAAAGCTGGAAGGTGCAAGGTAAATTCTTTCGGCCATGTTCTGATCGGATTCCACCTCTGTCCCGCCGGTGCTTTTCTCCGTATTTGAAACTTTGGAAATGAAGCCTATAGGGTCCACTAGCGTCGTAAGCTCCCCGGCTGCAAAGTCGTTTCCAATCGTCCCGGCCTCGGTGCATTCCGTCATAACTGTTATTTCCGTTTCCCCTGCTGGTATTTCTGCATACTCAATCGTAGCAAAGTAAACCTCGTAAGCCGCCGTTACCCTGGTCCCCTGGGGGATGCTGGTGGCTGCCTCCCTTTTCCCGGAAAGCGTGAACTTGACCGGAACCTGCGCGAACTTGGCCGGATTCCTTGTAACCTTCTTAAGCGCCCCCATATTCTCCAGGTAGTCGTCGTAGGCGTATTTAAGAAAATTCATCTTGCCTGCCTTGTCTATGTTCTGCAAGCCCTGGTAAATTATCTGAGCGCAAGAAAGCATAATAATGCGGTTCGGGTCCGATTTTGAAAGCTGTATCTTCTTTCCCGTGACCTCCTGGTACTTCGCCACGAAGTCGGTTAATATCTTACTTTGCAAGTCCTCCAATGTAAGCCCGTCTATAAAGCTGATATCCGGTAAATTATCTATTGTGTTAAGAATGTCCGACAATGTCTACCACCTCCCTTATTCCTGGCTTTCCGTGTCGGCGTCCTCGCCGGTGTCGTCCGGCTCCTTCTGGCCGATAACTATTTTAGGGGTCAGGTTTCCGTCCTCAGCCTGCGTGTACTCAATGCTTAATATTTCCGCCTTATCCTCGTATATCTCCGTTTTCTCTATAACTTCCAATGCAAAAAGATTTTGCGCTACGTTGGTAGGGCAGCTTTCAAAAGTTTGATCTAAACCGAAGTTACGATCCCCTGGGCAGGTTCCTTCTGCCGTGCTGTAAAGTAAATCAAGGTTTCTTTGCATTTCTTCAAGCTCCGTCGCGTTAAGGTAATCGAAGCCAATTATAACCACCTCCGGCGTGTTGAACATCTGGCCGCCTCCTTCCCCTTATAAATATTCCTCCAGGGTAATGTCGCAAGTAATTTTTACAACCTCGCCCTTGTTTAGAATGGTTTCCCAGTTTTCGCTGATCTCCGTTATGGCGTATTTGTTGGAACCGACCTTTTTACTGCCAATAACTACGGTCTGCGGCTTCCCCGTCCGGATCAGCTTCTCTATGTTCTCTACGGTCTTTCGTGGCCGCACTCCGTGTTCCGCATTTAATGTTATGCTGAAAGTTACTTGATCGGCGTCCGGCCCTAAAAACTGTTTTTTGGGTTTTTTGCCTATGCGCGGATGGGAAGCCCAGCGCCCTTTTACGGTTCGCTGCATTTTCGTAAAATTAAGGATCTTCCGGTCGCTGGTTTCAAATACAACCGTTTTCCCGATGTGTCCTATGGCCATTCAACTACCCCCTTCCCTACGCCTACGGCCTTCTCTAAAGCTGCAATCCTTTTTTCGTGGTCGTGGAGCTTTAAAAGAAGTTTCTCCGCCTCCGCGTCCTGGTGGGTTTCGCTGCCGTCTAAAGAAGCTATGACCGTATGCTCCGCCGCCAGGGTCAAAACGCCGTCTTTATAATTGATATAGGCTCCGCCGCCCAGGTCCTTATGGAAGGTTCCGGGATTCCTTGCTGCGTTGTATTCGTTCCAATAGGTTCCTAAGATGATCCCCATCTCCCCGCCGTTGCTTAAATGAATAACGACAACCTTTGCCCCCAACTGCGGCAGCTTATATTCTTCGTTAAAGGTGGCGTATGGTAATAGCTCCGTGACCTCGCCGTCCCGGTCCTCAAAGACAACGCTTACCATTCCCGTTTCTGCGTCTACGCTGCTTACGGTTCCGATTCTGTTTCCTCCGTCGCTCAATACCTCCCGCCTCCTTATGCTTTCTTAAGGCTGCCTTTATCGCACCAGCCGTACCGGGTCCCGCCCTTACGCTTGGCCACGCCGTACTGATACTTATAGCCGCTTCCTAAAATCTGCGTAATGTACATCGTCATGTTGCTGCACTGGTTCGCCTTGCCGCCGTTGCCGCCCCAATATGCCGGGCCATTTACGATAACTTTATCGCCTACGGCGAGCGCTTCCGTTGCTGCTGGCTGCGTGGTTGCCTTCTTTGTAGCAACTGCTTTTTTCTGTCCCTGGTACTCCTTCATGACCGTTGCCTTCGTTATGCGCTTTTGGCAGCGGTGTAATTCCAGGGTCATTGTGTAGGCTGCGTCCGGCCCTATGTTGTGCGTTGCTTTATCAACAAAGTATTTCCCGGAAAGCTCGCAAAGCCCTTTAATCCTTATCGTGCTTCCTGCCGCGATCCGGTTATTCGCCATAATAGTAACGCTCATCGTTACTGCCTTCTCGTTTTCGGCGTTTACTTTGGCGCAGGCTTTAAGCTGCGCCTCCTGCAAGCTCTCGACCTTCTCGTTAATGTTAAGTATGCGCTTCCCGCTGCCGACAACGCATTTCATTTCCTTGTCGTCTTTGCCGGAAGTGTACTTTATGCGGGCGCCGGTGTAAGTGCCTACAAGGGTCGTATTGTAGGACCAGTCCTGCAGGTCTACGGGCTTTAAGGTTGCAACGGGTTTCTTTGCCTCAAATGCGCCCTTATCGTAAATTACAATTTTCCCGCTATAGATTTTTATGGCCATCCCGTAATCTTCACAAACCTTCTTTAAAAAGCTGCTGTCGGCCTCGTTGCTCTGTTCAATGGTTCCGAGCTTAATCGTCCCGCCGGTATAGTGCAGCTTAAGGTGGTACTTTTTAGCAATCTCCGCGCCTACCTCCTTAAGCGTTGCTTTCTTCCAGGTCTTACTCCTGCCGGTGCTTCTGAAAGCGTTACCTTCCGGGACGGATACTCCGCCAATCGTGCAGGTAAGCTGTGGGCCGGTGTAGCTCAAATCGTCAAGGCAGAACTTCCCGCAATAGAAAGTTTTCTTTTTCCCTGCCTTGTCCCAGCTCTTTTCAATGATTTTGGCTGTCAACTTATCGCCCTTTTTGGGCATCCATTTATTCGCCCAGCGTAAGTCTATATTTGTTAAGGTTATGCTTATAGTATCGCTTTCCCCGGATGCCGGGTCGGTATAAGAAAAGCCCTCGTTATACTCCGCCATGACGGAAGCGGGGCGTTTCTTTGCCCCGCCCGCCTTTTTGGATTTTACCTTTTTTTGGTATGTTACGTTTACGCTTGCCTGCCTGGGTGTTTCTTTTGTCATTCGTCGTCCTCCGCTTCGTCCTCGTCGTTAAAGTCGTCGTAAGGGTCCGGCTCGTCCCCGTCCTCGTCGTCCTCTGCTCCGAGCCTCCACGGTGGCAGTTCCCCGTCCTCGTCCTCCGGCAAGCCTGGAGTATTAAGAACGGTTCCCGCTGAAAATACAAGAATATCCAAAAAAGGGTAGTTGTTAGCCATAAGGAAAGCGGCGTATTCCTCGCCGCCGTATACCTTATATGCTATCTGGTCCCAGGTTTCCCCTTGTATCGTGGTATATGTTGCTGCCAACTTTGCCACCTCCTATAATTTCCGCCTCTGCTGATCTCTCTCGTACTGCTTCATCAGCTTGTTAAATTCTGCCTGGCTCAACTTGTCGGCCTCTGCGATCTCGTCCTTCCCGGCGCTCCCGTAAAGGTTGTAGACCGGGCTGTATTGAATTGTCGGACCGCCTGCTCCTGCAAGCTCCGGCGTACCCTGGCCGCCGCCTCCGGTTCCTATGCCCTTCAGCTTTTCTATGAAAGCGTCAATAAGGGAAGCTCCGCCGCTGGCCGCTATGGCCTCGTTTAAGATTTCCTTCATCTTCGCCCATAATGTATCAAGCGGCAGAATTGCCTCCGGTCCCGCCTCTCCTACGCCCTGCATTCCTGCGGACGTGTTAAATATTGTCGGCTGGTCTATAATGCCGCCCAGCGCGTTCCAATTTACGGAAAACTGCGGTACGCTTACGCTTCCGCCGTCCCCGTAGGATACCGAGTTCGTTGAAACGCTTATAACCGGTATTCTTGGCTTCGGGATCGTTATGGTCATATTTTCAAATGCTGCTTTTACCGCGCTCGCTGCGGAGCGGGC
>ERZ777305.3432-NODE-3432-length-10901-cov-28.242486_pt1 | contig 10901 bp, 15 predicted proteins | sample MGYA00374965_ERZ777305 | MGnify/ENA primary metagenome ERZ777305 (study PRJEB29328, sample SAMD00013331) | mouse gut metagenome | study: EMG produced TPA metagenomics assembly of the Metagenome analysis of fecal microbiota from mouse which was promoted...
CGTCCTGGGAGTAGAGGGGGAAGCCCTTGAAGGCTTCCTCCAGTCTTGGTGTCATAAGTTTGTTCATATTCAGTCAAATTCAATTTCATCTTCATACAATTCTATGGTCGCTCCGCTGCTCACCTCTATGATGAAGCGATAGCCGTTGCGTCCTACAATCGTGCCTCTGCGGTAGCCGCGCCACGGCTCTTTGAGGTCGCACTGCCGCCCATATTCGGGAAAGTCGGTATTAGTATCGTACATAGTCAGCGGCGTTTTTGAGTTCTGCAAATTCGGGGTCGTAGATGAGTTCCTTGTCTATGAGGTGGCTGTAAGCCTCCGCCGCGAGGCGCGAGGCCCACTCGTTGCGGTCGTCGTAGCGTCCTTGGCGGTAGTTGTGGGCAAGGGCTTTCATGTAGCCCATGAACACATTGAACGCCTGCTGTTGCAGGTAGCGGTGCATGGCAGTCATAGCCATACCGGTCTTTTCGGTGCTGCTCACTCTGCCGTTGACAAAGTTCTCGAAAGTCTTTACAAACTCCTTGTCGCCCTCGGCAATATTAATGAAATCAATGTCTGTGTTCATATCGTTTGGAATTTAGATGGTTGCCTGATTGTAGATTTGAGGTTCTGACGACACATTATAGATATAGTCGCCACAACGCACCAAAAGGCAGTGCTGTCCGTAATACAGCTTTTTCATGCCCCGTACACTCCCGGTCTTGTGGAAGTTCGGGAAGCGGCTTATACCTACTCGCCTCCCTTCTTCAATTGTCATTCTCTTTACTCGCATGGTCGTGTAATACCGGTGTCATAGATAATAGTCTGCTATCATTCCTGCATACAGTTTGTTTCCGGGCGTAAGCCGTTCCACGAAGCGCATAAATTCTGCGGAGTGTTCAGCCGTTCCAAAGTTGGAGCCGAAGTCGGTGATGAAAAGGCTGTCGGTGTCAAGAGGATTGATTATAGCTTTTTGGAGTTGATAGACTGGCCCGGTCCTTTCCGTTACGTTATCGGTGTCTATGGCCTCCGCCCTCTCTCTTATAAGCCGTGCATAATGGTGCCGCCATTCGTTGATGCCTCCATTGTAGGTTAGGGTAAGGTCGTTGTTGAGTGTGAACATGCCTTTGGGGAGTATTTCAACAAGTTCCTCCATTTGGCTTTTACGTTCTGCCTCCGCTATTTCGTCCGCATAGCCGATGCATACAGATTCTCCCTCCGAAATGGTTTCGGGATTCATATATTCGTCCTCGTTTATCGGACTTGTGCCTAACTGATAGATTGTGCCGTGCATTGTCTTAAAATGTTTGAGTTGTTATTTTTTTCCCTTTTGTGAAGCTCTCTTGAGCTTCCCGGCAGGGCTGGCCGTTTTTCGTGCAATGCGCAACTGCGGCCAAAGGGAGGATTAGGCAAGGGTGAAGTCGGAGGCAAGTCCGGGATACCCAAATTTTCGAGGCACGAGAAAATTTGCGGAGGCTCACGGGCGCAGTCCGCCGACCTCAAACGAAGTGGCCCTTGCCGTTCCTCCCGGACGCAGTAACTTCGCACGGAAAAATGCCAACCCTGTCGGCAGCGAATAATTCACAGGAAAAATCTAATCATGCTATTCAAAAGGTTTTTACTCTCAAATCTAATAATTTACAGGCTTGCGAATTAATTGCCAGTACAAGTTCACAGAACCGTTGAACTTGTCAATCTTGATTTTTATGAGTAATTTTGCAAAATTTTTATACCTGAACATTAAGCGTTTGTGATTGACAATGACAACCAAGGAATTTGAAATATTCTTCCGGAAGCTGTACCTGCCGCTTGGCATGTACGCCCTCCGCATTGTCGATGACGCCGATGTTGCAGAGGATATGGTGCAGGACGCTTTTCTTAATACTTGGGAAAGACTGGAGGGTGGATTGGAAATATCAAATTTCAAGGCATTCATGTATAGAAGCGTGCGCAACGAATGTCTTTCATATCTTTCGTCATTAAAAGAGAAAGTGGGAGAAGAGTTTATCCCGGAGGTGGGAGAAGATGAGATTGACACCTCATTCAGGGATGCAAGAATCTGGAGAGCCATAGATGAGTTGCCGGAGAAATGTCGGGAGATATTTCTGATGAGTAAACGCGACGGATATTCCAACGAGGAGATAGCTGATGAACTTGGTATTTCAATAAAGACTGTCAAAAACCAGATGACCAAGGCTTTCACCCGTCTGCGCGAGGCTTTGGGCGACGGCCACAAACCGTTCTTCCTTCCCTTCCTTTAATTTTTTTGAAAAATTTTACATTTTAGGATAGGACCTTTTCAATACTTTTCAGTCATAGGTGTGAACAATGATTATTCACATCATGAAGATAATACTTCTCATTATGACAATAATGCTTGCGACGGTCTCGGCCGGGGCAAGACAGCCCGGCAAAGGGTATCGCGGATTCCTGGACTGGAGCAGTAGCGTCCGTTCTGACAGGTTCGGCTTTATAACTATAGGCGGGGCGTTTGAGACATACCGTGACAATACCTTCTATACGGGCTTCTCCACATCACACGGTTATCAGATAAACCCTATGTTCTTCGTGGGAGCAGGTCTCGGCATGGAACGTTGTGGCGAATGGGACAGTTGGATAGCCCCGGTCTTTATGCAAGGACGCGCTGATTTCTTATTCGGAAAATTCACCCCTTTCGGCGATTTGCGTATTGGTTACAATGTTGCCAACGGAGGAGGCGTCTATGTCTCACCGACGGTAGGATACCGTTTCAACTGGGCTCGTAAAATGGGGGTGAATCTCGGACTGGGCATGAGCATTGCCGGATATACCTCTGAAGTTTATGAGGGGACGCAAACCGCTCCAGACTCCTATGAAATCCAGTATGTAGGCAAGAAGCACGGCTCAAGTATCTATTTCACATTCCGTGTTGGTATAGATTTTTAAGATTATGGAAAACAAAGAGATTAAATTCATCGCAGACAGATACAAGAAGGGAAGATTCTCCACCGACAAGGCGTGGAACAGTCTCGGCATACGCCCCGTTTCGATATGGAGAAAGTACCGTGTGGCTGCGGCAGTCTCGGCAGCGGTTGTCCTCACTGCGTCGGCGGCCATCATCTACAAAGCAAGCACAGCTCCGTCAATATCATCGGGAACTGAGGTGACCGCACCTATTGAAGCCGATAAAGATGTGGTAAAGGCAATCGACTTTGAGAACACTCCGCTTACAGTGGTAGTGGAGAAAATCAATGAAACATATAACGTTGAGGTGACTGGGTTGCCTGAATCGCCGGAAGAATACCGGCTCTCTCTTCACTATGAGGGAACCGCCTCCGATCTTGTGGAGACAATCAACGAAATATTGGGAACGGAACTAACGGTCAAGAATCAATGAAAAAGTATACACCATTCATAATCATGCTTCTTCTGCCAATCATTCTCCAAGCGCAGAATGTTACTATCAGAGCTGTGAATCAACCGGCGGCAATAGTGTTCCGTTCCATCGTTGAGCAGACGGGCATGAACTTCGTCTATTCCTCTGAACTGCTTAAAGACATGAAAGTGTCGGTAACCGTCAAGGATAAATCCTTGAAACATACTCTTTCGGAGATATTCAAAGGTTCTGATATTGAATACAGGATAAAAGGGAAAAACGTGATTCTGACTAGACGGCAGCCAAAGAAGAAAGAGGACAAGAAAGTTGCCAAGCGTCAGAATGTCACATTGTACCCGTCCTCCATTACAGTTCCGAAAATGCTTGAAGAGGTAGTCGTTGTCTCCCGACTTGAGGCTCCAGCGGTTGAGACAGCCGAGATAGGCGCGAAGAAACTTACCGCGCAGGAGATTATCAATACTCCGGTGATGTTTGGCGAAAGCGATGTGATAAAGGCGTTGCAGATGCAGCCGGGAATATCAGAGGGTCAGGAAGGTCTGGCGGGAATGAATGTCCACGGAGGAAATGCCGACGAGAATCTCTGTATGCTCGACAATGTTCCTCTCTATCAGGTCAATCACTTTGCCGGGTTGTTTTCTGCGTTCAACGCCGAGGCCATCAGATATATCGACTTTTTCAAGTCGTCGATACCTGCCAAATATGACGGACGATTGTCCTCGTACCTTGATGTGCGTACCAAGAACGGCAATCCCGATGGGCACCACGGCTCGGCTAAACTCGGACTCACATCAGGCTCTTTCAATATAGACGGCCCGATCGGAAGACGCACAACCTATTCCGTGGCGTTGCGTCGTTCATGGTTTGATGTGCTGTCGATACCGATGCTGGCGATAATCAACTCTTCAAGCGATGATGAAAAAATCAGGTTTCGCTACGCCTTCATGGATCTAAACGCGAAAGTGACACACCGATTTTCAAATAAAGCGACTGCTTTTGCATCTGTGTATTTCGGGAACGATATCCTCAAGACCGGCTCATCCGACAAAGAGCAGCCTCAGACAGGCTGGTATGACGATGACAAGGCCGATTTCCATTGGGGAAACCTTGTGGCGCAGACCGGGCTGAATTATAAATTCAAACCGGAAATGTCCGCCGAGTTCACAGCCGCCTATACCCGTTATTTTTCGGGCATGACGCATGATTGGCTCTCAAAGGAGACAACTGGAGAAAATACGGTTGAATCACATTCCGTCACCAAGACACGCAACAACATCAACGACTGGATATTCCGTGCCGATTTTGACTGGCGTCCCGGTGAAACCAACCGCGTCCGTTTTGGTGGCGGTTATACGTTACACTCCTTTCTTCCGGCAAGGACAAACCGCAATTATACAGTTGGTACCACGCAGATTGTTACCCGTGATTCTACGTGGACATATACAGCTAATGAGGCAAATGCCTATATTGAGGATGACTGGAGGATAAGCGACCGCTTCCGCGCCAATGCCGGGCTGCATCTGTCGCTGTTCAACATCGACGGCAAGACAAACTACGGCATAGCGCCACGTTTGTCACTCAGCTACCGTCCAAACGAACATTGGGCTGTCAAAGCCGCCTACGCCCGGACAAACCAGTATGTTCATCAGCTTTCGCAGACGTATCTGTCGCTGCCTACTGATCAATGGGTTCCCATTACCGGAAAGTTCAGGCCACAAAACGCCGACAAGGTTTCTCTCGGCGTCTATTGGCAGTCCGAAAACCGGATGTTTGCAGCTTCCATAGAAGGATATTACAAAATAATGCGCAATCTTGTGGATTACCGCGACGAGTATTATCTTCAACCCCCTACCGAGATGTGGAACGCCCAACTCTGTTCCGGCAAAGGAACAGCCAGAGGTGTTGACTTCAAGGTTGAAAAACAGTTCGGAAAACTTACCGGACATATAGCCTATTCACTCGCTTGGTCTGACCGCAATTTTCCTGATAAGAACAACGGCCTGACATTCCCGGCACGTTTCGACAACAGGCACACTATAAACATCCTCGTTAATTGGAATATCAGCAAGAAAGTGAGTCTCAACGCTGCATGGACCGGACATTCCAGCAACCGTTTCACGCTGCTCCCACAGGTGTGGGATGCCCCCGAATTCGGCAACAGTTATACTGGCGACGAATCTCCGTTAAAGACACGGATAAACAACTATCAGTTGCCGTTCTACCATCGCCTTGACCTCTCATGCACAGTCAGGGACAAAAGAGGCTATTGGACATTCAGCCTGTTCAACGCCTACTGCCACATGAACACTGTGGCGATAAGGCGTACTTACACCAACTCCAATCGTCCGGTGTTCCAGAAAGTAAAACTTTTACCGATAATCCCCTCCATTTCATACACATGGCAATTCTAAGATACATACTTTCCATATTGGCGGCAACTCTTCTGACAGGTTGCTATGAGGATTTTAGTCCTGAGATAGATACCAAGCCTGTACTATGTCTGAACTCGCTGATTACAGCCGGTGAACCGATAGAAGTCAAGGTATCGCACACATGGATGTTCAATGATGAGAAAGGCAAGAGCAACCATGAAGTGACCGATGCAAGTATTACCATACTTGCCAACGAGAGGATTGTGGGAAGTGACTACCTCCCCAGAGAAGGAGATAAAATCCGTATTATGGCAGAAAGTCCGACATACGGCAGTGCAATGGCGGAAGTGACAGTGCCATATGCCACTCCGATAGGTAAAGTGAAATTCACGCCCGTTGTCACAAGTATATGGAAAGGCGATGAGGATTTCTTTCACTACGAGATGCTTGCCGACATTACATTCAATCTGAATATAGAGATGGACGTAAACGACCCTGCTGGAACTGCTGACTATTATCAATTCGGTTACAATTGGTTCATCGGTGCATGGAATGACAATACGGGAGATGACCTTGAGGCTTCACGTCCCGACCCATTCACAATTGGTAAATTTGAATATGATGCAGAACCGATATTCAAGGAGCATATAGGGGTGTTTGAAACTGTGATGGGCAACGGTGAGGATACGGATTTTGTATTTTTCACAGACCGACAGTTTTCAGGCAGAACATATACCCTGCATCTGACCTTCACCGACAACACTTTCAATGTCAAGAATCAGACCTACGACGAATCCCTGCTTGAATGTGGAATCATTCTCCAACTTACAACCGTTTCGGAGAGTTACTATAACTGGGCGGTCTATAAATGGAATGTCGATGAAGGTATAACCGGCGACCTCTCCGACATAGGTCTTGCTGAATCCAAATGGGGATACAGCAACGTATCGACAGGTGCGGGCGTGGTGGCAGCTCAAGCCTCGGCAAAATATACCATAGATTTGAAAGAATTTCTTGAAAGGATTATAAATCAATCAAACACCATAAGATGAAAAGAATGAAGTTATTGATTATGTCTATTGGCATAATCATAATGTCGGCAGTGTTCACGTCGTGCTAAGGTATTGACGGACCTGATTCTCCACCTCAAATAGCCGAAATGATAATCCATCTTGAATATGACGGATTGGAGGATTTTCAGGGAGAATTATCTCGGATAGGGATATTTGTAACAGATGAAAACGGCAGTTTTATTGTGCGCCATGCAGACGAAATCAATGACAATATGATTATTTATAACGTCACGCCCGGTATATATGTAATCAGTGCCGAATATATAATTCCCGATGCAGATAACATTATCCTTGGCAGCACCCGCGTGGAATTAACACTGCATCAGGTTCTTGAAATTCCGTTGAAAATAAATCTGAATAAAATTCAATCATAAAACAACAAATAAGATGAACAGGATTATTTTTATCGCAGCCGTGATTCTTTCGGCTCTATCATTCGCTTCATGCAGCGATGATGTATCCGCTCAGTTAATCTGGGAGTTCTCAAACTACGACAATACGGAGATCACTGCTGTCTATGCGCCGGATTATGTCAATCAGGTGCAGGTCGTAGCAAAGCCCGATTACAGTGGCGACATAACTCTCAAGTGTACTAACTATACCTCACTCTCTTTCAATGCCAATAATGCAGACGGCTCATTCAAGAGTGCTTCGACAGGTTGTACAGTCACCAAAGTCAACGACAATACGTTGAAAATATCTTTCACTCCAATTGAAGAAGCAGAGGCAGAAGGTATCTATGACACATTCATTGTGGAAGGAATCAGTGGCAAAAACATGAATTCTACCAATATCTCTGTCGGAAGAATCTGTAATGAAAAGCAGAATTAAAACGGACGTCGCCTTTATTGTTATCTTCTTGGTTCTGTTGGTGACATCCTCTTGCGCCACAGTGCGTCTGGACCCATCCAACAGAGCCGAGCAAGTGACAGTAACATTCGACAAAACAATAAAGTAACAGAATAATAAAATGAAAATTCCTTTTTTGGGGATAAGCGTTATCGCGCTTATCTCAGCCTTCTTGTTGTCTTCGTGCGACAAAGAAGAGTACCTGCCGGTGCAGGTCAGTTCAAAATCATGCAACATAGAGATTGAGTGTGTCGGTGCTACTGGAGAGAATCTTCTTGCGGATAAAACATTCACCGATAAAATCAAGATTGAGGGAGAAGATTCCCATACAATCGTCAAACATACAATCAGAAATAATCGGCTCTGCTTTGAAGCAGATCTTCCTGACCAGAACGACATGAGATGGTCGAAAGACCATCGTGAAGCAACTGGCATCTCTAAAATGACAATAAGATTTGGGAAGCAAAAGGCTTCGTTGAAATGTATGCTGAAGTACATCGCCAATCGTCCACCTGCAACAGCCGGTGGCTCGATTTCTCTTGAAGAAGTCGAGTACAAAGCCATGACTTACAAGCGTAGCGGAGGCTCTGTGACATTCAGGATACAGTTCAACAGAGATGGCAAGCTGTAAAATCTGAAAGCAAACATTGATAACCCAGTATCAACCAATTAAATCAAAATCACAAACTTTGCAATATTCAATAATAACCCGATAATGAGATTATTAATATTATTTGTGACACTCCTATCTTTATTAGGATTTCAGTCCTGTGGTAATGAGGAAGAACAATTCCAACTTATTGAATTGGAAACGACAGGAGTATCATTGAAATTGCAGAACAATGCAGTTTCATTATATGGCGATATTCCTTCCGCTGAAAACGAACTGACTTTTGTTGCGGTAGGCAAGAATGCGAATTTAGGTTTTCTCTATGATTTTCAGATTGGAGACGAAGTATATCATATCAATAAAGATGAGTATGACAATCCTGATCACAACGTAGCTGTATCAGGAGAATGGGGATGTGTTGAACTGATCAACTCCAACCCTTATACAACAAAGATTGTGATTACAGAAAACAACGCTGCCAGGGATCGCGAGTTTAGGCTGCGATTTGGGGGAGTCTATATAACCGCATGGGTTACTATTATCCAAAAGGGGAACGTTTCAAACGAAAATGTCAAATGGGATAACATAGTATGCAATCAGTTGTCTTCAAACGAGTTGTTTATAGGTAACCAATATCTTGGTATCCAAAATTGGGATTGTATCGGCAATCCTCCTCAGATTTACCCATCAGCGGTTTTTCCAGAGACAACTTTTGCTAAGTCTTTTGACAAAGAAGTGAATGAAGCTAAAAGACCAATATCACTCTATACTGATTTCAGCAATCCGTTTGTATCGACAATCAAACAGCCTTCTGGAGTAGCATATCAGCATTTTGTGAAAGATTTGATTAAATCTGAGGAATATGAAAGCAACAAGCAACCCCATTTACATTTGTATAGACTGGCAAATATAAGCTCTGTTGAAAACCTATCAAAGATTTTTCCTGATAATGGAACACTTGCAAAATCTTTGGAAGATATAGTCAAGCAGAAGGTGAATGCGGAGCATTTTCAGAATTGGATTGTTGGTGAAGTCGTGTTCAAGGGATTTTCAGTAACAATGGATGCTCCGGGACAAAAGGGACTGTTTGAGAACAGTAATATCCAAACGAAAGGGTTGGTTTATCTAAGAAGTATGACCTATGGAGCTACTGCCTATTTTATAATGGGCAGCAATCTACCTTATGACGAAGTAAAGACGCTCTTGTCAACTCCATCTATTGTGGATAATGCAAAAGAAAAACTATCCAAATCAGCCATTATTCTTATCTCAAATTCTTCGATTGACCAGAATGCGGCTTTATCGACATCGTTTGAAGCACTAAATGCTTTTATAGAAAGACCTTATACAAAAGGCAGCTATGGTTATCCAATCTATTGCACCGGGTGCTATCTTGATGACAATAGATTTTTCCATTTCAACGAACAAAATGAGTAACTATAAACTATTTATAAACAATGAAAATCAACAAATTCTTTTATTATGTAATTATGATTGTGGCATAATTTACATAGAAAAATAAACACTGCAATTCATAAATAACCTTCACGATTATTCTTTTTTCGTGAAGGTTACTTTTATTATAATATAGTCTCACCAATTTATATTTCAAATTAATTTAATAAGAATATGATACGAGACAAGATGTCTCAACAATATTGGCAATATTACAATACATGTATTTTTTATTCTTTTTTCGTTCGCAAAGATTACTGAAGTTGGATATGAAATCATTATATTAATCTTCAATGGTTCGGCGGCTCACAGGTTTTCCATAGAACCGCACCCGAAAATTGCGGTATGGCGTGACACGCATACGCGCCTCACGCCACACCACAATTTTCAATCAAACCATTCCGGATTATACTCTTTAAGTTCCTCTATCAGTTTATCATCGGGCAAACGAAGGTTTACGTCAAGGGTATAGAAGAATATATCTTCATCAACTTTTTCGGCTTCATAGTCTGCGAAACCATCGCTGCTGTCGGTTATGGGATAAGGCATGAGTGCGTCAAGCAGACGTGTTCCGGCGATTATCAAATTTTCGCCATCATTACTTTTCACGATACGGCAAGTATAGTTCTCGCCCCTGTAGTTGATTTCAGTTGTAGTCATTTTGAGTTTCTTGTTATGCCGCTGCGCCGAAGGGTCGGACGCAGCAGCGGTTAATAAATCAGTCAATATCAGTGCCTATAAAGTGTTCATCATCTATCAGTGAATAGTAATAGCCGTTGCCACAGCCACGGTATTCCTTGCTGAACCCAGCCATGACATCTCCTTTGCGATAGTAGTTGTCATCTTTATCAGCAATATCTATCCATAGGCTTCCGTCATATCCACGAAAGTCGAATCTGTATGAATGGTATTCCCTCCGTTCCATAAGAGCCTTGCGAAACTCGCCGACAGCCCACGGCGCATATCGCTCAATGGCTTTAAGGGAGATAATCTCTCCGTCAATGCGGGTGCCGGTAGTCAATCGGTTTTCGTAACAGCCCTTTGTAGGGTCTGCTGCGAGGCACTTGCGCACGAAAGCTGAGGGAAAGGTGGCATGGGAGGCGTAACGCCTAAACTTTTCCACGATATTTGTATCACAATGATTCGGTAAAATTTACAGAAGTAGTTGAAACTTAAGTTAATATAACGAA
>ERZ777305.3433-NODE-3433-length-10899-cov-3.080505_pt1 | contig 10899 bp, 8 predicted proteins | sample MGYA00374965_ERZ777305 | MGnify/ENA primary metagenome ERZ777305 (study PRJEB29328, sample SAMD00013331) | mouse gut metagenome | study: EMG produced TPA metagenomics assembly of the Metagenome analysis of fecal microbiota from mouse which was promoted...
CGGCATTTCTGTTTTTATCGTACTTGTTATTACAGGGACAGCGGCTGTCAACACTTATAATGCCATGCGGGAACAATTAATTTACAACAGGCGGATGAGTATAGGATGGCTTAAGGAGCGACTGGAACTGGGATTATCTGACTATCAGGAACAATTTTATGAATTTGAGATCAACCAGCAGTATAAATCCATCATTCAGGATTGGTGCATTGAAGAAGAGGAACTTAACTATGCTTCCAGATGGAGTCTGATCACGGCAATGAATGGAATTATAAGCATGGATAGCAGCTTAAATGGCATTGAGATTTATAATTTTAAGAAAAATGAGGTTTTAATTAGTAGACGTTCCGGTGCCAGTCTTGAAGAAATTGGAGATCGATTGTCTTCCTGGCAGCAGCGGGGAGCGGACATGCAGAATAATCTTGTTTTTTTGCGAACGGAAAATGAAATTTTGATTTTACATCAGATGCACCGGTTTTCAGATAAGCAGCCCTATGCATTGATCGTCATGCATGTTCGTCCATATGAATTGCAGGATATTTTAAGTAATATTAAAATGACGGAAGATGAAACAGTATTGGTATTTAATGATGAAGGATTGTGGATAGAAGCAGACTATGGTGAATTAAGCGATGTAGACATTCCTATGATGCAGGATGTTTTGGAAACTATGAAGAAATTAAACAAAACAGAACTTGTATGGAATGGAAATTTCTGGTTTTATCGGGAAGCAGGAGGCGGAAAGCAGCAGATTTTATTATCTGTTCCGGATCATGTGATTATAGATTCGTTAAAAGGAACCCTGATGATTGCAGCGCTGGTTGGTATAGCAGCAGTTACATTAAGTGTGGCAGGCGCTGTGCTGATTTCCAGAATATTTTCTTATCCTATTATTAGTTTGTCTGGAAAAATGCGGCGCTTTATGTTAAATGATACGGAGGAAAACTTTGAGGGGCAGGAGGAAAACTTTGACAGCATAAAGGAGACACAGAATGAAATTATTATGCTTCAGGATAGTTTTAACATTATGGTGGAGCGGAATAAACGACTGATTGCACAAAAATATCAGAAAGAGCTTGAAAAAAGAGAAGCACAGGTACATGCTCTTCAGGCCCAGATTAATCCGCATTTTATGTATAATATTATGCAGGTAATCGGAGGGATGGCATTGGATAAAAAAGCCCCTGAAATTTATAATGTTACCACTGCACTGGGAGATCTTATGCGGTACTGCCTGAATTTTTCCCAGGAAATGGTACCCCTGCGGGAAGAACTGCATTATTTGAAAAGTTACTGTATGCTGCAGAACGAAAGATTCAGAGGCAGGATAAAGCTGGAGATACTGGTCGAGGAGGAGCTGCAGGGCATTTTGATTCCCAAACTGATTTTACAGCCTATTTTAGAAAACAGCTTTCATCATGGGCTGGTCAACCAGTCAGGAAATTGGATTTTAAAGGTGGAAGGAGAGTTTTCAGCAAGGGAAACAGGAGAGATTGGTGTACTAATCCTGACAGTTACAGACAATGGGGGAGGCATTGCTAAAGAAAGGCTTATGGAAATTCAGAAAAATTTAAATAAGGAAACAAAGTCTGCCCTGAATGCCGGAGCGCATATTGGGCTTGGAAATGTAAATGCCAGAATCAAATTGATGTATCCAGAAGGTAATTATGGTGTTTTTATTGACAGTGTTGAAGGTATGGGAACTACAGTAACAATTAAAATGGAGGCCGGAATTGAAATATAAAGCAGTGATTATAGATGATGAAGTATGGACCAGAAAAGTAATTCGCAGTCTGGGGGAATGGGAAACTTACGGAATAGAGATTGCCGGAGAAGCATCTGACGGCGAGTACGGACTTGAATTGATCCGGCAGGTAAAGCCGGATATTATTCTGACGGATGTGTGTATGCCTCACATGAATGGATTGGAACAGATTGAACAGCTCCGCAAAGAAAATCAATCTGTACAGGTTATTTTTATTAGTGGATATGATGACTATTCTTACGTAAGAAATGCTATGAAACTGGGTGCTGTAGACTACCTGTTAAAACCGGTAAAGCCGGAAGAACTTAATAATCAGCTTATGAACTGTACGCAGAGGCTGCAAACATTGGAAAGCGCAGGAAAAGGAGAAGATCTTTCCATGAGCTTTTTAAAAGAAGAATGGGCAGGCAGCTATTATCAGCTTAGGGACAGTCTGGCAGAAGCTGTAAGCTCTGGAAATCAGGAGATTCTTAAATTGAAACTGGAAGAAATGGGTTCCTTTTTGCAGGAAAAAATGGGAAATAAGCCGGATAAAGGAAGTATGATCAGCATTTATTATATGCTGCTTAACTTACTGCAAAGATTTATTTTAAGCAGAGGTTTCGGGATGGAGGATGTTTTTAAAGAGAAAAATACAACCTTTGTTTTTGAAGAGGGGTGTACACCCAAAGAAATGATTTATTTTATCAGCGGGCTTTACCTCCATGCGGCTTTAAAGATTCAGCAGCGGATGAAGGGAAGAAACCGGCTTGATACGTCTAAAGTTGAGAAATATCTTCAGGAAAATTTTAAGAAAGGGATTACGCTTGAAGGGACAGCGGAAGAATTTTTCGTGAGCAAGGAGTACCTGAGCAAAGCTTTTAAAGCAGAAGTTGGAAAAGGATTTCAGGAATATTTGACGGGGCTTCGAATGGAAAAAGCAAAAGAATTAATTTTGAATTACAGGGTGCCTATCAAGGATGTGGGAGAAATGGTTGGATATATGGATCAGTCACACTTTTATAAGACCTTTAAAAAGTATTTTGGAATGACGCCTGGTGAAATGAAGCCGGTTTAAAAATTGACAATAAAAAATAACCGTTCTTGCAAATGCTTTTCAGATTGGGAAATATTATGATAGAGCATATCAAATTACTGGTAAAGCTTTGAAAGAAGGAGAAGGAAGGTATGAAAAAGAAAAAAATTTTTGCACTGCTTATGGCAGTATGTATGACAGTTTCTCTGACAGCCTGCGGAGGAACCAAGGAAGAAACACAGGGAGAAACCACGCAAATGGATGAGATGGAGGAGGCGGCAGAGGATACGGAAACGAAAGTAGAACCTGCCAGAGAAGCAGAGTTAAATATTATGATGAGCTTCCCTCAGTACATGGATCAGTGGGAGACCTATTGCAGGCAGTTTGAAGAAAAAATGCTGGAAGAAGAAAATATTACGGTAAAAGTGAATTTGGAAATGCCCAGCTCGGATCAGTATGAGAGTGTGCTGCAGGCGAGGCTGACAGGAGATGATGCACCAGATCTTTATACTCTGCACAGCAATAATATTGCTGCCTATTACAGTGCAGGTAATTTGACAGATCTTTCCGGTGAGGGGCTGGCAGGAAAAATTTATGATAATGTAAAGGAAACGGTTACCACGGACGGAAAACTTTTGGCTGTGCCCATTGAAAGCCAGGCGTGGGGCGTTCTTTATAATAAGGACATTTTTGAGGAATGTAATTTAACAGCGCCGGACACACTGGAAGACCTGCAGCAGGTATGTGCTGTTTTGAAAGAAAACGGATATACGCCTTTTATGCTGGCTTTTCAGGAACAATGGGTGCCTCAGCTTATGACCGCACTTACCATCGGAGGCAAGGTTTCCGGCGAAGCAGCAGACTGGCTTGACAAGATGTATGCAGATGAAGGCTCCTATGCTGAAATTTCAGAAATTTTTGATGTGATTGATGTGATTATGGCAAATGGTACGGAGCGTGCTATGGAAGAAGGAAGTGAAGCAGGCAGTGCTGATTTTGCAAATGGAAAAGCGGCAATGTATGTACAGGGAACCTGGGCATCTGGTACGATTATGACAACAAATCCTGACATGAAGCTTGGTGTATTCCCTCTGCCCATTAATGGAAACAAAGATTGTACAAGGGTAAATCTGTCTACTTCCACTACGCTTGCAGTATATCCGGAGAGTGAAAATTTAGAGCTGGCTTTGAAATTTGCAAATTATGTGCTGGATGATGAAGACTCTTCCGCTCTTTTTCAGGCATGTTCTTTTAATCCTCTGGCAAGCTGTCATAATTATGAGTCTGCTTCCTGGGTGGCAGAGGCATCCGAATATGTGGCGGCAGGAAGAGCCTATCAGGATCTGGTACTTCCCTCAGCAGTGACAGATGAGCAGGGAAAACTTCTGCAGGAGTATTATGTAGGCAGTGTGACAAAGGAAGACATTATTAAGACACTGGATGAGGCCTTTCAGAATGCAAATAAAATGAATCAGTAGGGGAAAGATCAATGTCAGCAAAGAAAAAAGAAAATTTATCCCTTTTGGTTTTTTGCGCACCGGCCCTTATGGTTTATATCATTTTCAAGTTATTTCCCGCAATTTCAGGTGTCTTTTATGCATTAACTGATTGGAACGGATTAAATAAGACATACCATTTTATTGGGATTGAAAACTTTGTGGAATTGACAGGGGACAGACATTTTTGGAGATCCATGCTTTTTACCCTTAAGTATGTTGCGGTGCTGCTTATAACTGCAAATTCATCGGCATTGCTTCTTGCGGTATTTATTGAAAGCAGGCCGAAAGGAAAAGGTTTTTTCAGGACGCTTTTTTATATGCCCAATATGATCAGCATGATTATTGGCGGCTATATGTGGAACTTTATTTTTACCAGAGTTTTGTATTATATGGCGGACAACTGGGGAATGAAATTTTTGGATCGGTCATGGATCGGTGATCCTAAATATTCTTTTGCGGCAATTATTATTGTGGCATCCTGGGGAGTAGCAGGCTATTTGATGATTATTTATATGGCTGCTCTCCAGGGAGTGCCCTCCCACTTGATTGAATCTGCAAAGCTGGACGGTGCAACCAGCCTGCAGTGTTTTTTTAAAGTGACAATGCCTATGATCCGCCATGCATTGACTATCTGTATTTTCTGGACGTTGAATTCGGGATTTCAGGTTTTTGATGTGATTTATTCTTTAACAGGAGGAGGGCCGGGAAGAGCAACCCAGTCGGCTGCAATTAATATTTATGAGGAAGCCTTTTCAGGCAATATCAGATATGGTTATGCCACAGCTAAATCTACGGTTCTCTTTCTTATTGTGCTGATTATCACGGTTATTCAGCTAAATCTAATGAAGAAGGGGGAGCAGGAATTATGAGAAAAAAACAGTTTATACAGAATGCGATATGCTATTTTCTGCTGGCAGCGGCAGCAGTTTTCTGGCTGTTCCCTTTGTTTATGGCACTTATTAATTCTTTTAAAACAAATGGAGAGCTTTTAACCAACGTGATGTCTTTTCCCACAAGCCTGCATTTTGAAAATTATACCCGTACTATTGAAAAAATGCATTATTTAAGAAGCTTTCGCAATACAGTGGTGTTGTCTGCTTTAAGCGTTTCCATGATGATTTTGTTTTCCGCATTGGCAGGGTGGAGGCTGTGCAGGACAAAGACGAAACTTTCTTCTTTTATTTTTGGTATGTTTGTTTTTTCCATGTTAATTCCTTTCAGTTCCATTATGATTCCTTTGTATAAGGTAGTGCTGGCATTAAAAATCAAAAATTCTCTGCTGGGGCTTTCTTTTGTTTATGCAGGGCTGGGAGTCAGTATGGCAATTTTCTTATATCATGGCTTTGTGAAAGGAATTCCTCAGGAATTAGAAGAAGCGGCAGCGATTGACGGCGGAAGCAGAATGAAAATTTTTTTCCTTATTATACTTCCTCTTTTAAAGCCTATTACAGCCACAATCTGTATTACAAATGTTTTATGGGTATGGAACGATTTTCTTCTTCCCCTTATTGTGATTTCAGATAACAAAAAGTATTCTTTGCTGCTGTCTACCAATACCTTATTTGGACAATATAGCAGCGATTGGACAGCAATTTTAAGCGCCTTGATTTTGGCAGCCATTCCTGTTATTATTTTTTATGCCCTCTTTCAAAAGCAGATTTTAAAGGGGATCGCAGATGGAGCAGTGAAGGGTTGATAAAACAGAAAGGAATATGCAGCAATGATCGATGGATTTTTACATGCGGATGGAAAGAAAATACTGGATGGAAGAGGCAGAGAGATTTTACTAAAAGGCTGGGGGCTGGGAAACTGGCTGCTGCAGGAGGGGTATATGTGGCTGTCAGGGGAAACATGCTTTGACCGCCCGCGCAGGATTGAACAGAAGATAGAAGAGCTTACAGGGGTAGAATATGCAGACCGGTTTTGGAGAGAATACCGCAAAAATTATAAAAATGGCGCAGCTTGGCTATAATTCTGTCAGAATTCCATTTAATTATCGGTTGTTTATGTCAGAGGGCAAACTTACATGCGGCACAGAGACTGCGTGCAATGCAGAGGTCAGAGATGATAATTGTATCATATGGAAAAAGGAAGGGTTTGCACTTTTGGATCAGTGTCTTGAATGGTGCGAGGAAGCCGGAATTTACGCGTTTCTCGATCTTCATGGTGCACCCGGTGGACAGACAGGATCAAATATTGATGACTCCGTGGATAATGTCCCCCGGCTTTTTATGGAAGAGAAGTATCAGGAAAAATGTATTGCGCTGTGGGTGAAGCTGGCAGAGCGCTATTGTGAGAGAGAAGTGGTGGGAGGCTATGATCTTTTAAATGAGCCGATTATACCTCCTTATGCAGGAAATGGAGATTTTGACTATCTGATACCGGAGCTGGCGTCTTTTTATGATAAATTGATTGGCGCTATCAGGCAGGTGGATCAAAAACATATGCTTAGCATAGAAGGGGCGCACTGGGCAACGGATGTGCAGATTTTTGACCATAAATATGATGAAAATATGGTGCTTCATTTTCACAGATACGCGGAAATTCCTGATATGGCCTGTCTGAAAAAGTTTATGGAAAAGGCAGAGGAACTAAATGTTCCCTTGTGGATGGGTGAAACCGGGGAAAATGTAAATGAATGGTATAGCGCATTATATCCTCTGGCGCTTAGTCTGGGAATCGGCTATAATTTATGGCCCTGGAAAAAGATGGAATGTACGAATTCGCCTTGCTCTATCTGCAGGCCGAAAGAGTATCAGGTGCTGTTGGATTATTTCAAGGAGGGAATAAAGCCTGCACAGGAAAAGGCGCAGGAGATTTTGGATGAATATCTGGAAAATATAAAAATAGAAAATTGTGTGGAACATCCGGAAGTAACATGCTATGTTTACAGAAGGCTTCCTTTTTCGATCAGAGCTACGGATTTTGATGAATGTCCCGGCAGGGGAAAATCCTTTAGCGGAACCGGAACGGAAAATCCTGAGATATCCTATCGCCGGGGCTGCGGAATGAAAATAGTTGAATTGCGGGGGATACAGGAAAAACAGTTTGTATTTGATTGCCAATGGGACAGATTCGGACTTGTTTTAAAGGAAGGCGAATTTGCCTGCTATAGCTTGGACGAGCAGAAGGATATGGAAGTGGAAATTACTCTTGCATCCGGATATTCGGGCGGAACGTTTTCTTTGGGGAGAGGGCAGGAAGAAGAAATTGTATCTGTCAGCTCAGAACAAAGAAAGGTAAAAGTACATATTGGAGCCGGAAGCGGTGCGCTTACCGCAAGAATGCTGGAAGGTGAAATCTGTTTGGAAAGATTGGGATTTCGGGAAATGTTTTGAAGTTCACTGTGAAATGCTGGTAGGGCTACAAAAGTACAGAACAAAAGTTCGATTTTTGTCTGTACTTTTTTTAATTTATGTGCTATAATGAAAAACCAAATGACCAGATAATAATACTGTCTGTATTGCCTTATATTTGGTGCTTTTTGTGCCGCTTGGTACGGATTCTGCCGGCGAAATAGCAGAAAATGGATTAGATGGTATTAGACGGAGAAATGGAGTTTGTGACCTGGATTCGTGTAATGGATTAAGTAATATGGAATGAATAAAGGTAATTGTTTATATTGTTTAGCAGATAGTATTTCATTGTATTTGAAAAGTGTTTACAAGTTATTAAGTAGAATTAAATGTGGGAGCAACTACCGAGTCTTTCTTGGTAGTCCAATGTAACGATAAAAGATAGATTATATATTTGAAAAAGCTGTTGTAAAAAAATATTTTGTATGAGATTTTCGGTAAATATGATAAAGGCGATAAATTATATACATGGGAGTGAGTATGACTAAAGATAGATATGAATTAGCTTATGATGATTATGCTCAAAGTGCAAATACATTATTTCATTTTATGAAAGAGTTTAAATATTTGGAAGAAATATTAGAAAAGAAAGCGTTGATTCCGAGATACTGCAAGGAAGATTTGCAGTATCTCAATATTGGAGGAGGCTCCTTTGCAGAAGCATTTGTGTTGCAAAAATGTTTTTGTGATATTCCATTCCATAAGCTTGCTGAGAATTTTCAATTGCAGGCCACAGGGGATAACTATCAAAATTTAAGCGAGGATGAAAAAACAAAAGTGCCAAGTAAATATACACATACAGATTTTTATGGAGAGTATGCAATTGCATTTTCTAAAGATTGGGGTGAAAAAAATAACCTACAGCCAATACATTATTTGAATGAATATTCAAATAATACAAAAGATATATCTAATTTAATCAATCAGATATTGGGCATGGATGATGTATTAGATATTTATGCAGATGATATATTAAACCGTTTGTGTTTTGTAAAACCATTGAGAGGAATAATGAAACGCAAATTTAAGCGTAATAATGGCATTGATGTAGAAATTGATTTTCAAAAGAATTTTCATGATGAACAAGAGTGGCGTTATGTTCCTTCAACTGATATTGCAGTTGCTTTGCAAAAAGAAATTGTTATTGCAAATCCATATATGTTACATATGAATGAAGAAGGAATGGATATTAACGCAGGGCTGAGCGATGAGAAATACAGCTCTTTATGGTTAAAATATGGTTATGATGATATAAGATATATTATTGTCCCAAATGGAAATGCGCGTGTTGATATAATTAATGTGATTATGTCAATCCCTGATGATAAATTTAGTAATGGTTCAGATGTAGCAATACAAAAATATGTTTTAATTAGCAAAATACTTGTTTTGGAAGAAATCAGGAAGGACTGTTAATATGGGCAATAAACTAAAAAATGTATTCTCAAAGGAAGAAATTTCATTTGGAGGAAAAATAAATTTTTCGAATCAGGAGTCGTATGAGAATTTTATGATGGCATTAGAAACAGTACAAGAAGAAGGTAGATCTGTATGTGTAAAAGGAGTTGATTCATTTGAAACTTTGATTCGAAAGGGGAAGTCGGAATATATTATAAATGAAAATAATAAGATATATGATTTTGTAGTGGAACCATCAACAGATGAAGTTTCCTTTGAATTAGATACAGCTTGTGGGAAAAAAATGATTATTTTTAATCGGTATTGGATTAATAAGGGGGTTATTTTGCAAACACCGCAAAATGCTATTATATATTTAAAGATTTTTTTGGAAAAGGATTCTATGAAAAGTAATATCAGTTTTCAAATACATTTAGAGAAGGCTAAGACTATAAAAGAATTATCAGAAAGTTATTATATAGTTTTATCCCTTTTCAATCGGTTTTTTAGAGATGACATAAAAGGATCGGAAAATAGTATTGATATAAAAAGTTTAAAAACATACTTTGTTAAGTCAATCGAAGCATATAAAAAGTTGGAATATGTAGAAAAAGAATTTGGAGTTACTTTTGTTCCAAAGGTTTTAACACAGAATGAACATTCCTGGATAGATTTAGAAGAATTGTATCTTGCATTAAAGGAAAAAAAAGCAATTCGTTTAAATGCTAAAGTTAATGATACAGAAACTGCTGGAATGAAAATAAATCAACAAATAGATAGTATAAAGGTTGGAAATGCAATTGATATTACATTTATAACGAAAATCTATTATTCTCTTTGGGATGTAAAGATTACTCTTTTTTCGGCAAATTTATTGTCCAATGCTATTATTAAGGAAATAAATGAAGCATCAGATGGGGAGATCAAAATTCTATATGGCAGTGAAGATAGCAGACCAATGTATATATCTTATATGGGGTTTAAGACGGAGGAAGAGGCGAAAGAAGAAATGAAAGAAATTATGAATCATAAAGCTGATTATTTGAATGCGCTGACTGTTTTGGGATATATAAATAAAAGGAAATGCAAAGAAAATGATTATATAAATAATGAATTAGAGTAATTCGCTACACGCGTGTAGCGAATCTGCGGAGGAATGATGGAGAAAAAGAGCGAACTGTCAAAACAAGAATCTTCAGAAATTTTAATAGCAAATGAACAACAATTTTATGAAGATGTGCGTTTGATATTACAACGGGCAAGAGAAGAAGCATGGTATCATGACATATGCTTATTGGAATGTGGGACGACGAATTGTCGAGCAGGAACAATATGGTGAGACGAAAGCAAGATATGGTTCTTATTTAATAAAAAATTTATCAGAGCAGTTATCAGATGAATTTGGAACAGGATTTTCTGTAGCAAATTTGAGAAACTGTCGTCAGTTTTATTTGGTATTTCCAGAAGATTCATATGGATTTTCAATGGCTGGTAAAATTCCGTGGTCTCATCTAAGAAGTATAATGCGTATTTCCGATGAAGAGGAAAGAAACTTTTATTTAAAGGAAGCTTTGACAGAAAATTGGTCTATAAGAGTTTTGGAGCGCAATATTAAGAGTGGATATTACAAAAGAATGTTATCCACACAGTTACCTGATAAAGAAAATAAAGCATTGGCATTTGTAAAAGATCCGTTTGTATTAGAATTCATGGGAGCCACTCCCAATATTAGTCAGTTAGAAAGTGACTTGGAGGCAACCATTATAAATAATCTTCAGAAGTTCTTGCTGGAAATGGGCAAAGGGTTTTCATTTGTGGAAAGGCAGATGAGGATATGTACAGAAACTGACACATCAAGATATAGGA
>ERZ777305.3434-NODE-3434-length-10899-cov-2.861859_pt1 | contig 10899 bp, 6 predicted proteins | sample MGYA00374965_ERZ777305 | MGnify/ENA primary metagenome ERZ777305 (study PRJEB29328, sample SAMD00013331) | mouse gut metagenome | study: EMG produced TPA metagenomics assembly of the Metagenome analysis of fecal microbiota from mouse which was promoted...
AAATGCTTTCTACGCCTTTCAGGATTTCTTCTTCGGAGAGTTGTAACGGACGCGGCAGGCTGTCGGCGGCATCGATGTAATATTCGTTTTTGCTGTCTTTTACGATGTAGTAGGGATGTTCGCGGAAGTTGCGCCACTCTATCTGCAAAGCTTGGGGATAGGCGGCTATGACACGGCGGTAGTCCAGGGGGTAATCCTCCGGTTGTGGGGCACGGGCATGGAGCGTGCGTGTGGCGCTGCCTTTCTTCAGTGCCGGTTTATGAATCCATTCGGGAATGTCTGCCAAAGACATCATGCCGCTGAAGGTGAAGGTCAGTACGAAGATGCCGAAAAATATTCCGCTGACGTAGTGCCAGTGATACCATCTTTTTCGGTAGGGGGAGAACTTGGGATGGCGGCTTCGGTGCGTCTTACGCCATACATCTACAGTCACCCAAATGCCGGCAATGACCATGAGACAACCCAGAGCTGTGAGCCAGATGACGGTCTTAGTCCAAAGGACGGTGTCCTGCCGCAGCCAGGTGAAGTATACCCAGTGGGGAATGGCACCCAGCCATGCCCAGAAGCGTTCGCTTCTGTTGGAGAACTGCAAGGCCTCACCGTTTTGTGAACTCAGATAGAGCTGTGTCCCGGCATCGTCGGCAAAGTATATTTTATAAATGGGCATTTCCTTTTTCAGTTCAGCGAAGGGAATCCATTGGTCCAGAGAGTGGAGGGTGTCGATGCGGGTAATGGGAGAAGAACACCACAAAGCTGCTGTCCGGTGCAGGTGCTCGCTGTCCAGAGAGGGTCGTGAGATGGTGGAATCGGCAAGGAAATGAAACGTGCCTTTTGTGGTACTAAAGCTGAACTCGGGGTGTCCGGCATTGAGGTTCAGTATCGTAGACCTGACCTTTACGCCACGGGGCAGGCGGGCTGTGACGGAGGAGATGTCCGGAAGTGAGTCTCCGGTTTGGGAGAGCATATCCAGCTTTTGCATTTTCTCTTTGGCGCTGACACGGGGAAAGCGGTGGTACATCATCACGAAGGCGGAGAGGAACCACATGAGAAATAGGATACAGAGCAAAGTGCCCAGTATCCTATGAATAGAGTACATCAGTTTGGTGATAACATTCATTGTCGTTCGCGTTTTTCCTGCAAAAGTACAAGATGATTCAAGAACACTAAATACCCACTAATGGGTATATTATTCTGTGTCTTTTCCGGCAGCATAGGCCGCCTTCTTCGTCATGATGTCCAGCATGCGGTGCTTCAGTCCGAAACGGATATGGTCAATGAATATTTCTTGAATTTCCGGAATTTGTCCCAGTCCTTCCAGTTGTGCACTGACGGTGAAGCCTTCTTTCTCGAGCATCTCCTTCCACTCTCCGGCAATGTCGTTTTTGGCATGGTCTCCGGCAACAAACATGAAGGGTATGAGGGTCACACGTTTGGCTTTCCCGGCTTTCAGTTGTACCAGCATGGTGTCAAAGGTTGGATAACCTTCGATGGTGCCCACATGGAAATTGGTCAGTCCGCCTGCTTTCAGCATATAGTCCATCTGACTGTAGATGGCGGTACTGGGGGTATAGGTGCCGTGGCCCACAAGGACGAAGTGTTCTTTGGTAGCTTTCTTGCTTTGTGCCGGGGCGTTGTAGCGGTTCCCCAGAATACTTGCCACTTTCTCTGCATCTTCGATAGAGTAGAGCAGGGGAGTACCTACACGTATTTCCTTGAAGAAGGGTAGTGCGCTTTCCACATCCCGGCGGAGGGATTCCATTTCTACTCCGTCAATGATGTTGGTACTCTGTACGATGAGGTGTGTGTAACCTTCGCTGCGCAGTTTCAGCATGGCATCCAGTGGAGTCAGCTTCGTGATGCCGCGCTCTTTCAAGCGGCGGATGATGATGCGCGACGTATAGGCTTCTTGGAACTTCAACTCCGGGAAGGCGGCTTGTGTCTTGGCGTTGATGGCATCAATGGTGAGGGCACGGGTATCGTCGTGCGTAGTGCCGAAGTGCACCATGAGCAGGGCGGCCTTGTCACCGGGTTTCATACTTGCAAGCATATCGCTGTGCTCGTAATTGCCTCCCCCGTGCGCATGGCAGAGGAGGGAGGTGCTTAGTAAAAGCAATAAAGAAAGAATCTTGTTCATAGATCATTTATCGTTTTCAACAACTTTAATCATGTCGAATTGATAACCTTCGGCAATTTCCGCGCCTTTTTCTACTTTACCGGTTGCTATGTCATAGATGTAGATACAAGGGTTGGCTTTTTCCGTATTTACGCCGATGTATGCCTTGCCGTTTACAATAGCGGTGCGTTGTGCAAATCGTCCGCCGCTGTAAGGTATTTCTTGTCCGTTATAGCTCACGCGTTCCCGTGTTCCGGTATTGATGTTGATGATGGAGTAGTAGTGGCTGTAGCTGTCGATGGCAGTACCGGCTGCATCATTACGTGCATACACGAGGGCTTTACCGTTACCCAGGTTTTGGATGGTGAGCAGTTTACCGTCGGCGTTGGGATATCCCTCATAGCTTGCATCGAAGTCTGTTTCACCTTTCTTGATGCGGAGCAGATGACCTTGTTCCATGTCATTGGCATCGGTGAATGCAGCCAAGTAGAGGTTGCCATCTGCATCATACATCACGCAACTTTGCATCAGTTCTCCGTAAGCGCTTCCCGCCATTTCTCCGGCAAGGGTATTGACCTTGTTACTTTCCACTTTCATGTCCGAGGGATTGATAACTGCTGTCAGGAAGTTTGAGGTTGCTTTTCCACCTCTGCCTGATTTGTCTTTACCGAAGTAGAAGTAATATAATTTACCAGCCTTTTCGTTGTAGGTCAGAATGCCGGAAGCTGTGAATACTTTTGCTCCTTCTGGCAAAGGAAGGTCCAGTGTTCCTTCGGCAAGGATACGCATGTCGTCAGCGTTCAGCTTGGTCCAGATAACTTTGTCTGCATCACCATTGGCTGCCATGATAATCAGAGTGTTGTCGTCCAGCCAGGCATGTGTGTAACCGCGTACTTTATACGTATTCTGTTCGAAGATTTGTTCTTGAGCAATTCTGATGGAATTTCCTATTACTTGAAATTTAGTGAAACGGTCGGCTGAGTTGGGCACCTGATAATAGTATTTCCCTTTGAGAATGTTTTCCATGGAATAAGTGTTGTTTTCACCTATGAATTCAACGCCGTCCTTCTTTATGTCAATGACTCCCATATCTGCCGTGAGGCTGTTTACACTTTTCACAATAGTACCTTCGCCCTGGTTCATACCGCCATGGTGTTTGCCGATAGTCATAAAAATATCAAAGTGATAATCGGAAAGTTCCGGTTGCGAATCTGGACCTGGGGTTGGATCGTTGTCGTCGGAACATGCACTGAATGATAAGGTCATGGCTATGGCCATAAGGATACCTAATAAAAGATTTAGTCTTTTCATTTTAAATAAAATTAGTTAGTTAATGAATAATCTGAATTTGGCGAAGAATGCTCGTCCGGGCTTTTGCAATTTATAGTTGTCATAGGCCAATTTGTCGAGTAGGTTCGAGCATTCCAGCGAAATATTGTATCGTCCTCGTTTCCATGAATAGGTGATGTCGGCATTGCAAATGTGCTGTGCCGGGATGCGTGCCTTACTTTCGCGAGAGCCGTAGGCCTCCCATGTCAGGAAGAACCAGTGTACCCACTGATAACTGCAACCCAGTCGTAATTTGCTTTCGGGCAGAACCACATTGTGAAAAAGATAGCTTGCTTCTGTACTTCCGAAAAGCCAGGGGCGGTTGGGTACTCGGTTGTTGTAAGTTGCCGAAGGTTTCCCGTCAGTCTTGTATCTGTTCTGGTCGCGGGCCTCTTGAAAACTGACATTGGTGGCAAGCTGTAGCTTGCTTTGCCAGTCGTAACGTACTTCTCCTTCTATGCCCTTGATATGTACAGCCGGAACATTCTCATATTGCAGCATACCTTCTTTGGTCTCTACGGTAGCTTGGATATAATCGTCCACATAGCGCAGGAATCCATTTGCTTCATAATAAAGTGTATGGCCGGGGGCAGGATGCCATGTGCCGAAGATGCCCAGATTGATGTTGTCACTGCTTTCAGGTTTCAAGGCTACATTAGCATATATGGTGGTACCGTTTCCCAATAATTCGCGGGCAAGAGGTAGCCGGACGCTGTGTTCATAGGAAATTTTTATGGATAAAGGTTCTATGGCTGTATAGCGTGAACCGATACCGTAGCCCCAATACTTTTTTGTTATCGACCCTTTTACATCCTTTGACCCGGTGATGCTGGATAAATCCGTTTGCCGGATATTCAGATGGTTAATGTAGTTCTTTACAAAAAAGGTATTGCTCATTTTTTCTTCGAGAAGGGACTGATTGTAGGAGAAGCCTACTACATGCTTTGCCAGAATATCATTGGAGGCTTCAAAATCAGTTTCCACTTCATCATAACGGTCGTTTCCGATGCGGCTTAATAAATAGTTCAGGTTGAAGGAGTGATGGTTGTCCAACCTATAGTCCAAATTGGCACGGCCAATGGTCAGGGGACGCTTGTAATGGCGCATCGAACGGCCTCGTCCTGTGATTTCGTTGCGTGAACTTACGATATAGTCTCCGTTCCAGTCGTACTTGCGGTAGGCTGTATCTGTGGTCAATGAATGGTCCCAAGTGTGCGAGAGTGCAGCATTCAGCTGCATGTTCTTCCAAATGAAATTATGCTTTTGATAGCGAGCTGAAATGTTCCAGGCATCGGAGCCTCTTTCTGCCATTCCATATACCTTACTTTGTACAGAGCCCGTCTGCAACTCCTTGTCAACTTTGGAATAAGAGCCGGAAACAAAAAAAGCATCTGCCCAGGATTTATTGGCAAAGCCGATTTCCATTTGTCCGAATAGTGAAAAATAGTCATCATGGAAGCGTCTGCGGTCGGTCAGAATGTATTTGCGGCTGTCTTCATCCCATACTTCGACATCTCTCATCATATAATCGTTTTTGGAGTAATTGACCCCGAAGGTAGGTTTAATAATCAGTCCGGTTCGAGGCTCTACAAACTGTGCATTCAAGTCTGCCTTGTGAGTATGGAAGGAGCCGATACCGTAGGAGACATCCAGATAGTTCTTCTTCTCCTGCTTCGTAATGATATTGATGGCGCCTCCCAGTGCATCTGTACCCAGACTGGCAGGTACTACCCCTTTATATATTTCAATCCGGTCGATGATATTGACCGGCAGATTCGCCAATGAAACGCCGCTTCCTTTAGTGTCCAATGGTATTCCGTCTAAGAAATAACGTATGGAATTACCGGACATTCCATTGATGGAGAGGTCGAAGTCCGAGCCAACCCCGCCTTCCTCTCTCACCTTGATGCCCGTTGTACGATTCACCAGGTCGTTGAGGTTGTTCAGCGAATTTACTATCGGCTTGATGTCGAGTGCATTGACGGCAAAGGCTCCTTCCTTCACTTTTTGCGTTTGGGTCTTTCCGTACACTTCGACAGAGTTCAGCGTGACGGCACTTTCCTGCAATGTAAAGTTCTGTTTTTTATTCTGCCGGATGTCGAGGGACTGTTTCACAGTTTGGTAACCCAGAAAGGAGACGACGAAGGTATGTTTGCCCGGAGCGACTTGCAGTGAATATTTCCCCTGGTCGTCCGTATAGGTGCCGGAGGTGGTGTTTTCCACAGCAATGGTGGCTTGGGCAACCGGTGTCCCGTGCTGGTCTGTGACTTTTCCGGATAAGGTGACCTTATTCTGTGCCATGCTACCCGCAGAGAGCAGGCAGATAATTGTAAATAGTAGCCCTGTGATTATTTTCATCTCTATTCCTTAATAATCGATTCTTGTATTTCTCTTTTATTACTATCTAATAATTTTATGCAATAATTTATATAATTGGAATACATTGAAGGTAAAGGCCTATTTCCTATCTTACTTAAAGTATTTTGTTTTACTTCATCCATTAATTTTATATTATCCGTAAATGTTAAATCATTTATGAGATTAATTGAAAGTATATCGCCATCTGCTAATTTTTCAATGAATAATGGCCAACTAGCTTTATCCATTTTGGTACATACCTTCAATAATGCAGCATATTCTTTTGATTCTGCATATTTGCGTGGATTACTATAAACTGCTACTGCAATATTATTCCATGTTTTTTTCCATGCTGAATATGCTTCTTCAAACTCTGTGATTTTTCTTGAAGAAAGGGATGCTTTCAGAGATATTCTGTTTTTCAATGAAAGTGTATTGACAGTGTCTTTTGTAATGGCTTGACTGACAGAATAGACATTGGAGGTAGGCTTATAATAGTGAGCAATTTTGCCATAGCTTTTCCCATCAAGGGCATCACGGGTATGCATTACTCTTTCTAAACTGCCGCATTTGCTTTCCCATTCAAAACCATGTGGCTTTTTTGTATTTGCATTTTTTCTTATTGAAGCATGAGTATATTCTCCATTTAATGCCCATAATGCTATACCTGCGTTATCTGCTGTTGCTCCAGAACGTGTATATCCGTATGCTGCATACAGCTTGTCAAAAGCGGTAAGGAGATTAGGATGATAATAGCTTGATCCTTTGTCTCCTGGCCATTCCCAATAATCGGTTCTCTCTACCGACCAACTTATGCAATTATATATACGGCTCTTTAAACCGGATTTAAATGAATTGTTACTAGGTAAATTTGGAAAAAGACTACGAACTTCGGAACTACTGAAATCTAATCCTAAATAGACATCAGCGTAAATTTCCGGAATAGAAGAATTCACCGTATAAACAAAGGCATATGAAGAAGAACCATCATACTCAAGCATGGTGGGATGGGTATAAATAGTGAACTCATAAGGAGGGTTAGGACGTATTTGTGAATAATGTGAGCTTTTAATCGTTTTGAAATTTTTATCAATTAGTGACAAAGAAATGCTTCCTGGATAGCGTCCAGATGCGTGAGTTACCATATAATTTTTCCCTGGAAGATTTCGATTTATAGGAAGTGTATTTCCTCCAACAAGTACATCTCTGTCCTCAATCGTACCTGTAAAATTATCCTCACTGTCTCTGTATACTATATTTGCAGTGCCTATAGTTCCAGGATTCAAAGCTTTTATACGTATATTGTAAAAGCCCCATCTGGGAGTTACCATTTCCAAAAATGCACTTGAGGTACCGGATGCAGCCCATGACCAGACATTTCCTTTGTTATCTTGTTCGTAAACTTCAATCACATGTGGGATATTGCATGTCGTTGTTAAAGTCAAATGTATTCCTTCGGGCCATGGGTCATAGTATTCGTCATAAGTATGTGGAGCTATAAGATTCAGTGCGTAGTCATATGTTTCTTCTGATTGCAAACTTGTTGTATAAGCAGCTGATTTTTCTTTGTTAAAGTTAGAGTTATTCTTCACTTTATTAAGAAAATCCCTATATACTGAATCGTCTATTTTAGCATCAAGTACATTAGACGATATTTTTAGTTGTTCTATTTTAATTGTTCTTTTACTAGTAGAGACTATTGATATAGTATTAATACCTTTTTTTAATTGTATCAGAGATGGGGTCTTATTTTTATCTGTGATATATAAAGATTGTAATCCACCTATGCTTGGCTTTAGTGTGTTTTCATTGATTATTCCATTTATTTCTACCTCGTATTTGTGTAAACTTCCATTGATAATAGGAATTCGAACTAATACACATAAATAATAAAGACCTTCCTCCAAGCATTCAACTTCAAATTGAGTATGACCAATATTATTTATACGATCAGAAGAAAGTGCATTCACATTAGAAAAAGAATGTGTAGTACTAATTCCAGAATTTTGTTCTGACAACATTGATTTGTCATCACAAGATGACATAATAAATGTCATGAAGAATGTAAAAATCAAAAAATGCTTCATAATATATTGCAATTTAAACTAATAAAAGGTTTTTGCCATTTTACTATTTACTTGCTTTTAGAGAATGATTACAATGAGAAATGATTTCTTTAACTGAAGATAAAGAATGCCCAGACTCAATGTTTTGTTGCTTTATTCCCCGAAAGCACTAAAACTATGTTGTCTTGGCAGGTCTTCTGACTCATCCCTCTTTGAATGCCTTCCCATCCCGGATACTGGACAGTGACTTATAGAATATTCAAAGATTTTGAAAGGATTTACAGCAGCGGGTCTGTTCAGGACTTGCACCTGATTCCCTTTTTCATCACTCTTCTCCAACGGAATCGGGAGAGGTGAAACCAAAACTGCGGGCAAAGGTAGCAAAAACACTTAATAAATACTCAATCTCTGCAAAAAAATAAAGGAATGCCTCGTTCATGATAGAATCAAGAGTTGTTATTTGTTGCATATCGAACCCAGGTTATATTCGGGTAAAAAAGTAATGGTAGAATGAAGGGATTATTATTAATCCGGAAATATTTTAATAATTTTGTGTCTTTTTATAAAAATAATAATACCTTTGCCTCCGTTTTGGTGAAACAATAGTATTTCTAGCTATTTGTTTAAAAGGGAATCCGGTGAGAAGCCGGAACAGTACCCGCTACTGTGAACACCTTAATAAAGAGGAATATTCTATCTACATGCCACTGTCGTAAGACGGGAAGGTTTTATTCCTTGGGTGAAGTCAGGAAACCTGCCAAAAAAAACTATTGGATGTCTATTTCCCGGGGTTAGGAAATGGCTGAAGGTTCTGGTCGAATCTACAAGAAGGTTTGTACTTTTTAAGTGGGCAGGTGAAAATCTGTTCTCTGTTGTTTGCTGTGAGCACACATGTACATCTCTGCTATTTTTTCGTATCAGGTCTCTAACGATAATAATTAAAATATGTAAAAGACAAAGCCATTGGTTTTAAACTGAAATTTTTATAAGTTTATGATTAGAAAAATCGTCTTTAATATCCATTTGATATTGGGATTATTGCTTTGTGTGCTTTTTCTGATGTGGTTTCTTTCAGGATTTGTGATGATATATCATAGTTTCCCAAGAGCCTCTCAAGAGTACAAACTGCAAAGACAGCAGCCGCTTCAAGGTGCATTGCCGGCAATAGATAGTATAATAGCTTATGTGCCGGACTCTGCCAAGTTACAATCTCTCTCCATAGAGATGCGTTTTGATCGTCCTGTGGTTAGTTTCCGCGGGAAAGACGTACCGGGAGATAAGTATTTGGATACATTGGAACCTGTGGAAGACTTTAATGAGGAAGTGCGGCAGAAAATAATAAGCCTATGGTGCGACGCTTCTGTCCATCGCATTGATACTTTGCAGGAAGTGGACCAGTGGATACCTTTCGGCAGGTTAAGTGAGGAAATGCCGATTTATAAATATTATTTTGATGACCCGGAGCAGCATCAACTTTATATGACTTCCCGCGATGGAAGAGTATTACAGTTTACGGATAAAAACAGCCGGTTCTGGGCATGGTTGGGAGCAATCCCGCATTGGGTATATTTCACCTCATTACGTCAGCATCAGACGGCTTGGATAGAATTTGTCAAGTGGGCTGCTGGAATAGGTTGCATTATGTGTTTTGCCGGACTTTGGTTGGGTATTCAAGACTGGTGGAAACAACGCAAGCTGGGCTATTTTCGCTCTCCCTATCGTAAAAGTTGGTATAAGTGGCATTTTATCAGTGGTGTGTGTTTTGGCTTGTTTGCCATTACTTTTGCTTTCAGCGGACTTATGTCGCTGACAGATATGCCGGACTGGATGAAGAAAGCTCCGAAAGAGAAGCAGAAGCAAATGTTTTCCGGACGTTTCCGTCAAGACAGTATGTTACCCGTCGAGGCTTATGCACTGGACTACCGGACTGTGCTGTCCACCTCTGATTCAATAAAGAGAATTACTTGGAGCAGCTGGCGAAGAAATCCTTATTATAAAATCAGAATGAACAATACTGTACAGAACATAGATTCGTCAGACACTATTTCCGTACGTCCTTTTCGGTTGACTGAAGAGATGATCCGTATGGATGTCAGACAGCAGTTTGGTGACAGTGTTCGTTGGAAAATGGACTTACTTTCTGAGTATGATGCCGATTATTATGGTAAAAAGAAGGAGCGCAATCCGCTTCCTGTTTATCGGGTAATTGTAGACGACGACATGCATACTCATCTGTATTACGATTCGGAGAATATCTCGCAAAGGCGTATAGATGATGATGGACGTACCCGTAGGTTTTTATACAGTGGCTTACATAGTTTGAATATCAAATATCTCACAGACCGCCCCATTCTTTGGAATATTGTCATGTTTACCTTAATGATAGGTGGAACTTTCCTTTCTTTGACGGGGGTAGTCTTATCCGTTAAATGGATTCTTAGGAAGATAAAGAAGTTTAGGAAATAGGTAATAGATTTTTTAATTTAAGATGTAAAGATGAACAAGAAAGTATTTTTAGTATTAGCTGCCGCTTGCCCATTATGGGTGTTTGGGCAGAGTAAAAGTCTCACAGACAGCATTTTTAAGATTAATGAGGTGGAGATTACGGCCAAGCAGAAGAGACCTTTGCAAGACCAGCCGGTAGATATGCTGAATATGGCTGTTCCGTTGAAGTATCTCCCCATGACTGTAACCAAAATAGACCGTGTCACCCTGCAGCGTAAGCATATCACTAACATGGAAGATGCTGTACGTTTCTTGCCTGGGGTCGTTTTAAGTTCAAATCAGTTAGGAGCCTTCCAACGTTACAGTATTCGTGGAACTTCTGATGCCGTGATTGCTTATGACGGTATACGTGATGAACGTTCTTTGACGAATACAATACCTTTCGGCGACCTTTCTTCGGTTGAGTCCATAGAAGTTATCAAAGGGCCGGCTTCCATATTGGCAGGCCATTCTGTGATGGGTGGGATTATCAACATCATTCGTAAGAAACCATCAGAACGCTTTACGGGTAATGCCAGTATAAGCTAT
>ERZ777305.3441-NODE-3441-length-10870-cov-10.009709_pt1 | contig 10870 bp, 15 predicted proteins | sample MGYA00374965_ERZ777305 | MGnify/ENA primary metagenome ERZ777305 (study PRJEB29328, sample SAMD00013331) | mouse gut metagenome | study: EMG produced TPA metagenomics assembly of the Metagenome analysis of fecal microbiota from mouse which was promoted...
TAAAACAACACATTTGTCGAGAATGAGACGAAATCTTAAATGAAAGAGCCGTGAGTCAAAGGTTCCTTGGTGAGATTCAAAGAATAGAGATAGTCGCAATCGTTGGCGTCCATACCATTCTGGATGGCGCGGGCAATTTTTTCGCCGCCGCCCGTAGGCGAGAAGTACAAGCTTAAAGATTTCATACCCGCAAATATACAAAATCTTTAGATATAGATTTGAGAGGCTGTGTCATAATGCTCGAAAAACATTGCTGCGGCTATCTGAATCAAGATGTTTTCTTCAAAAAAGAGCGTACACACAGCCTCAAAATAGTGTCTGCGGTGAGGCGCTTAATTTTTAATAGAGTTGAAATCTTCAACTCTGACATTTGGGAAAATGTCCAATATCTGAGATTTGGGAAGGGTTGCAGAGCAAGCTCCATTTTCTATTTTTATTTTGACAACGGGTGTAGATACTACTCGCCCATTGATGCTTATGGCAATTCTCTTCTCAAGATTGCGTTCGGTTATTTCTGCATACTTTGTTGTATCAGAAAATTTGAATGGCACTGTTATTTCGTCCTCTTCCGAATGATAAAGTAGCTCGGAAATTCGCACTGTGTCCTCCAGAAGACAAGCGGGTGTTGCATTGACAGAATCTCCATCGACGTAGCTGGATAAAGCAACTACGACATCTTCGTCAACACTGATGCTGATGGGCTTTTTAGCATCAGTGGAACAAGCAATGACGAAAATTCCGACAATGTTTGCGAGAATGATTGAAAACACGGTTTTTCTCATAATATTCTATTTATTAGGGTGTAACGATTGCCAATATTACAGTTCTTCCTTTTCCCAATCTACAAGGCTATTGCATCGCTTAATATTGCTTCTATACCATAGGTATTCCAACGCAAATCCAAACAATGTTAAACCCCACACGAAAAACATACTCCAAGTATGGATAAACAAAGGGGTAAAGGATAGCCATATGAGCAATGGAATTATCACTATCGCAGTCGCAAGCTCAATATTGCGATATAGTTTTTTGATTGATACTATGGTTGTCAGAATCCCTTTGCTTGTATCGTCCCACAGATTGATTGACTTGATGGATATATATATCTTGACTCCATAGAGGAGGGCTATGAATATTGTGGAACATAGCGCTATAAGCCACCATAATGGGAGCTTTAATGGCGACCAGGCTGAGGAAGTTGCCATAAGGACAAGGCAAATTATTGTAAATATACCGTCCCACAAAATTCTTTGTAAAAGCCGTGATTTTATATCATTCTTTTTTAAGATTATCTTGCGTGATGCCTCTTCACTGATTTGAGAATCAATATGAGGCTTAACCGATTGCCATGCCGTTTTTAAGTCTTCAAGTTCCATAATTATACCTCCTTCCGTGATGATAGTTTTTCTTTGATACGATATAGCCGTGATGCAACCGTATTCCTTGGTATGCCCATATTAAAGGCTATTTCTTCATAGCTTAACTCGTCAAGCCACATCAATATCAAGGCCTTATCCATTGGTTTCAATTGAGAGATCAGAGCATACAGCCATTCAATTTTCTCCTTATATTCATTATCGGTTTCATCTTGAAAATGTATGGTGGGGATATCCTCCAATGGAAGCATTTTTATCTTATGGGAGAATCTTCGTAAAGAGAACAAGCAAGTGTTGATACACACCTTGTATACCCAAGTGGCTTCCGAACATTCTTGCCGAAAATGGCGATATCCCTTGAATAATGAAATCAAAACCTCCTGCCTGATGTCCTCATACGGGATATCGTTATTGGCATAGAAGAAGCTGACGCTGAAAATGATCTTTTCATGTCGTTCTATCATGTCGGTAAAGGATTTATTATAATCAGAATTATTTACCATTGGTTTCTCTTTACAAAGTTAGATGCAATATTGCCCAAATAGTTCCCTGAGAAAGTAAAAAAACGGTGTAATACCTATGAGCCAAGTGTTTGGCAAAAAAGTGCTAACTATATAGTAAAAAGACCTCGAGGCTCATATCCTGTTGGCTATCCGAGGGAGCAAATACTCAAGGATATGGAAGCGTTCGAGCAATTGAAGCGAGAACAAAAAGCAAAAAACACAGGTCGAAGTATTGAATCTTTAAGAAGGACTCAGAATAAGCCTCGCCCGATGTGGCTTCAAGTTCTATTGATGACACCTGCTGAATATATGGCATATAGGCGGCGGAGGAAATAGGAGAAGAAGCGATAGGAATAGATATTCAAATTACAGTCTTTAGACGCTTGCGAAGCAAGAATCTCTCCGTCCTCCTTGAACATGGGCGTTGGGGAGGGTTTCTATGCTCGAAGGCATAGCGACAAAGCCGTTAACTACTGAACTAAAAATAAGCTGCTCCATAATCTTGTGGGTTGTGGTGCCACAAAATTATGGAGCGAGTATGCGGGGCGAAAAGACGCGGAATTATCGAGTTGTAATTTTATTTGAATCTAATAGGAAGACTGTAATTGACTCTCTTTAGCTCTCCGTTCATTTTGCCCGGTTCCCACTTAGGCATAATGGAAACAATACGGAGCGCTTCGGCATCTAAAGAAGGTGTACGGCCACGTAGTATGCGAGCATTAGTTATTGTCCTGTCTTTCTCAACATAGAAAGTAACTACGACAAGGCCATGTTCATTGTTTTTCTTTGCTTCTTCGGGGTACTGCAAATTTGATTCTATAAATTCATATAGAGCAGATTCGCCTCCGGGAAAACTGGGACCGATATAAGGGTGGCTCCATGTATGAACAGGGGCAGTTTTGATTGAGTCGCCTCTGATAAGGAGCTGCCCCGGGAGGCGGTTTTGCTTGCCATATTCCATACTACGCTTATAATTCTCCAAAAGGGGAGTTAAGAATCGTTTGGATTTGGTGGTGATGAGAAGTATACCGCCCAATCGAGGGCTGAAAATTTTCGTGATATTTTCGTCCTTTACGATTTCCACGCGTTCAATATCATCATTTGGTATAGAATCCAAATCCTGCACTTGAACCTCGACCCCGTCAACTATGAAAACGGGCATATTGAGTGAATCGCAAACATTGATATTGCAGCATCTTTCGACACTGCAAGAATCCGGGGTGAGTCCTTGAGCATTTGCGTAGATTGCTTCTTCACATAAAGCAAAGGAGCTAATGGAGGCTGACGCAAAGCAGGCAACCATAATGACGCGAAATAAAGTATTCAATTTATGTTTCATACCGACTTTGATTGTGTGTGCAAAGTTCAGGATTAAATTCCGATTTCGACTTAACAAATGTATAGTCTGCGATATTTTTGTGTTATTCTTTGATTCCGGCAGCCAAATTGCGTCTGATGCGGCTTAAATGATTGGGAGTTATTAAGAGATATGAGGCAATATCTTTCAAAGCAACGACTTTGACTATATTAGGATAAAGCTCACAAAGTTCAATATATCGTTGAATGGGTGATTTCCGATAGATATTGAGATGCCGCAGCAAAACCATTTTGAATAATGATCGATATTCATTCAGTAGATTGGGTGACAGAATGGTAATAAAATCTTTCAGAGGTATTCTCAGTATCTCGCTGTCGGTTCCGGCTATAATCGACATTTCAGATTGTTCGCCATATAAAGAACAATGAAAATCAGTTATTAACTCGCCGGGAAACGCGAAGTTGGCTACCGCTTCGTCGCCCGCAGTGTTGTTGGTGGTTAATTTGAAATAGCCCGAAACAACCAATGCGGCATATCGCGCCACAGTTCCTTGCCGTATAAATATATCTTCTTTCTTATAATGGCAAGCGCAACCTTTCTCGCGGAAAAAATCTGTTATCTCCGTGAGGTTCAAGTTGTCGAGATAGGAGTTAAAGCGAGCCATCGGATAAGATTTATACGCAAAGGTATCAAAAATCGGCGAGCTACTGGGTATAATCAGAGGGAAACTACGAGGCCGTTAATGCGGAAAATGCAGACGTGTCGGATTTTTCGGATCTGGCCGGAGGCCAGAAGCTTGAAGTTTTGTGTGCCGGAGTATCAAAGACAATGAGTAGATAAACGACATAAAAGATGTAACTTTGCATATGGACTTATTCAATTTTGAAAAACTTAGTAACCTTATTGTAAGACGAAATATAGCACAATAGGTACGATTGGAATAACAGTATACACAAATAGCAGAAATAAACAGAACAAGAAACTATTGTATTTTGAATTATTTGATAAATCAAATTTTGTTATAATACGATTGACATAATCTCTTTTTTTAGTCGTCTTATGATTATTTTAGATATTGCATAGTTAAGGCAAAGAAGGAGTCCAATCAAAAAGAGTCGTTCATTATAGGAAATAGTTATAATCTTTGAAAGCAATAGCACTATGGTAACGTAACTCCAGAGAGGTGTTGAAATATTAAAAAAAGACAGCATTCCGTATTCTTCATCAATTGGAAATACGCTCTTTACATTTTGATTGCTTTTTAAGAAAAGAGAGTATCGCGCGAAAATAAATGGCTTGTATATTTTGTCAATTAAATTCATTTCCAAATTATTCTTGGTTTTGCTTTATCAGCTTTTTAGCCATTTAACGAGGTACGATGCGAAAACGCCGACCAACGATATCGAAACACCGATAATCAGGGCCTGCCCCAATGTATATCTGCTTATAAGCCATCGAGCTCCGGCACTCATAAGTGCAATGATGATTACAAATGAAAGGAGTGAAATAATCTTTTTCGGCATAATATCAAGTTGTTTGTCGGTTTTTATAATTTTTAAGTAGGCTTATCAGTTCATCTATCTGTGCGTCTCGTCGAGCGATTTCCTTATCCTTCTCTTTGATTTCTGTAGAGTCAACAAGCAAGTGCAAAATTAGCGATTTATTTGAAGAACTCGTTCTTCGGCGTTGAAAAGCCGAGCCGCTTTCATTGGCGTTTATGATGTAGTAGACGGTCTGCTCGGATACGGAAACGCTTTCTTTTGCCAGCACGCCACGGATCTGTTCCGGCGATCACTGGTGGTCGACAATCATCTGCTTTATGCGCCAGACAAGTATACTGTCGAGCTTCCTGTTGGAGGTGGCTCGCTTTCTGCCTCCAAGGGCTTTGGCATAGGTCTTTTCCTACAGATAGTTGCCTTTTTCTGTGGAATTGTGCTTGAGCTTGCGGCAAAGCGTTGACTGGCTGCATCCCACGATGAGGGCGATTTCTTTTCTCGGGGTTTTTCTTTGCAGTAAGGCGAAAATTTCTTGCTGCGCAAGCGATGAATCGATAAGCGACCTTTGCTGCGAGGTTAATTGATGATACGTAAGGCAATACAAAGTTAGTTAATCTCAGGGTTATACGGCTGGGAATAATTTGCTTATATCCTGCAAATGAGCTAATTTTGCAATACAAACAAAAACTGTAACAGCCAATGAAGTAAAACTATTATAAAGACATATTGAAAAGAGTGTTTCACTTTTTACTTGATGTATTCTGAAAAATCGCCAATTTAACAGAGATTTCCATCGCAGTGGAAAGGAAACGCTTGTACCTATATAGGTGTGGGCTTTTCCTTGTTGCATGGATACAGGTGTTTGGCGGTACTTCAAATGATACGAAAAGAAGTGCTAAATTTGCAGCAGGTAATTATGCAGTATTAGTTTATGTATAAAGCAATAGCTATAGTCGCAGGTATTATGATGTTAGTCACATCTGTTGTTGCACAAGAAACAACATCAAAGTTTGAACATCACGCAAATCTTGTAGGCAACATATTAAATTGTTCGGCAGTTGAAGTATTAGGATATAACGATTATAACGGCTGTGAAATATCAGATACTTATAATATCATTGATAGCTGTTATATGGAGATTGGCGATGCGACAGGTGTCAATATATATCATCTCGCTATCTTATCGACAGACTATAACAATGGGAAGAAGTGGGATTTATACAGCGACAGGGTGTTGTTGATGAAAAAAGGAGAAGACACTTTTATTTATGATAATGTAATTTCGAATGAGCCGATAATGGACGACGAGATTATTGTTCCTTGTGAAAGATTCTTTATTCCATCTGAAGATGAGAATAATGGAACATTTAACCAACCATGCGATTTCGAACTTGCCTATGTTGGAGATAAAGATTATGAAGTAGGGTGGAATATTGCTATACAGATTAGAGATGATAAATTGTATATTGTAGGGCTTTGCGTTTGGGAGCATAATTCTGATCTAACGTATACCAAGCGCATTGCTTATGAATATGAAACGGGTAAATTTCCGTTGGATAGGTTTGAGCGGTCGATGATATACCAAGTAAAAAACGACAAAAATCCGATGCAAGAATAAACGAGCACCCGACTTTTCTCAAGCTGGGTGACGGCAGCATAACACGTAGCGGAAGTGCCGGGGACAGTACTTGTCGGCATAGTGCAACAAGCGTAGCGCAGAATTTGGAATCGCCGCTCGCCAGAGCGATTACTTAGAAGCGTCTTGTGCCTGTAAGCCGCCTCACAACTCTATGGGTGGGTTTGGGGATAATGCAAATGGCTACCCTCACGGGCAACCGCAAAAGATGATATCAAATATCGTAATTTTCGTCCTGATTGTTAACCAAAGAAATAAACAATAAAATGACCGAAAAAGCAATGGGAGTTATGTACCACCATTGGTTAGGAGCGTCTGTTGCAGTAATAATCAAATAGTAAAGGGTGAACGCTCCGTTAATATTAGAAAGCCAGTTGTTTATTATGATACTTTTTGGCTTTTTAATCCAAAGCCAAAGAGAGTATCCGATAACCAGTAATAAGGCTATCGAACCACAGATAACAGGAAGAAGCATAGATTTTGTGTAGGCCATTAACAAAAGGCTTACAATTACAACTATCATAAGTGCATTAAGCACTTTACTTCTAAAAAATGCGTGTAGCCTGTGATGGATTATATCTTGCTGCATAGCGCAAAGTTATGAAAAATGAGCGACAAATCCAATACGGACTTGGTGCTTAAAATCTGCTTATGAGAAAATTTATATCTCAGTGTGGCGTTTTCGGCGCCAGATGTAGAGGATATGGCCGCCACAATTAGAATGAAGGCGGTGGTGCCTCCGTAGAAAAGACACATTCTATAACGTAGTGCGGTGTATATTGCCGAAAATGAGTAACTTTGCGCATGGTGCACAGTCGAATATATATATTTAGTTGCCTGACGGCTATTATAATGTTACCTCTTTTGCTCTCGGCAAAGAGTGTAAAAATCCGTATAATAGATAACGTTGGTAATCAGCCGATATTCGGATGCCCCGTCGTTTTACAGAATAGTGTCGATACAAAGTACATCGGGGTTACCGATATATACGGAGGAATCACGTTAGATGTTACAGACAGTGGTATGTCTGTTGAATTGAGGCCTCTTGGCTATAATCGAGCCGTAATCAATGCAGTAAACGATACGACTGTATTTTTAGATTTAGACGAGGAATTATTTCAAAATCCTCTTTGGGTAGTTAATGGAATAGTTGTTGCTGTCAATTATATTCACATATGGAACCCCGGTATTTCGGCTTGGGCCTATTATCCCGGTGTTTGTCAGATCACAACCAACCGCTGCAAATAGGGATAATTGTAGATGGCATATTGAAAAAGACTGTAAAACATACGCCCGAAGTTTTAATAAATTATGCGCATCGAAAAAGGTTTGCGTCAAAAAAATTAAAAATTGATGAAGATGATATTGTTTCGGCAGTCGCTGTGAATACTTCGGATATACCTGCGTGTGATACAGATGTGGATAAATTTTTATTGATAACCACGACAACGCAATATCGACATATATCTAAAACGGATTTCAAGCCCTATCAATTTGATAACGGCGATGATTATGTACGGTGGGAAAGATATAGAATTGTTGATAATGAGGGGAAAATCGGTTATGCAAATTCGCAAGGATATATAGTAATTGAACCGAAATATGCTTTTGGATTTCCGTTTGAAGATGGGAAGGCAAAAGTAACCGACACAGGGCAAATGAAAGGGTTAGAGGGCGGTAATGGCGAATATCATTACTGGGATAGCAAAGATTGGTATTATATAGACCCAATGGGTAATCGAATAGCTAAAAACGAAGCGGTGCAATGAAAAAGTGGCAGAAGATACTGGGTTGTTTTGTGTTTTGCGGTCTTATCGGGGTTGAAATTTTATTATACTCTTGGGCTGTGGTAGACTGGGAGCCTACGCCGTTTTACAAGTGCATAGCATTGTTAGCCAACGCTATGTGGCTCAATTTGGCATTGGCTTTATTTCTATTTATCTGCTTATGGCGTAAGGAAGAAACTAATAAAAGCCTCTCCGTCATTGATAGATTGACACTGGAATTAAGGCGTTTGGGTATAAATAGTAGCGAGTATGCTTTTAATGATATAAGCAAAACGGATTGTATGGTCCTATATAACAGCGGTGTAAACTACCGAATAATATATGTAGATGATAGGGGTATTCAAAAAATAATTGCATCATTTTCAACTGAAGAAAAGGCGTGTGATTATGTTTTAGATTATTTCAAGAAATCGGTGCAAGTAAGGAAGAAATATCATCTATCTAATTAGCAACTGGCAGAATGATTGGTCGTTAAGGGCGTCGGCAAAGGACTCTTTCAGATTCATCACGGAGGCATAGTATTTGGGTGAGAACCATTTGCGGCGTTGGTGCACTTTGTCGTGGCCTATGCCGAGCAGTGATTTTTCAGCGGAGTACGGTGTATATCGCCGAAAATGAGTAACTTTGCCTATGACATACAGCCATATCTCAAGCAATGGCAAAAATCTCAGTACAAGATACCAAAGTTAATGTTATAAAAGTAGATGGCGAGGATTATATCTGCCTGACGGATATGTTACGCGCCAAAGATGGGGATTTTTTCATAACTGACTGGCTGCGAAATCGTAATACGCTTGAATACATAGGTATATGGGAGAAAGTGTATAATCCTATTTATCTGCCTATGTAAGAGAGGGGGTAAGAAATGACGAAGACTGATAAGAGATTTTGGATATTGCTCATCCCTATAATTATAATATCCTGTAATAGTAACCCTAAGGAAGCAGATACAAAATCTGCAAATGACTTTCAGAGAGTCGATAACTTTATGCTGCTAAAGGCAGAGAACCAATCAGTTGATGATGTCACAGATGAGATAACGGTTGATACAATCATCAACGGATGGCATATACGATTCAAGCAGCTTCCCAATGAAAGAGTGATTAGCAGACATTTTGATTATGCCGATAACTCGTTGTTTGTAGATTTAGAGTATAACGGATTTAAAATAGTCGATTGTAAAGAGTTTCGTTCAGAAAACTTTATACCTGAAAATGACACCATCACGGCATATCAATTATACGGCTCAAGCATATCGCAAGTTGAGGATTCTGTGATTACATTATCGTTTGTCTGTTGTATTCCGGATACAGATATTGGTTATGATGTATCCTTAAAATTTGACACACAAGGAACGTATTCATATAAAGTTACAGACACAATTGATTTTTATTCAGAGGAATGAATAAGTTGCGATGATTGATCGTTTAATCGAAAGCGTAACGGAGTTGTGCGTCAGAAAACTCATGCCAGACCTACGGCACGGCGAGGTCGATATGTAAAGCGAGGCGGGTTGGATATTTTATTCATTCTCTGCCTCTTATAAATATGCGGCCTGGCTCAGTAAACCTAATTGGCAGCAAATATGTGAGAGGGCATTTTTTAGGAGTGAAATATTTTACCCTGAATTTAGGCAAGGCTTTTACAAGTCTTAAAGCCTCGGCATTGGCAGCATCGTTTTTGCTTGGTCTTATAATTTGGGGGTCAGTTACAGTGCCGTCGGGTTGAACATTGAATTCAACTACGACTCTTTCGTTACCCTTATATCCTTTCGGAATTTGAATATTGGTATCAAGCCATTCTTTGAATTTGCCGTTACCTCCGGGAAACTCGCATATGGGGTCAAGGTTAATAAGGAATTTACGCGTTTCTGCTTTTATTTGGTCAAGATACTCGGGCGATATGGTAAAGAATATGGCGCGATTACCGTATTTATCATCTTTAACCTCCATCTTTTGGATTGAATCGGTACTAACGATGTCAATAGAAAGAGCAATCCACTCGTCGTTGAAGTAATAGAACACGGTGTTGGTTTCCTTTTCGGTAAGAGGGAACTGAAATTCTCGTATAGCACTGTCGTTTATGCAGCAGTTCTGTGCAAACGCCATGCACGACTGAACGAGGAAGAAAGAAACGATTAAAAGATTTTTCATATTCTTTTGAGCCAATAATGCAATGGTAAGCGGTAGCCTGTTGCGATAAAGTTAATGATAATATCCGATAAAACGAGCGTTTTATGCTGAAAAACATAACGATACTCCTTCGACGGCGACGTTAGGAATGTTAGCGCCAATAAGCTATGAGGCTTTGGGGTTTGTTGAAATAAACTTTATTGTCTGACATATGTAATTTTTTGAATAAACTTGCGTCCAATAAGAAAAACCTTCAAATACAAATCACCATGCGTGAACATTGGTATGTTTATATAATAATTGCGGCAGTTGCAGCCATATTGTATTGGGCTTGCAACAAATTGCAAATTCTAAAGTCGAAGGCCTTACGGATATTCATAGTTATTCTCGTCGCTTCCGTTATCTGTTGGATTATTTACGACCTTTTCATCGGACCGAAATAAAGTATGATATTTGCGTCCTGATAGCCAATTAGCATATGGCTTAAAAAAATATGTAAAAATAGTTGGGCGGATTATCTGTAATTCAAAAATTATTCTTAACTTTGCACTCGCTAAAGCAAAGGAGCGATGCTCGAGTGGCTGAAGAGGCACGCCTGGAAAGCGTGTATACGTCAAAAGCG
>ERZ777305.3442-NODE-3442-length-10866-cov-4.452687_pt1 | contig 10866 bp, 9 predicted proteins | sample MGYA00374965_ERZ777305 | MGnify/ENA primary metagenome ERZ777305 (study PRJEB29328, sample SAMD00013331) | mouse gut metagenome | study: EMG produced TPA metagenomics assembly of the Metagenome analysis of fecal microbiota from mouse which was promoted...
TGTATTTCTTCCTCTTCCTGTGAATTCGTATCTAATTGGCGCACCCCCACTTCCTCCCACACCTCCTCGTCCGCTTCCGGGGGAAGCTCCCTCGGAGGTGTAGGCGCTGGTTAGGGTGAGCAAATAAAAAAGGCAAGTTGTTCACTTGCCCCCTAAGTTAATTAGCAGCCGCAGCCACTAAACCATCCGCCGCATCCAACGATGACGAGAAGGATGAATAAAACTAATATTACGCAGAAATAGTTGTTCACTTTTAGCACCTCCTTAGCAAGCACAGCAACCGATTATGGCAATGAGAATAAATAAAATCAATATGAAATAAAAGAAGCTGTTTGTTCCGGTGTTATGAGCGTCTGTTCTAGTCGGTATCATTTTTTCCTCCGGTTACATTTTATCTTATGTAATAGAAATCCATGTGTGAGAGGTTTAAGTGAAAATGGGCTAATGCTTGGTAATGTCATTTTTATGCTTATTTTGAATGTAATATTTTGACTTTTGACATAATAATAATGTTCATTTGAATGTATATATTATATAAATATCTATAAATGCATTTTTTCGCTTGATATTTCTATTACGGTAATATAAAATTAATACGTTGACTTTTTAAGCAATTTAGGAGGTAATTAATGAAGAAACACATAGCCGCGCTTTCATTAGTATCATTACTCACATGTGGATTCATGGCTTCTTGTAGTTCTAGTCCAGTCAAGCATAAGGATGGTGTCATCTTAACAATCGGTGATGAAGAATATACCATCAACGATGCATATGCTGATTTAGCTGGTTTAGACATTGAAACAGGCAAGAAGTATGTTATCGGTCAAGATGGTGCTAAAGCGTATTACACTGTTGTAAATAATGTATTAATTCAACTCGCTGTTCCAACAACTGAAACAATGAAGTCATTAGTTGAACAAGAGATTGATGAAAAGTACTATCAAGCTGCAAAAGATAATGCCAGTTCTAATGGTACTTCTGTTAAAGAGGAAAGAGAGAAAATTTTAGAGGGTGAAGGAGTTGATACTGTCGACGAACTTCGTTCAAAATATCTTTTAGCAAGAAAGAAGACAAGAAATACAAATGATTTCTATTCAGATGATAACTATAAGAAATTAACACCTGAATATATTGAAACTATGTCTCCATATCATGTCAGACATATTCTTGTTAAGGTTGAATCTACAAGTTCTTTGATTAATTCTACTATTACAGAAGACAATGCAAAGAAACTTGCTAATGTTGTTAAGCGTTTAGCTTCAACTGAAACCTTTGGTCAAGTAGCATTAACCGCTTCAGATGATACTTCTTCTTCTGACTATGGTGATGTTGGTATTATGACAAAAGATACATCATTTGTTTCAGAATTTAAGTATTCCTTATATGGATATGATGCTTTCTTTAATAACAAGGTTGAAGATAAGGCTTTAGTTAAAGAAAGACTTGCAATTCCTGAAGAAGCTGAAGATGTTATTGGTAAAAATAATTTTGGTATTCCTCTTTCTAAAATATTAGATTTAAATAAGTATGCTGATGTTACAACAAGTACAGATAAACTCAATGTTGAAAACGCTGTATCTGCTAACTATCCAAGAAATATCATTTGGAGCAAGTACTTAAATAATCATGGTACAAGTTATATCTATTTAGATAAGACTGCTGAAGAGATTAAGGATGAATATGGTGTTGTTATCAATGAAAACAAGTTCTCAGTTATTCCTGGATTATCTGATTCATTAAAAGTATTAAAGAATAATAAAGTTGGTGATGATTATAACACTACTTATGAAAGTGTTGGAACTAACCAAAAAATCTTAACTGATGAAACTAGTAATCCTATTATTGTCACAAGAGCTGGAACTGGTTCTTCAGACGCTGGATATCAAGGAGTTCACTTCATCATTGCACAGCGTTCACCATTTGTTAATATGACTTCAAAAGGTGATAATAATGAAGAAATAAATAATATTGCATCTTATTATTCTTTAACTATTCCTTCAACAACAACTGAAGAAGAAGAGGAAAGTGATCCTACATATATTAACTTCATCAAGACTGATGATCGTTCAATTTATGAAAAGCGTGCAACTGCTATTAGAGATTCTATTAAGTCCTTAGATGGAAATATGGAATATAGAATATTTGAAGATAACTATGCTAAGGCAAAAGAAGTTAATATTACTATCGATGAAAGAGTTAAAGAAATAATCGATACTTATATTAGCACAGGAAGAGAAAGCGCTGAATATTCTAAGGCATTGACTTATGAAAAGAGTTGGATAGCCTATTTAGAAGCTTTAACTCTTCAACAGTTATTAGTCAATCGTACTTTACCTGAAGATGAGTGTATTGCTCAATTTGAAAGTGGTACTATTACAAAAGGAGGAGTTTGCGATGCTTCAAAGAAATAAACTTAAAACATTAGCATTAGCTTTACTTGCTGGTAGCAGCTTATGCTTAACTTCTTGTTCTAGCAGCGATAATAACAACTATCCTAGCAATGCCGATGATGAAATCATTTCTGGAATCTTTGAAGGGGATGTTGCTTATAACGATTTTGAAACGTTCTATGATTCAATTTCTGGTGGAACATCTATTCAATCTAAGGTCTTAGCTGATGTTTTATATAAGATTGCTAAGAAAGAAGTAACTTTAGATGATGAATTTGTTAACGATAAGGTTGATAAACTTCTTATGAGCGAAATAAGTGGTGGTGAATATGATACTGATTATCAGTTCGATGAAATTCGCTACGTCTTAAACTTAAGAAGCAAGATGTATAGCATCACTTGCGGTAGCAATAATGAAAATGCTAATAGTGGTCGTGGTACAATCATTAAACCTGGTGATAAAGCAAGTGACATATTAGGATGTGATTATTCTGATTATATTGAAAGAGCATTGCTTCCTAACATCTATCGTCAAGCGTTGATAGCTAAGTATATTTATAACGAGAGTTATTCTTCTATTGGTAATACATATGCTCGTGACGTTAAGGTTGTTAAGATCACTGATCGTGACGATGAAAAAGGTGCAGCAGTTAATACTATAAAGGCCTTTATCAATTCCTACATCAATAACAGCGATGCAAGTGATGAAGATAGAGACTTAAGCAACTTAGGTCGCATTTGGTTAGGAACTGACCTCACCGATTCTGATAAGACATTTATTCAAGACAATGATCTTGTAACACTCGCATCAAGAATTGAAGATGAAGTTGCAAAAATTGATTTAAGTGATCCACAGAACAGCGATGAAACATTAGAAGTTAAATATACTAATAATTACGCTTATTCTGTTGAAAAAGGTAAGAAGTTAGCACTTGATTCTTTATCAAGAACTAAGCTTGTTACTGAAGGATATCAATTACGTACTAATGGATTATCTGATTTACCAGATGATTTAAGAAATCGTGTCTTCTCTATCAATTATAATATCGATTCTAGTTCAACATCTAAGGATGTTACAACAACTATCAATGGACATCGCTATTTAACCCCTGCTAAGATTGAAGACAAGACTGATGTCTTTAACTCCATTGTTCACTATGATTCTTCTTCTGATAGTTATTACATCGTTGAAATATTCGATGTCATTACTACTGGAGCCTTAAGAGTTAATGATAGTGATAGTGAAGAAGTTAAAGCAAATAAGAAAGAAAGAGCTGAAAAAGTTGCTTATGAACTAGCTGCTGTTTCAAGCTTATCTTCTGACTCAACTGTTCACTGGTTAAAGAATAGCAACATCGTCTATAATGATGATGATTTCTATGAATATATAAAGGAAACCTATCCAGCAGTTTTTGAAGAAGATGATGATTAATCATTAGAGTTCGGGAAACCGAACTCTTTTTAGGAGGATATTATGAATTACGATGAATCATGTGTTTTTTGTAAAATAGGACGAAAGGAAATTCCGGCGGCTATTGTTTATGAAGATAGCGAAGTAATGGCCTTTTTAGATATTAATCCTGTTAGCAAAGGTCATACATTGGTGATATTAAAGGAACATTTTAGAAACTTCAATGAAGTTCCTAAGAATCTGCTTGCTAAAGTCATGAATGTATGCCAAACGATATCACAAGCAAGCATAATGGAACTAAAGGCTTCAGGAGTTAATATATTAACTAATATTGAGAAGGCGGCTGGACAAGAAGTTATGCATTTCCATGTCCATATAATTCCTCGATATGAAACGAATGATGGTTTTAATTTAGAAATGAAACCATTAGCACATGAAGAGAAGGAATTAACAAATATTGCGACAATGATAAAAAGAGCAATGTAAAAATAATCATTTCTATGATTTTTGTGTGTTAATAAATATTTTAGTTATCATATTTATTGCACATAATTAGTAAAGAGTCTAAAATTTAATTTGGAGTAAAAATATGAAAAAGTTAAGCATCGAAAATCTTGTTGTAGAAGTAGAGAACAAAGTCATCCTCAAGGGTGTTAATCTTGAAATTGATAGTGGTGATATCCTAGCTCTTGTTGGTCCCAATGGTCATGGAAAGAGCACATTGTTGAACGCTTTGATGGGAAATCCTTTGTACAATATAATTTCAGGTAAAATAATCATGGATGGTGTTGATATAACTTCTATGACTCCAGATGAGAGGTCGAAAAGAGGAATGTTTATGGCATTTCAAACACCACCTGAAATTGAAGGTGTTTCTTCGATAGATTTTTATAAGGAAGCTATCAATTCACATTTAGATTCTCCAATTTCTTTGTTTGATTATTATCGTAAGCTTAATTCAAGTTCAGAAAAGGTTAAATTTGATTCGACTATGAAAAATCGTTCATTAAATGTCGGTTTTTCAGGTGGAGAAAAAAAGAGAAATGAAATCCTTCAAATGTTGCTTTTGAATCCTAGTTTAGCTTTGCTTGATGAAATTGATTCTGGTCTTGATGTTGATGCTTTTAAACTTATTGCTGATAATATAATTGAAATAAGCAAAGTAAATAAGACTTCCTTTATGATTATTTCACATTACGATATGCTCTATAAGTTAGTAAAGCCTAATAAGACAGCAGTTTTAATTGATGGAAAAATCGTCAAAGTATCTGATGGTGATTTGGCCTTTGAAATTGCTAGTGATGGATATGAGGCATTTTCAAAGAAATATAAAATAGATATTGAAAAACATGGGCAGGAGGCGCCAGTTCTTTCTAGCTGTGCGGCTAAAAATAGAAAATGATAAGTGATGGAGTTAATAGCATTGTTTTTTCTTCTTTAAAAAGCAATACTGATCACTTTACCGTTAATTCATTGACAAGAATTGAAGGTTTTATTGAAGGTGATAATGCGAAGATAAATTGGGACATTGAAGTTGAAGAGAATGCTAAATTAGATATTATCCTATTTGATTTATTTGAAGGAGCGAGAGAGGTTGAAATTAATGTTTCGGCCAAGGGCAAGACGGATGTCAAAGTTTATGTCGCTTCTTTGGCTGATAATATGAATAAACACTTTAATATTAAGGTATATAATAATTTTGGCTATGCAAAATCTTTAGTAAAGATGTATGGATTGAATAAAGGAAGCGCGAAGTTTTTATTTGATGGAACGACTTCGGTCAAAAAGGGAGCTAAAAAGTGCGATGTAAGACAAGACGGAAGAATAATCAATTTTTCATCTAAGAGCAGATCGACAGTAAGTCCAAAATTATTGGTCGGAGAAAATGATGTTAAGGCCAGCCATGGGGCTGTTGTCGGCTTTATCGATTCAAAGACTTTGTTTTATTTAATGAGCAGAGGTTTAAGCACTGAACAAGCCTTATCATTATACGCTAAAGGTAGCTTTATGACTTTTGTTGATATATTAAGTGATGAAGGAATAAAGTGCAAAGTTGAAGAAGCATTAGGAGTATTAAAATGAATGTAGATAAGATTAGAAAAGATTTTCCTATGTTTAAAAATTATCAAACAAAGGACAAAAAGCCTATCGTCTATTTGGATAATGCAGCAACTACATTTAAGCCGTACTCAGTGATTGAGGCGATGGATGAATATTATCTATGTGGAACTGCAAACGCTCATCGAGGAGATTATGATTTAGCATATAGCGTTGATTTAAAATATGAAGCGGCTAGAGAGACGGTTAAAGATTTCATAAATGCGAAAAGAAAAGAAGAAATTTGTTTTACTTCAGGTACTTCAATGAGTATCAATATAATCGCTTATGGGCTAGCTGAGTTGCTTAACGAAGGTGATGAAATAATTCTTTCGGAAGCTGAGCATGCATCAAATGTTTTGCCGTGGTTTTCGGTCGCTAAACGCAGAGGCTGTAAAATCGTTTATGCTCCATTAGATAAAAAAAGAGGTATTGTCACTTTAGAAAACCTGGCTTCAGTCATTACAAATAAGACCAAAGTTGTTTCTTTAGCACAAGTTACTAATGTATTAGGTGGGCTCAATGATTCAAAAGCTTTAGCAAAGCTCACACATAGCTATAATGCATATTTCGTTTTAGATGGTGCACAAAGTGTGCCTCATATAAAGGTTGATGTTGCTGATATTGATTGTGACTTTTTAGCTTTTTCCGCGCACAAAATGTGCGGCCCTACTGGTGTAGGAGTTTTATATGGTAAATATGAATTATTAGATAAGATACCACCATTATTGTCTGGTGGAGGAATGAACACTAGATTTGAAACTTGTGGAAATATTTTGTTGCAAAAGCCACCATTAAAATTTGAGGCTGGTACACAAAATATCGCGGGTGTTTATGGACTTGCGGCGGCGATTAAATACATTGAATCAATCGGAATGGACAAAATAAATGAATATGAAAGTTTTTTACACAAACGATTGATCGATGGTTTATCAAAACTTGATAATATCATCATTTATAATCCAAACTCGACCACGGGAATTGTGACATTCAATATCAAGGATGTCTTCGCTCAAGACGCTGCAACATTTTTGTCTTCTAAAGGAATTGCGGTTAGATCTGGTCAGCACTGCGCAAAGATATTGATGGATTATTTAAAAACAAGTGCAACAGTTAGAGCATCGACTTATTTTTATAATACTGTTAGTGATATTGATGCTTTGATCAAAGAATGTGAGAATGGAGGTGACTTTCTCGATGCCTATTTCGCTTAGTGAAGAACAGATGCGTGAAGTGATTATGGACCACTACACCCATCCTCGAAATGTTAAAGACTTAACAAATGATGATACTTATATAACTATACATATGGATTCGGCTTCATGTATCGATGATATTTTTGTTCATGTAAAAATAAATCATGGAGTTATCGCTGATATAAAATGGCACTTCAATCAATGCTGTGCAATTTCTAAGGCCTCGACTTCGATAATGACGGAACTCATTAATAATAAGAGCATTGAAGAGGCTGAAGCTATTATTGAAAACTTTTTTAATATGTTAAATGAAAAAGAATTTGATTCTGATGTCTTGCTTGAGGCAAACTGTTTTTGCAATACATATAAGCAACCGTCGAGAATAAACTGCGCAACAATAGGTTATCGAGGTTTTATTGAGGCGTTAAAGGAGTATCAAAATGGAAAACGATAAGATATTTCATGATTTTAAAAAAGAAGATTTTAAAGATGAAGATGTATCGATTCTAAAAACAGAAAAAGGCTTAAATGAAGATATTGTTTCAAATATTTCTTCTTATAAGAATGAACCAGAAAAAATGAAGCAGTATCGATTAAAGGCATTGAAGGAGTTTTATTCACATCATAACCCTAGCTTCGGTCCTGATTTATCATTTTTAGACTTTAATGATTTTACATATTTCACACGCATGACTGATAAAGTTGCAGCTAATTGGAACGATGTTCCTGAAGCGTTAAAGAATACATTTGATAAGCTTGGAATTCCTGAAGCTGAACAGCAATATTTAGCTGGAGTTACAACACAATATGAATCTGAAGCTGTTTACCATAATATGCTCGACGAGGTTAAGGAAAAAGGAATCATATTTTTAGATACTGATACAGCGTTAAAACTTTATCCAGATTTATTCTTTAAATATTTTGGAAAACTAGTTCCATATACGGATAATAAATATGCAGCATTAAATAGTGCAGTTTGGTCTGGAGGATCTTTCATCTATATACCAAAAGGTGTCAAACTTGAAAAACCACTGCAGTCATATTTTAGAATTAACAACGAACGTTCAGGACAGTTTGAAAGAACGCTGATAATCGTCGATGACGATGCTTCTCTTCACTACGTCGAAGGTTGCACAGCACCTATTTATTCAAAAGAGTCTTTACACGCAGCAGTTGTTGAAATATTTGTTGGAAAAAGAGCTAAATGCCGTTATTCTACCATACAAAACTGGTCAACTAACATCGTCAATCTAGTTACTAAGCGAGCGTTAGTAGAAGAAGATGGACTTATGGAATGGATTGATGGAAATGTTGGTAGTCAACTCAATATGAAGTATCCTGCCTGTATTCTAAAAGGTGATAGGAGCAAGGGAAGTTGTATTTCTATTGCCGTAGCTTCTAAAGAACAATATCAAGATGCAGGGGCTAAGATGATTCATATTGGAAAAAACACCTCTTCAACGATTATATCTAAATCGATTGTTAAAGAAGGTGGAGTTGCTAATTATCGCGGAACAGTTAATATTAGTAGCACCGCAACTAATTCGACAGCAAAAGTTCAGTGTGATACTTTAATTCTAGATGAAAAATCATATTCAGATACGATACCTGATAATAGTGTGAATAATAACAATTCAGTTATTGAACACGAAGCATCAGTATCCAAACTTGATGAAGAGAAGATGTTTTATTTGATGAGCAGAGGCTTATCTAAAAATGAAGCAGCTCATCTTCTTGTGATGGGATTCATCGAACCTTTTAGCAAAGAACTACCAATGGAATATGCGGTTGAATTAAATCAACTGATTAAACTAGACATGGAAGGAAGTATTGGATGAAATACGATATCATCGTTGTCGGTGGTGGACATGCAGGAGTTGAGGCAAGCCATGTTGCGGCTAAACTAGGATTTAAGACCGCAATGTTTTGTATGAATAAAAAATACATCGGTAATATGCCGTGTAATCCTTCAATCGGTGGAAGTGCTAAAGGAATCGTAGTTAAAGAAATTGATGCACTCGGTGGAATAATGGGTAAAATAGCAGATAAAGGTGCATTGATGTATAAAATGTTGAATTTATCTAAAGGGCCAGGAGTTCATGCATTAAGAACGCAAGAGGACAAAATAGATTATCCTAGGTACATGCAAGAGTATTTAGATACGGTTAAAAATCTTACTATTATCGAAGCAGAAGTTAAATCAATTATAGTAGAAAATGGCGTTTGTAGAGGTGTAGTAATTGATAGTGGAGAAAAAGTTTTTTCTGATGCAACCATATTAACTACTGGTACCTATATGGAAGCCGATATATTAAAAGGTGAGAAGAGAATTAAAGAAGGACCGGATGGCGATAAAAGAAGCAGTGGATTGGCCAATAGTTTAAAAGAAAATGGAATAAGTCTATTTCGTTTAAAAACTGGAACACCACCGCGTATTCAAAAGGATTCAATTGATTATAGTGAATTAGAACCTCAGTATGGTTCAGATATTCCACTTTCTTTTAGTTTTGATACAGATAAAAGTCGAGAATTTAAAGATCATATTATATGTCATTTAACTTATACAAATGAAAAAACGCATAAAATTATTTTAGATAATTTAAAACGCTCAGCGATGTATGGAGGATATGTAACAGGTGTTGGACCGAGGTACTGCCCATCGATTGAAGATAAAATAGTTAGATTTAAAGATAAAAATAGGCATCAACTATTTTTAGAGCCTGAATCTATTCATACAGATTCAATATATTTGCAGGGTTTTTCGACATCAATGCCAGAAGATGTTCAACTAGAAATGATTCATTCTTTAAAAGGATTAGAAAATGCCAAAGTTTTAAAATATGCATATGCTATTGAATATGAAGCGATTAATCCTAATAATATTGACTACAGTTTGAATGTTAAGGAAATTAAAGGATTATATGCTGCAGGACAAGTGATTGGTACCTCTGGCTATGAAGAAGCGGCAGCACTTGGACTTATGGCTGGTATTAACGCATCGCAAATGTTATTAAATAAGCCACCATTTGTTTTAAAAAGGAGCGAAGCATACATCGGTGTAATGATTGATGATTTAGTCAGTAAGGGAACATTAGAACCTTATAGGCTATTGTCATCACGCTCGGAATTTAGACTGATGACAAGAAGTGACAATGCCTTGATAAGATTGTTTGAAAAGGGATATGAATTAGGGATTAATGACGAAAAGAGAAATGAACGCTATAAAACACTTAAATCAAAACTAGATTTTTGCTTTGACTTTTTAGAAAATACTCGTGTTGGCAAAAACGATAAAGTACTTAATTTGCTGAATACCCTTGGCATTAGTTTTACTGATGCTGGTTCTAAATCACTTAAGGATTTGATAAAAACGAAAAAGATCAATTACGAACAACTGCAATCAGTATATGATGAACTACCGATACTAGAATTTGACGAAATAATGACTTTAGAAATAACGATCGTGTATGAAGGTTATATAAAGTTAGAAGAAAAAGATGCACAAAAACTTAAGCAAAATGAAGATTTTCTTTTACCGAGTGATGTTGATTATTTGACAATAGAAGGAATATCGATGGAAGCTAGAGAAAGATTGAACGCACTTAAGCCAAAGAATTTAAAAGAAGCATCAAGAATCACAAATGTTCATCCATCAGATTTATATGTATTATTGTTATATCTTAAGGGTAAAAAGAATTAGTTTTAATCAATTCAATAGTTTGCTTCGCCTTTTTGTGACCCTTGTTGATAGCTTTGGGGCCAATTTGAGGGG
>ERZ777305.3443-NODE-3443-length-10866-cov-3.683286_pt1 | contig 10866 bp, 12 predicted proteins | sample MGYA00374965_ERZ777305 | MGnify/ENA primary metagenome ERZ777305 (study PRJEB29328, sample SAMD00013331) | mouse gut metagenome | study: EMG produced TPA metagenomics assembly of the Metagenome analysis of fecal microbiota from mouse which was promoted...
CTTTGACACTACCGCCATGGGTGACCCTCTGGGTACGCTGTTCCTCCGGCGGGGCGGTGACAGCGAGGATATCCTTAAGCTGCCCTGCGACAGCGGGGCCAGGGAGGTGCTCCTTGAGGAGGCCCGGAGCATATACGGCGGGGCCCATGCCGGCGTTATCGCCACAGGGGATATTTTCGTGGCGGACAAGGAGAAGAACCGCTGGCTGGGGGAGAAGTTCGGAGCCAGGGCCGTGGAGATGGAGGGCGGCAGTATTGCCCAGGTGTGTTATATGAACAAGGTCCCCTGCGCGGTGCTGAGGGCCATCTCCGACAGCGCCAACGATGACTCGCCGGTAGACTTTCCCTCCTTTGCCAAGGAGACGGCTGAGAAGAGCGCGGAGCTCCTTATAAGAGCGGTGCGGAAGCTCTGAGCGAGGGTAGGGCATTATGAGAGAGATGGAACAGATGGCCCTGTCATACCTGGGGCGGAATCCTATACTCTGTATGGACATGGTGGAGGCCCTGCGCCGGGGGGACGGCGTGGTAAGTGCCGTGCGCACGGACGGGGTGCTGATAAGCATACCCAGAAGCGGAGCGTACCTGCTGGCGGCGGGGGATACGGCGGCAGCCGAGGCCCTGGGAGGGCTTATCCGGGGAGCCAGACAGCTGGCGGTGCATGACAAAGATAACGCCCAGCTCCTGAGGGACGAGCTGGGCTTCACAGCCCTGATGGAGTGCCGTGCGGCGGCATACGTGAACCCGTTTCCGCCGGGGAGCAGAGGCTTTGACCTGCTACAGGTGAAGCCCCTGGGACCGGAGCAGGAGGAGGCGCTTATGGAGAGCTTTCCCGGGGAATTTGATCGGGACGAGCTTAGAGAACGGCTCGCGGCCCGGGCGGTCTACGGAGTCCTCCATCGGAGGGAGCCCGAGGGCATAGTGGGCGTCTACCCGGAGGGAGGCGTCGGAATGCTGGCAGTGCGGCAGGATTTAGGGGAGCAGGCGGCAATGGAGCTGCTGGGAGGCCTTGTGGCCTATATTACCGGCTGGTGCCTTGATAAGTGCCTTGCGCCATTTGTACATATCCCGGTGGAGGACGGACTGCTGCTTTCGGTTTATGAACAGGCGGGGTACACGGTCTGCGAGAAGAATATGTACTGGCTGGGCTAAGCGAGGCCGGTCAAGCCGACTTCGCATAGCGAAGGCCAAGAGTTTGCTTTGCAAACTCTTGGCCTTCTACGCTTGCTAGGGGTTTGGGGACGAGAAGTCCCCAAGGTCTGTTGCCGTTGACTTGGCTGCAAGCCAAGTCGGCCAAAAAGTAAAAAAGCCCGAAGAATATGTAGCACTTTTTCAAAGAAAAAGTGCTATTTCTCTGCTTGACAAAACGAACGACCGATAGTATAATAAACGAACTAACGAATGTTAGCAGAAAGGGGTCAGATATGGATACCAAAGAAAAAATCGTATGGGAGGCCCTGAAGCTATTCTCCACCCGGGGCTATGGGGCAGTGTCCGTACGGGACATCGCCGCCGCAGTGGGTATCAGGGAGAGCTCGCTATACAACCATTTTCCCAATAAGCGCGCGATATTCGACGGTATTGTGGATATCTGCTGGGCTAAAGCGGAAGAATACTATCATTCTCACGGACTTCCCTTTTCAAGCAAAGATGACCTGTCCGTGTTCCAAGGTGGCGGCCAGGAGCTGGAGGAGACCGTGCTGGAGGTGTTTCGGTTCTTCTTTGAGGATCCGTGGAACACACGGTTTAGAAGGCTGCTCACCGTCTGCCAGTTCGACGACAGCCGCTCCGGCGAGCTTTATAGGCGGCTTTACTGCCAGTATCCTGTGGAGGTCCAGGAAAAAATATTCACCGGTCTCATGGAAAGGGGCATTTTCAGGACCGGGGACCCTAGGGTGCTGGCGGAGCAGTTCTATGGCGGGGTATTCCTGCTGCTTTCGGCCGGGGAGAGCTGGGAGGAGGTCCGACCTAAAATCACTGCCCAGGTGCGGCAGTTTATAGGAGACCATAAAACCTATAAATAAACAGAAAGCCGCGCGTTTTGCGCGGCAGGGAGGTCAAGAATGAACACAATAATTATTTACAGATCAAAAACAGGCTTCACTAAAAAGTACGCCTTATGGCTGAAGGAGGACCTTGCCTGTGACTGTGTGCCCTATGAGGAGAGGGGAACAGTAGACTTCGAGAAGTACCAGACTATAGCTTTCGGCAGCGGATGCTACATCGGAAAGATAAATAAGCTTTCATGGCTGAAAAAGCAGCTGCCAAGGCTTCGGGGAAAGAAAATAGCGGTGTTTTTCACCGGGGCTATGGAGCCCGACGCCCCGGACGTGCGGCGTTTGGAGCGAGAGAACTTCACCCCGGGAGAGCTGGAGCGCATAAGGCCCTTTTACCTCCAGGGCGGGCTGAACTATGCCGCCATGAACCCCATAGACAGGTTCCTGATGGCGGGCTTCCACAAAATGCTCAGGGCCCACGCGGACTCGGCGAAAGAAAGGGTCATGCTCCAGAACCTCCAGGAGTCCTTTGACAAGACCGACAGGGAGAGCCTGAGGCCTCTTGAGGAGTATTTAAAACAGTAATAACACTTTAATAGTACCGCAGCACCGCTATGACCCTGCCCAAAAGGGACACATGGTCGGAGTAGATGGGCTCAAAGTCGGGGTTCTCGGGCTGAAGGCGCACGCCGTCCGGCTCCCGGTACAGGCGCTTTACAGTGGCCTCGTCGTCTATCATGGCCACAACTATCTCCCCGTCATCTGCCGTGGGGGTGCGCTCCACTATGACGTAATCGCCGTCAAGGATCCCTGCGTCCCGCATACTGAGCCCCACCACGTGCAGGGCGAACAGTTCCTTACCGCTCTTCTGGGGGAAGGGCACATAGCCCTCTACGTCCTCTATAGCCAGTATGGGCATACCCGCCGTGACCCGGCCCAGGATGGGCACCTGGGCGGCAGGCTCCGCCCCCTCGATACGAATGGAGCGGTTGAGCCCGGCGTCCCGGGTGATATAGCCCAGGCGCTCCAGGGTCTTTAGGTGGGCGTGCACCGTGGAGGTGGAGCGAAGGCCCGTGGCGTTGCATATCTCCCGGACCGTGGGCGGGACCCCGCCGGGCATGGTTTTAACGAGATAGTCGTACACCTTTTGCTGGCTTTTTGTTAAGCCGTCCATTAGGCAGCCTCCTTTGCACGTCTTTTCAAATATGTAAATCTGTTTGGAGAAAGCCGGCGCTTTTACGAAGCGAAAGAGAAACGCTTCGCGCTTCAGAACTTCTCCGAAGGAATTCTTTGCGTATATTATAACATGGTTTATCTGAAAATGCAAAACGAATGTTTGGATTTTTTTATTTAAAATTCACCCGGAAATTCTTTAAGGATTATTCACAGCTCTTTAACAACTCCCTGTCCGCCGGAGAGTATAATAAGCCTGTAAGAAAGAGGTACCGAATATCTCTTTCTGTACATGTTCTACCCTCCTCAATAATACCCCTCAAGCAAAAAGGAAGGGCCGGCTTATGCCGGCCCTTCCTGCCTTTTTTCGCTGGCCGTATAAACCCGCTGCTTTCAGGCTAAAATACTGTTACAGAACGGCTGACACGGTGTGTTGACCGTCCAGATTACCACTGAAAGGAAGCGAATTTATGAACGGCAAACGCTTTTCGGAAAATAAGGCAAGGCGCAACGGCTTCTACCTGGCGCTGGCTGTGTGCCTGGTGGCGGTGGGCATAGCGGCCTGGAGCACCTTTGACGCGGTGCAGGGCTACATCTCCGCCACAGAGGAGCTGGAGAGCAGCAGTGCCTCCAGCAGGAGCGACGACCCCCAGGCACAGAAGTCACCGGCTCCAAGTCCACAGCCCTCCGCGGGGGCGGCAAAGCCCTCTGCGGCGCCTACAGCCACGCCCAAGCCAAAGCCCACCTATGTGCCAAAACCCAGCGACCCTCCGGCAGCGGAGAGCCCTGAGCCCGCAGATACTGAACCCGAGGAGCCCCAGGTCCCGGCAAACGCCCCTATGTATGAGATAAGCGGCGAAATGATCTGTCCTGTGAGCGGCGAGACCATACAGAAGGCCTACAGCGCCGGGGCCCCGGTGTACTCCGAGACCATGAAGGACTGGCGCGTACACGCGGGCGCGGACTTTGGGGCCCAGAGCGGCGAGCAGGTGCTGGCCTGCGGCAACGGCATTGTAAAGGAGACCTACACCGACAGTATGCTGGGTAATGTGGTGGTCATTGAGCACGGGGACTATATTTTCTCCTACTGCGGTCTTGGGGAAAACTTCCTTGTGAAGCCTGACGACGTTGTGACCATGGGACAGGCCATAGGCACGGTGACCGCCGTGCCCGGCGAGTCGGCGGACCAGCCCCACCTGCACCTGGAGGTCAGGAAGGATTCGGCCTATCTGGACCCACAGTCGGTTATTGAGGGCAAGGACTGATAAACTTAATGCTGTAAACCCCGGAACCCTCCGGGGTTTGCTTTTTTGAGGGCAAAAAGTGAGTGAGGTATATTGCGCGCGGCTTGGCAGTGTCATTAATGGATGCCAAATATAACATAGGCGCCGGAAAATTATTCGGAGAAATGTTGGACAATCCTGGCTTTGCCGCGTATACTGGTATAGGGAGCCGGATTGCGAAACCAGTGCGGAACAAGTCCGAAACATTGGTTTCCTTCTTGACAGAAAGCCCTAATTGTGTTATATTGAGATAATAATGAAGTTAAGACTTCTGGGCACTGGGGGAGTGATCATTTGGAAAAGATAATGATAATCGACGACAGCCCGGTGCAGGCCGCGCATCTGAAGAACATACTGGAGAGCGACTATCAGATCACCACAGTACAGGAACCACAGATGGGGCTTAGCTACGCCAGGGAGCAGGACTTTTCGCTCATACTGCTGGATGTGGTCATGCCCGGCATGGACGGCTTCGTGCTGCTGAAAAAGCTCCAGGAGGAGGTTGCCACCAGGCATATCCCGGTAATACTCATAACCGCGCTCTCAGATATCGAGAACGAGCAGCGGGGCCTGACCCTGGGGGCGGTGGACTATATATATAAGCCTTTCCACCCGATGATAGTTAAGGCCAGGGTAAACACCCACATAAAGCTCTATCAGTACCGCAAGCAGGTGGAGTACCAGTCCATGACCGACCAGCTCACGGGCATAGCTAATAGGCGGCGGTATGAGCGCGTCAGCGAACAGAAATGGCAGGAGGCCATCAGGCTCCGGGTGCCCTTTTCCATCTGCATGATGGATATAGACCACTTTAAAAAGTACAACGATACCTTTGGCCATCCGGCCGGCGATACGGTGATCACCGCCGTGTCCGCCACGGCGGGCAGGTATCTCCGCAGGAACACGGACTTCCTTGCCAGGTATGGCGGTGAGGAGTTTGTGGTGTTTATGATGGGGGACAGCTCCAGACAAGCTTTCGAGCAGATGTGCCGCGTGCGTCGGGCTGTGGAGGAGCTGCATATACCCCACTCAGGTTCGGTTTCAGAGTGGGTTACCATCAGTGCGGGCGGGACAACCGTACTGCCGAAACGGGGAGATTCCTTTGACACCTTTTTAAAGATAGCGGACACCATGCTGTATGACGCCAAGCGGTTCGGACGCAACCGGGTGGTTTGGAATGACGAGAATATGCGGCAATTTTCCGAATGAGGTCCGTATGGCGGGTGAAGGACTATAATAAACGCCTGTGCTTTTCGAGGGCACAGGCGTTTTTGCGCTCTATAATGCGTTTAGAACAGGCGGGTGCCGCCCTGACGGGCGAGGTGGGCGATTATGGCTATCAGGAAGCCAAGGGCCGCCCCGCAGACAGCCTCCCTGATACGGTGCCCAAGGGACTCGTTGAGCTTGGGTATCAGCTCCCCCAGAGCCCGCTTGCCCTCGGGATCGTCCTCCTTCTCAAGAAATTCCACTATGTGGTTTATGGCCTTGGCATGGAGCCCCGCCGCCCAGCGCACGCCTGTGGCGTCATACATGACTATCATCGCCAGTATGAAGGAAAGGGCGAAGACGGGGGAGTTGAAGCCGTACAGATAGTACGAGGTCAGCAGTACCGAGCAGGTTAGCGCCGAGTGTGAGCTGGGCATTCCCCCTGCCCCGGCAAGGCGGTGCCGGTCGAACTGCTTGTGTTTTATGGCGTCTATCAAAGCCTTCAAGAGCTGGGCCGCGGCCCAGGAGATGACGGCGACGTTTATAAGGGGATTGGAAACGAGAAAAGAGAGGTCCATTTGGAGGTTCCTTTCAGATAGGTTCGGTACGCATTAAGTATACCCCTTTTTATACCCCCGTGTCAACACAGGCTTGCATACATTCATGGGATGTGCTAAAATTTAACGTATAAGAATATCTTGACGGGGGCGGCCATGACAAATAAAAGGAACTACGCAAAGGAGTTGGAAAGACTGATAGAGGGGCTGGGCGGCAGGACCCCTACCCTGCTTCTGCACGCCTGCTGCGCGCCCTGCTCCAGCGCTTCGCTGGAATATCTCGCAAAGCATTTTTCAATAAGCTTACTTTATTATAACCCGAATATCTCGCCTATAGAGGAGTATGAAAAGCGGCTTTATGAGCTGCGGCGGCTGGTTCGGGAGCTGTCTGTAGAGCATACTGTCAGCCTTGTCCCCTGCGAATACCGGGGGGAGGATTTTGTGCGTATGGCAAGGGGCCTGGAGGGCGAGCCCGAGGGCGGCAGGAGATGCAGGGCCTGCTATAGGCTGCGGCTGGAGGAGGCCGCCCGGGCCGCTAAAGAGCGCGGCCTTGAATACTTTACCACCACTCTGACCATAAGCCCGCTGAAGAACGCCGCGGCCATCAACAGGATAGGCGAGGAGCTGGCCGAAAAGTACGGGGTAAAGCACCTGCCCTCAGATTTTAAAAAGAAGGACGGCTATAAGCGCTCCATTGAGCTGTCGAAGGAGTACGGGCTGTACAGGCAGGACTATTGCGGGTGTGTGTACTCCAAAAGGGAGCGGGACAGAAGAAATAAGGAGAGGACTGATAAGCTTGCCGGTAATCCATAAGGGCGCAGAGTACCGGGCGGCCGACGCCCACGCCCATATCTACCCTGAGAAGATAGCCGAGAAGGCGACCGCGTCGGTGGGGGCCTTCTACGATTTAAATATGGACAATGTAGGCCTGCCCGCCGTGCTTCTGGAGCAGGGGAAGGGGGCCGGCATAGACAGGTTCGCCGTCTGCTCGGTGGCCACGAAGGTGGAGCAGGTACGCTCTATAAACGGCTTTATCGAGGGCGAATGTAAAAAGCACCCGGAGTTCGTGGGCCTTGCCGCCTGGCACCAGGATATAGAGGACATAGAGGGGGAGATGGACGACATAGAGCGCCGGGGGCTCCGGGGCATAAAGCTGCACCCGGACTTCCAGGAGTTTCAGATAGACGACCCGAAGCTTATGCCCTTCTACCGCGCCGCCCACAGGCGGGGCCTGCCCATACTGTTCCATACCGGGGACAAGCGCAAGGACTTCTCCTCGCCCAGGCGGCTTGCAAGGCTGCTGGACAGACTGCCGGAGCTCTGCTGTATCGCGGCACACCTGGGGGGCTATACCGAGTGGGAGGCGGCCAGGGAGTGCCTGAAAGCACCCAACGTATATGTGGACACCTCCAGCTCCATAGCCTTTATAGGCCGTGATGAAGCTCTTAAGAGCATATACCGCTTTGGTATAGACAGGGTCATGTTCGGCACGGACTTCCCCATGTGGAGGGCCTCGGAGGAGCTTGAACGCTTCTTCGGGCTGGGTCTCTCAGAAAGCGAAAACAGGGCCATATTGTACGGCAATTTTGCCCGGCTCTATAAGCTTGATAAAGATGGATGAAGCAAGGTTTTTGGCGGCCTGCGGACAGGCCCTGGAGGATAACCGGCGGGCCGGGATCGGGACCCTTGGAGAAAAGACCTTACACGCCGCACTGAAGCGTTACTTTGAGCCCGACGAGCATTTCCGGGAGGTGGCAGTGGGAAGGTACGTGGCGGATATAATGAGCCCTGGCGGCATTATAGAGATACAAACCGCCGGTTTCGGGCGGCTGCGGGAGAAGCTGAGCTTTTTCTTAGAGCACTACCCGGTCACTGTTGTATACCCTGTGGCGGGGCTAAAGTGGCTCATAAGCATGAGTGGGGAGGGGGAGCTCTCCAAAAGAAGGAAAAGCCCCAAGGCCGGGGGAGCCTGGGAGCTTCTTATAGAGCTTTACAGTATCAGGGAGCACCTGCAAAGCCCCGGGCTCAGCTTCTGCGTGCCGGTGCTGGAGGTGGAGGAGTACCGCCTGAGAGACGGGAAAGGACGCAGGGGCTATACGCGCTTTGAGCGGATGCCCATAAGGCTGATGGAGGAAATATGGGTGAGGGGGCCGAAGGACCTTCCTCTGCTGATGCCGCCGGGTCTGCCGGGGGAGTTTACTGCAAAGGAGTTTCGCGCCTGCGGGGGCTTTTCCAATATGCAGGGCTCCCTGGCCCTTTCTGCCGCCCGGGCGCTGGGGGCGGTGGAAATGATTGGGAAGAAGGGCCGGGCGTATCTCTACAGGCAGGTCAGAGCTTGAGGATATTGTACCGCGCCGCCACGAAGGACCAGTTCTGCTGGAAGGGGCGCATAAGGTTCCAGTAGCCGCCGCCCACAAGGCTGAATTCGTCCATCAGATTATACTTCTGCTCTATACTGCGCACATCCTCGAACCAGACCACGTGGGAGAGGCCGTCACGGTAGTAGTTGAAATACGGCGATTGGGCAGTGGAGTCGAACTGTATAAAGGCCCCCTGCCTGCGGGCGATATCTATGGCGTACTCGTTGCCGATGGCCGTGGCCCGGGTCACCCCCCGTTCAAAGGGAAGTATCCAGTCGTAGCCGTAGTTGGGCAGGCCCATCTGTATCTTGGCGGGGTCTATGACCGAAGCGCCGTACTCCACCACCCGGCGCATCTGGTTTAAGGGGGCCACAGCCATGGGTGGGCCGTAGGTATAGCCCCACTCATAGGTCATCAGCAGGACGGAGTCGGCAATCTCCCCGAGGGCTCTATAGTTGTGGGACTCATACAGCAGCCCTTGCTGGGCGTCGGAGGCCTTGGGAGCCAGGTCCACGTGCAGAAAATGTCCGGCGCCGTGCAGCTTTCCGGCGGCGTTCTCAAGAAAGCTCAGATAGGCGGCGCTGTCCTGGGGCTCTATGAACTCGAAGTCGACGTCAAGCCCCTCATAGCCCTTCTGGTCCATGACGGCAAGAATATTCAAAAGCACCCGGTCCTGAAGTGCCCTGTCGTTAAAGAGCTGGCTGGCCCGCTGGGAGTTGAAGTTGCCGTCCTCGGTTATGGAGGAGAGAAGCATCACCGGGACCGCCCCATACTCCCGGGCCAGTGCTATCAAGGACTGGTCGTCTGGAGGGAGCAGCCGGCCCTCAGGGGTGAAGCCGTAGCCGAAGATGGTAAGGTATGTAAGGTACGGCAGAGCCCGGCGCAGTATGTCCGTGCTTATATAGTCATAGGCGTAGCCGTTGACAGTGACACGGCGGCGCTTGCCGGCTGTGAAGTGTATGACCACCTCCTGCCCCACGTGAAGGGTGGGCAGGAGGGCCAGCTGGGGGTTGTTTTGTAGCAGAACCTGGACCGTCACGCCGTATCGGCCGGCTATGGACGAGAGGGTGTCCCCCTGCCTTACCGTGTAGGTGACCGCCGGGGTCAGCAGTAAAAGGCCCTGGCCCGGGGGCAGGGCCCTGGGGTCGGAGATGGAGTTGTCGATAATGGCACGCTGGGGGGAGACCCCAAAGCGCTGGGAGATCTGATAGAGGGTATCGCCGGGCTGAACGGTGTATATGACCATATGACCGCCTCTTTCTCTATAGAGATATGGGGTCAATTATATGCGGAAAAGATACGAAAAAGACTGATTTCAGGAGGGTAATATTATGTTTGATATGCAGAAGCTGGTGTATTTTACCGAGGGCAACCGCTTTGCCGGGAGCCATAGCGAAGGGGGAGGGCTAATACGGTACAGAGTGGAGCCGGACAGGGAGAACGAGAAGCTTTTGGCCTGGTGCTGGCACGAGGACCTTTGCTTTGAGCGGGCAAAGGAAAAGTCAGAGGAGAGCTTTCCTCTGACTCAGGAGGGCTTAGACGCGCTTGTTCTTTGGCTTCAGGAGAGGTTTGAGGAGCATACATAGGGCGCAGGCGAAAAAGCAGATCACGCACCACTTCTCGCCCAGGTCCAGGGGCAGCTTCGGCTCGGTCCCCGGGATCACCGGCGGGTATATCTGTATGTATGTCACGAGCAGCGGGAAAAACGGCATGAGAACGTATCGTTTGATGTTCCTGCCGGAGAGTATCCCCACCGTGACCGCAAGCCCCAGGTGCAGGAGGTACCATAGCAGCTCTCCCCAGAGGGGATGGTCCCAGCAGAAGCCGGGGATATAGGCCACGCCGAATATCAGCGGCCCCGCCGCCAGGGTCCCCAGCGCCACCCAGAACCGGGGGATAAGGAGCTCGGGGCGGTTCCAGAAGAATACCCGCGAGAGGAGCAGGGCGAAATAGCCAAGCCCCAGATAGACCAGCATGATGGGCACGACCTGTCTCATATAGTAGTCCGCGTCGTTCCAGTACCCAAGAGCGAAAATGCCGCTCCCATAGCAGTTGGACACAGCGAACAGTATGGCCAGTACCGCCAGGGGCACGGGCCAGAGCTTTTTGGGGAACCGGCCCGCCGCCGCGCCGGTGATGATGAAGATGAGGGGGTAGTAGATAAGGCCCAGGGGCACAGTGAAGAACAGGGGGGCCTCATACTTCTCGAACGTGTCCAGTGCGTCCAGGGGGCAGAGGAGAAGCGCGGCGGCGAGGGCGTAGGCTGTTGTAAGAATGAAAATCCCCAGGGGCTT
>ERZ777305.3445-NODE-3445-length-10865-cov-44.477428_pt1 | contig 10865 bp, 10 predicted proteins | sample MGYA00374965_ERZ777305 | MGnify/ENA primary metagenome ERZ777305 (study PRJEB29328, sample SAMD00013331) | mouse gut metagenome | study: EMG produced TPA metagenomics assembly of the Metagenome analysis of fecal microbiota from mouse which was promoted...
AATGGTGATGTCTATTCCACATTATCGCCTTAGCGTGTCCGCTGAATAGTTACAAGGATGTGTTTTTATACTTAAAGAATGTTAAAATGCAAATTATTTTTGATGTTATATAGCATATATCAAAAATATTTTATAATTTTGCAGTGAGTTTTTCATGGTATTAGATTTTAAGGTCAACGTAAGATTGGTTGTCGGGACGACAATCAATTTTTTTTTGCTTCATATTTTGTTCGAAAAGAGGCTCCGCCGGAGCCTCTTTTCAAACAAAATATTATAAGGAATGCTTTTAAAAACAGTTATTCGCAGGGTGTTGTCAGTCTTTGAGGTAATACTGGATTGAAGAGACTACGCGTACGCGCTTGATATAGGGGGTATACTGGTCGCGGTCTTCAATCGAGAACTGTCCCTGTGATGCGGTCTTTATCTTTCCGAGTCTGCTTTCCGAATCTTCAGCAAATTTATTTGCCGCCTCACGTGCATTCTTCGTTGCTTCTGCAATCATTTCAGGCTTTACCTTATTTAGATCGGTAAACTCATAGAGTGTCTGATAATTGTAGTCGCCCGCAACCACGGCGATGCCCTGTTGCATCAGCTGGGTCTGTTTCTCCATCAGTTCGTTTATCTTTTTGACCTGAGAGGAAGTCACCACCACGACTGTTGTGACGATGTAGCGGTATGGCACAGTCTGGTTGCCATATCTGTCTGCCTGGAGGTCGTTGACCTGCGGGGCATTGACGGAAAACTCGCTTTCCGGAATACCGTTTGATTTCAGAAATGAAGTGATTGCGTTGTTTGTAGATTCGATTTGACTGTAAAGCACAGTGAGGTCATTTCCCATTGCCTTCGAGACAATAGGCCACGTAACCTTATTGGCTTCAAATTCTCGTTCGCAGAGACCACGGACGGTCACAACCCGCTGGTTGGATGATATTCCGCCAAGTCCGTTACGGATGAAAATACCGAGAAGTGTAATGCCGATGGCGATTAAAAGCGCGGGCAATACTTTGGACACTATGGGGCATCCGTTCTGTGAATTGCAAGTTTTTTCTTTGTCCATATTTCTTAATTTTATAATTAGGTGTTGCAAATATAACAACTTGGAGTGTTAATTATCGAAAATTCGATAAAAATTTGTAAATTTGCAAATGGAATATGCAATATTTCGCTTGCGGGAGTTGCAATTAAGCTGTAAAAAACAAACGACATATTATGCTTGAAAAGATAAACGCCATAAAGGAAGAAATCAACGCTGCTGTAGCCACCAATCTTCAGGAGGTTGAGGAACTGCGTATAAAATATCTGAGCAAAAAAGGGAGTATCTCCCAGCTGATGGTGGATTTTCGCACAGTGCCAGCAGAGATGAAGCGCGAACTTGGTCAGAAAATCAATGAACTCAAGAATTACGCCACTGAAAAAATCGCATCTCTGAAAGAGGGGTTCGCCACTGCCGCCGATTCCGATGCCGAAGCCATCGATCTTACCCGCACGGCGACACCCTATGAACTTGGCACACGTCATCCGCTTTCGCTTGTCAAGAATGAAATGCTGAGGATATTCGCCGGAATGGGTTTCACAATCGCCGAGGGTCCGGAGATTGAGGATGACTGGCATGTGTTCGAGTCGCTTAATTTCCCGCCAGACCATCCGGCGCGCGACATGCAGGACACTTTCTTCATTTCTCGCGATCCGAAGGATATCCTTTTGCGCACACATACCTCTTCCGTCCAGACCCGCGTGATGGAGAAAACGCAGCCGCCGATCCGCATCGTCTGTCCGGGTCGCGTATACCGCAACGAGGCGATTTCAGCTCGTGCCCATTGTTTCTTCCATCAGGTAGAGGGACTTTATATCGACAAGAATGTCTCTTTTGCTGATCTTAAGCAGGTGCTTCTCGGTTTCGCACGCCAGATGTTCGGTCCGGAAACCAAGATCCGTCTGCGTCCGTCATATTTCCCCTTCACCGAGCCGTCGGCTGAAATGGATATATCCTGCGATATCTGCGGCGGCAAAGGGTGCGCCTTCTGCAAAGGTACCGGCTGGGTAGAGATTCTCGGTTGCGGCATGGTCGATCCCAATGTCCTTGATGCTTGCGGAATAGATTCTAAAGTATATTCAGGCTACGCGTTCGGTATGGGTATAGAGCGTATCACCAACCTCAAATACAAGGTCAAGGATCTCCGCATGTTCAGCGAGAACGATGTGCGATTCCTTCGCGAATTTGAATCGGCAAGATAAGGGAGTGTCGGGTTTAATGATAGTTACCTTGCTTTAACCAAAAATGACAATAAGGCAAAGATATGAAGGCATAATTTCCATTTTCAAGGAGATTATGCCCGAACCTAAAACGGAGTTGCACTATGACACTCCGTTTCATCTTTTATTGGCGGTGATACTGTCGGCGCAATGCACCGACAAGCGTATAAATATGGTGACTCCCGCCTTGTTCGAGCGCTTTCCCGATCCGGAATCCCTCGCTGCCGCCAATGAAGATGAAGTGTTTGAATATATAAAGAGTGTGACGTTCCCCAACAATAAGGCGCGGCATCTGATTCGTGCTGCAAGAGTACTGACGGAGGAATTCGGAGGAGAGATGCCGACGGATATTGACAACCTCATGAAGCTTCCGGGAGTAGGGCGAAAGACCGCCAATGTCATGCTTGCTGTGGTCTGGAACAAGGCGGCTATGGCGGTAGACACGCATGTGTTCCGTGTTAGCAATCGTCTTGGTCTGACCAATAATTCCAAGACACCGCTTGAGACAGAGAAAACTCTTGTGAAATATATTCCCGAGGAATTGCTTTCAACCGCACATCACTGGCTGATCCTTCATGGCAGATATGTATGCAAGGCGCGTCGACCGGACTGTCTCGATTGTCGACTTCGGGACTATTGCAAGAGTTACAAGGTGTAACGGTATCGTGGAAACTGTAAACGCGCTCTTACAACCGCTTTCTAAAGATTTTCTGATTGTCTGCGTCTGCGCCGGGCAATAAGAAGGATATGCCTGCGTATTATCTGGTCTATGCAGTATCTGCCTGGTCCGGTAATGGCAAGGAAAAGAAACAGCAGTGCTTGCGAAATTGCAAGAAAGTCCGGACCGTAGCCTTCCGGTGAAGGGGAAACCGGAGGAAGTCCCACTGCGTGAGAAACCGCAGCATATGTATAGATAACTATGCCTGCAGTCGAGGCAACACGGGCGAAGAATCCTAAAAATATCATGCTTCCCGCGATTATATTGAAAAGCGAAATGTCTACAGGTGACACCTTGACTCCCGAGTGTATGCCAAGAATGCCGTTGGCAATGAGAAACGCGGCGATAAAGAACCTGATTGTCAGTAATTTTATCGATCCGACATTTGTGACAGACCGGTTTATGCCGAATATGGAATTGCAGACCGACTTAAGGCGTTCGGTCTTTATTACTTTTCCTACGGGTCGACAGGTGCGTGCCATTCGTCCGATAAATTCGAAATTAAGCGCGCCCGGCGTTTTTTTGCCCGGATTTACGGATATGATTTTTACATCTGCCATAGTGGAACAATTATTTGTCAGTATCTTACTTATAGCATCAATAACAATGACTTACGGTCGAATGTTCAATATCTTGCAGCAAAAACTTTGTCACTTGGGGATATTTTTGTAAATTCGCAATATCATGAAGAGATTAGGAAAACTATATTTCAGGTATGGCACCATGGGCTCGGCAAAGACCGCCCTGTTGCTCACCACAGCATATAACTTCGAAGAGCGGGGCATGTCTTATCTTTGTTTCAAACCTTCGATAGATACCCGTGAAAAGAAGAACGTTATCCGCAGCCGCATAGGCATTGAGCGTGAATGCCGCTGGATATATCGCGATACAGATCTTTTCGCATACATCCGCGAGATGGTGGAGAAAAAAGGGTTGCATCCGGACTGGATACTTGTTGACGAGGCACAGTTTCTCGCTCCGGAGCAGGTGGACCAGCTTGCATGTGTGGTGGATACCTATGGAATTAATGTGATATGCTACGGACTTCGCACCGACTTCCAGACAAGACTGTTCGAGGGTTCACGCCGTCTGTTCGAGATTGCCGACACTATAGATGAAATCAAGAGCACCTGCAATTGCGGTCGCAAAACGATTGTGAACGCCAGGATAGATTCGCGTGGCGAGATAATCACTGAAGGAGATCAGGTCGAGATAGGAGGTAACGACCGTTACATATCCGTATGCCGCAACTGCTGGCGAAACAAAAAAGTGGAGCAGAGCCGCAACGGGCAGCTCCCGCTTGATAATTAGCAGGAATATTCCCGAATCGAGGGGAATTCTTGCCGGAATTTGAGATGGACCTTAAAATCGAAGAGATGGAGAAAGAAAAAAGAGAAGCGATCATCAAACTGATAAAAAAGGAAGTTGTGCCCGCCATCGGGTGCACGGAACCTGCCGCTGTGTCGCTTGCCGTGGCTAAGGCAACAGAAATGCTCGGCACTGTACCGGAGAAAATAACACTGTCGCTGAGCGGCAACATAATAAAAAACGCGATGGGCGTGGGCATACCCGGCACCGGCATGATCGGTCTTCCTATCGCCGTGGCACTCGGGGCACTTGTCGGAAAATCCGAATATGGTCTTGAGGTACTGAAAGATGTCGATGAGGTTGCGGTTGAAGCCGGTCGCCGGTATATATCGGAGAACCGGATTTTTATCTCACATTGTGAGGATGCCGTTTCCAACCTCCATATAGATGTGGTTGCAGAAGGTGGAGGCGAATCGGCGAGAGCGGTGATTTCAGGTTCACATCAGAATTTCATATATCTTGAGAGAAACGGAGCTGTTCTTCTTGACAAAGGAGCGGTAGCCGACAGCGCGGAAGGAGGGGACGATGTTGTTCTTGACGCAGCTACAGTCTATCAGTTCGCAACCGAAACTCCTGTTGACGATATCCGTTTCATACTTGAGGCTAAGAGGCTTAATCTGGCGGCTGCTGAACTCGGACTGAAGGGTGGCTACGGTCATTCTCTCGGCGCTGCTCTCAACCGGGGGCACGGTCTTATCGGAGACTCGCCGCTTGAGCATATAATGTCAATGACTTCGGCGGCATGTGATGCCCGCATGGGAGGCGCTCCGATAGCGGTCATGTCAAATTCGGGGAGCGGCAATCAGGGAATCACTGCGACCATGCCAGTGGTCAGCTATGCCACAGACATAAACGCTACGGAAGAGCAGACGGTGCGGGCACTTGTATTGAGCCATCTTACCAGCATCTACATAAAGCAGAGTCTCGGCCGTCTTTCGGCACTCTGCGGGTGTGTCGTAGCCTCTACCGGGGCCTCGGCGGCTCTTGTGTATCTGATGGGGGGCGGCTTCGCGCAGGTATGCGCGGCAATAAAGAATATGGTGGCAAATCTCACGGGAATGATCTGTGACGGCGCCAAACCGGCGTGTTCGATGAAAATATCATCAGGAGTCTCTACTTCTGTAATGTCAGCTATGCTTGCCATGAACGGTACCTGTGTCTCATCGGGCGAGGGTATAATCAGCGATGATATAGACAAGACAATACGCAACCTCACGTCGATAGGAAGAGAAGCCATGCAGGAGACCGATAAACTTGTGCTCCGCATAATGGTGGACAAGTGATTTAAAACAAAAACTCCGGTGACATGTGTTATAAATACAGACATGTGTTATAAATACATATGACAAATATGATAAAAATGACAAAAAACATAAAGAATATATCTGTAATGTTCTGCGCGGCGGCAATGTCGCTTGCTTTCGGAGCATGTAAGAAAGAAAGCAGGATAGAGATGAATTTCCCCGACAAGTATGAGGGGAAGACTGTGGAGGTGATGAATTTCGCGGATTCCACTGTGTTGGCATCCATGGTCATAACCGACGGCAAGGCATCTCTTGTATCGGAAGAAAACGATTCATTGCGTTTTCCGCTGTTTACCCAGATAGCGATTGACGGCAGAATACGTGCGTATTATATAATGGAAGAGGGTAGGGTCGTGCTTTCCGACTCCATGAGCGTTCCCACGGGAACACCTCTGAACGAGCGATTCTCCTCAATGCTCTCCACACTCGATTCGATAGAGAATCTTGATGACATGTCGCTTTATCTCGATTATGTGGAGACAGCGTATAATGACAATAAAGACAATCCTATAGGGTCATATTTCGGCATAGAATGGCTGAAATATGCCGAACCCCAGCGTGTAGACAGTTTTCTAAATGCGTCGCCCGCCGGTTTTCGCGATACCCGTCGGGTAAAGCATTATGAAGAGTTCGCCCGTCATCGTGCCCAGACGGCACCCGGCATGAAATATACGGATTTTGCCGGAGAGACCGGGAAAGGCGGCACGGTGAGACTGTCGTCTTATGTAAAACCGGGCAAATACACTCTGGTGGATTTCTGGGCAAGCTGGTGCCCCTATTGTATCAAAGAGTTGCCCGACATGAAGCAGCTGTATGCCGATTATGCCGACAAAGGTTTTGAGATCGTGGGTGTTGCCGTGCGTGACAAGACCGATGACACCGCCGCTATGGTGGCAAAGCATGAGCTTACATGGCCTGTGATCTATAATACCCAGCGGGTGCCATATGATATCTACGGTTTTTCCGGCATCCCGCACCACATGCTGATAGATCCGGACGGGGTGATAGTAAGCCGTGGGGAGAGTGTGGCGCAAATCCGCGCGCGTCTGCAGGAGATTTTCGGTGGCGAGCAGTAAACGTTGTTTTGACCCCTCCCGTCACCGCCAGCCGTAAGGTTTCCGGCTCATCGAGTGGCGAAAACACCTCGGAAATATCTTGCTGATGTCAAGAAAAAATAAGTCAAGACGAGTACAGATTCTTAAAATTACCTATTCATTTGTATATATTATGAAAGACAAGACTCAATCTTTGAATCTTCTGATTGAAGAGTCGATAAAGAAAAACTGGGACAGCATGGCGCTTTCCGACATAGGTGGCATCAATTACCAGTATAAGGATGTTGCGGAAACCATCGTCAAGCTGCACATAATGTTCAAGGCAGCCGGCGTGAAGAAAGGCGACCGGGTGGCAATATGCGGCAAGAACTCCTCCAACTGGGTTGTAGTGCTTCTTGCGTGTCTGACCTCCGGAGTCGTTGCCGTGCCCGTTTTGCACGAGTTCAAGCCGGATACCGTCATGCATCTCGTGAACCACAGCGGGGCGAAGCTCCTTTTTGTAGATGCCGCCATATGGGAGAATCTCGATGACCGTTGTATGCCGGATCTTGTCGCTGCTATTTTTATAAGCGAGTTCGGCATGCCATTGTCGCGAAGCGAGAAACTTACGGAAACCCGCAACAACATAAACGAATGCTTCGGCAAGGAGTTTCCTTACGATTTCACACGCGATGCCGTGAAATATCAGGAAGATGAGCCGGAACAGCTCGCGATAATAAATTATACGAGCGGATCCACAGGAATGTCGAAGGGAGTGATGCTCCCTTACCGTTCTCTTTGGAGCAATATCCGGTATTGTCTTGACAATATCGATTATCTTCATGCCGGCGACGGAATCGTAAACATGCTTCCGCTTGCCCATCTTTACGGCATGACCATTGAATCGCTGCATCCCTTCTGTCAGGGGTGTCATCTGAATTTCCTCACCAAGCTTCCCTCTCCCAAGGTTATCCTGAAAGCTTTCGAGGAGGTCAAGCCAAAACTGATCATCTCCGTACCGCTGATTCTTGAGAAAATCATCAGGTCAAAGGTTTTCCCGATGCTTGAGAAACCTCTGATGAAAGTTCTTCTTCATATTCCCTATGTCGATGACCGTCTTCTTGCCAAGGTGAAGGAAAATCTCTTGCAGGCGTTCGGCGGCAATGTCAGGGAAGTGATCATAGGAGGCGCTCCTCTGAATCCGGATGTCGAGAAATTCCTCTATCGTATAGAGTTCCCTGTCACTGTAGGATACGGCATGACCGAATGCGGTCCTTTGCTGACATACGCTCCCGCGACAGAGGCGAAACCGCACACGGTAGGCAGGATGATGGACAGGATGGAATGCAGGATTGATTCGCCCGACCCGGCTCAGATTCCGGGTAACATATGGGTGAAGGGACCGAATGTCATGCAGGGTTATTACAAGAACCGTAAAGCCACGGAGGAAGTCATGCCCGACAATTCCGGATGGATGAACACCGGTGACATGGGAGTCATCGATGAAGACGGTTTTCTTACCATCATGGGGCGTTCCAAGACAATGATTCTCGGACCTTCCGGACAGAACATCTATCCGGAAGAGATAGAGGCAAAGCTAAATAACCTCCCGTATGTTGCTGAATCCCTGATAATCGATAATCACGGTGAGCTTGAGGCACTGGTTTATCCAGACCTCGAGGTTCTTGCGAAAGAGAAGATCGACCGTGAGAAGACCGACAAGATAATGCACGAGAATCTCGAAACCCTTAACCAGGAGTTGCCATCCTATAGCAAAGTGAAGAAGCTCAAGATAATGAGCGAGGAGTTTGAGAAAACGCCCAAACGTTCTATAAAGCGTTTCCTTTATCAGCCATGACGAATGCCGAAGCACTGATATTGCTGGTGAGGACGCTTTCGAAAAACGAAAAGCGAAGTTTTCGTCTCGGAAAGAAGAGCACTGCCGATTACATAGTGCTCTTCGATCTTATAGACAAGGATGAACTCATTACTGTCGATGGTCTCAAGGAAGCTTTCGAGAATAAGGGGAAGGGTGCGGTTTTCAATGTGACCGTCACATACCTTTACAAACTGCTTCTCGACAAGTTGCTCGCGCTCCGTCAGAATCAGGATTCTGATTATTCGCTCATGACCCAGATTCTTAAGGCGAAGATTCTGTTTGAGAAATCGATATTTCCCGCCGCTCTCGAGATTCTTGAGAAAGTGAAGCATGATGCCGCCGCACTTGAGAAAAACGAGGCGCTTATAATGGCTTCCCGGCTGGAACTTGATTATCTGCATTATCTCAACATGCCGGATATATCGGAAGAAGACCTCATCAACAGACATTACAGCCTTAACACAGCCTTGTCCAATCTCGGCAATCTATACGAACAGTCGGCACTGTACGAGCTGTTGACGCACCGTATCATCTTCAAGGGTTCCGTGCGCACATCGAGTCAGAAAACATCGCTCAACGACCTTGTCTTCACCGAGCAGAATCTCGTGAGGAAAGCCTCTACGAGTTTCGAGGCGCAGAAACATCATCTTCTGTTTCAGTCGGCATTCCTGATGGCGGTCGGTGACGAGCAGTCTGCCTCAGATGTTCTTATGCAGCTCAACAGACTCATAACCGAGTATCCGGCTATCGGGAATCCGCTTTTCTACCTTGCCATAATCGAGAATATGCTCGAGAATCTGCGCGAGACGGGCAGATATGACCAGATACCTGTGTTTATCGAGCGCCTGGCGGCTATAAGTCATCCATCGCAGATGGTGATGATGCACATCGGCGCACTTGCAGGGCTGTACCGGTTGTTGCTGCTTCTCGACAGGGGGGAGTTTCACAAAGCGAAAGAATTCATCGACAGAAGCGAGGTGCTTCAGCCTTCCTCGATAGAAAAACTAAATCCGGTGCTTGAATCCAAGATTTCACTGTATGTGGCTCTGGTGCATATTGGTCTCAAAGATTACAGACGGGCAAGAAAGACACTTGTGCTTGCCATGCTCAACAAGACATGTGATCTCCCTATCCACCGTATCCTGCGCATAACCGGTCTTATCATTCATCACAAGATGAATGACTCCGATTATATCTATTCGGAATCGCGGTCTATAAAACGCGAGATTGCCAAGTCCGGCAAAGCTTACAGGATGGAGTCGCTTATACTCGATGTGGTAGGGAAGAGTTCGTATGCGCTCATGTCTACTCAGAAGCGCGAACAGATATGGGGAAAGATAAAGCCGCGCCTCGATGACATCCGTCAGGATGTGTTCGAAGCGCAGCTTCTGAAGATTTTCGATTTCTCAGCCTGGATAGAATCCGAGATTCTTCGCACGTCTTTCGGGGAGACACTGCGCAGGAATCTTGAGTCCGGTCTAAGATATTGATTTGTAATATATTTTAAATCAATGTGTTAGATGTATCGGGGGGGGTAAGAAGCCTTTCCACTTCATAGCGGTAGGGTATGGCATCCATCATGCCGTCGCGCGAAACCTGCAGAGCCGCTGCGGCACTTGCCATTTTCATGGCGGAAAGAAGGTCTTTGTTCTCGCTTATCGCCACACATACCGCCGCACAGAACACATCGCCCGCTCCGGAAGTGTCCTTGACATCCGCGTCAAAGGCTTCGATGATATGAGTCTCTCTGTCACGGAGCATCAGGGCACCGCGGTGTCCCATCGTTATGATGACCGTTTCAACTCCTTTGTCCGCAAGTTTTCTCGCCGCCTCTTCTGCCGATTCGAAATCATTCACATCAACGCCTGTGAGCTTTGAAGCCTCGCTACGGTTGGGAATCATGATGGAAGCCAGACGGAAAAGCTCATCGGGAAGCGTCTGCTGTGGAGATGGGTTGATAATCACCGGCACTTTGCTTTCGGAAGCGATTCTTGCAGCATAAAGAGCCGTCTCGATCGGTGTCTCCAGCTCTATGAGCAGAACTTTAGCGTCCATTATCTCGCTTCGAGTCTTGTCTATCTCTTCAAGCGAAAGAGTGGTGATGCTCCCTTGTGCCAGCGAGATATATTTCTCACCGGCGTTGTTGACCATTATCAGAGCGACACCGGAAGGGTTGTTGGCATCCGAGAAGATGTAGTCAGTGCGTATTCCTTCTGAAGAAAACATCTGTTTCGCCTGCCGTCCGAAGAGGTCATTTCGGGTCAAGCCGAAAATCCGGTGCATATGTTAAATTGAGTCGAAGAGATTGT
>ERZ777305.3447-NODE-3447-length-10863-cov-2.649519_pt1 | contig 10863 bp, 7 predicted proteins | sample MGYA00374965_ERZ777305 | MGnify/ENA primary metagenome ERZ777305 (study PRJEB29328, sample SAMD00013331) | mouse gut metagenome | study: EMG produced TPA metagenomics assembly of the Metagenome analysis of fecal microbiota from mouse which was promoted...
GGAACCACATAGCCCCACGTCACCGGGAATAGACAAAAATTCCCTCTGCAGGCAGCTAAGCACGTGAAAAGTGGTCATAGTATTGATACAGATAATGACTGGCTCTTCATCAGGGGAAACAGTGGATAAAAAGCTGCGTATCTGTGAACGGGTATTGGGAATATCGTTTATGTGTATGGTATAAATGTCATTCTTGCTTGAAAATCCATAAATCTGTTCCACTGCCTTTGTATAGCCTTCAATTTTTCTAAAGCGGGAAGAAATATCCTGCCAGGCTTGAGTAAACATTGCCAGTCGGGTAAATCCCTGGGCATACAGATGCTTTATCAGTTCCAGCATGGAGTTTTCGGACTCAAAGGTGGCAATGTCAAATTTGTAGTCACGGATATATCTGTCACAGAGAACAATAGGGATATTTTTGGCAGCATATTCAATTAAATATTTATTATTATAAGAGGAGGTGTTGATGATCAGACCGTCTACCCCCCGGGCAACTAAAGTGGAAACTACTTCTCTTTCCGTTTCTTCCTTATCATTACTGTCCATAAATAAAGCGGTATAGCCATGCTTGCGCAGTTCTGCCCCACAGGAGGATATGATGGCGGAGGACCAGGGGCTTTTAATATCGGATATGACAACGCCGATCATTCGGGTTTTGTGACTTTTTAAAGCACGCGCAAATTCACTGGGGTTATAATCACTAAGCTCAATCACCGCTTTGATGCGTTCGGCTGTTTTCTTGCTCATAAGATCCAGTCTTCCGTTTAAATAACGGGATACGGTGGTTTTGGAAACACCTACCGCATTTGCAATTTCATTGATTGTTACTTTTGAACCTTTTGGGATCATAGCTCCTCCTGAGTATATGTAAGATTGTGTACTGGTTTCGTTAACTGTATCCAATTAAATAATAGTTTAACATACCGATTGTATATTTTCAATATCTTTTTACACAGAAAAAGGTGAACAATATGTATAAATGCGTAAATTTAGTATGGACAAATCTTGAAAAGAATGTTATACTACAAACAGAAATGCTTCTTGGAAAGCATTATTTTTATAAAACATTATGAAACCGGTACACATAAAGTTGATAAATATTAAAGGAGGAGCGGTTGATGAATCAGGAAAAAGAAAAGAAGCTTAAAGAAGTTCTCTACTCAGGCATTTTGTGTGATGTGCTTGACGGTATGGGATACAGAAATCAGTCCATCGGCATGGTGATGAAACCTCTATTGGACGAAACAGTTATCTTCGGACCGGCTTTTACCAGCATCGGTACAGAGGTTTATTCCATGCCTGAAAATCCCCTTATTGCACAATGCAGGGTGGTAGATCAGTTAAAAGAAGGAGAGGTCTATATTTTAAAGACCAGAGGCGCTTATAACTGCGCGGTATTTGGGGAGTTATTTGCAACTGCTGTTCAAAAGAAAGGCGGCTCGGGTGTGCTCCTTGACGGTATGGCCAGGGATATGAAGGAACTGAAGAAAATGAAGTTTCCGCTTTTTTACAGAGGCACAGATCCCAAAACTTCCAAGGGGCGCTGTGAGATCAACGAGTGCCAGATTCCGGTGGAAATTGAAGGCGTTACAATTTTTCCAGGGGATTATATTTTTGGCGACATGGATGGTATTGTCGTAATTCCGAAGGCCCTTGCCGAGGAAGTGTTTGACAGGGCATTAGAGACCATTGAAAAAGAAAATCAGGTTCGAAAAGGGCTTGCAAATGGTCAGTCTTTGGAATATGTTTATACTAAGATTGGTGCAATTTAAATTTTTTGCATTGGTTGTTAACCGATAAACATAAAATGGAAATTCTGGAAAATATTACAATGCTGGGATCAAGGTTGAAGGAAAAGCCTTTCAACCTCCCTGAATTAAAGGCCCGCTGAGGCGGGCAGACGGGAGCAAGGTTGAAGGAAAAGTGTTTCAACCTCCCTGAATTAAAGGCCCGCTAAAGCGGGCAGACGGGAGCACAAATGAATAGAAAAGAAGAAAAACTGGTTATGATTTTAAAAAATCAGGTGAGACCGGCGTTGGGATGTACGGAGCCGGGAGCAATTGCTCTGGCAGTTGCAAGGGCCAAGGAGCTGTTGGGTGAGCCGGTGGTAAAGATGAATGTGAGCGTGGATAAGAATGTACTGAAAAACGGTATGGGAGTCGGTATACCGGGAACGAAGGAGCATGGGAATGCCTTTGCCGCTGCCCTTTCCGTCGTATGCGGTAAGTCGGAATATGGGCTTGAGGCGTTAAAGGATGTGAATGAAGAAGCAATTTTAAATGCAAAACAGCTTTTGGATGAGGGACAGGTAGTTATGCTTTTTAATAAAGATGCTTCCTGTCTGGAAATAACTGCACAGGCAGTAGGCGCTGTCCACAGCGCCCAGGTGGTAATTTATAGAAACCATACCAATATTGCAAAAGAAGAGAAGGACGGAGTGGTATTGTTTGATAATGTGCAGGCGGCAGCCTGTCCTGAAACAGTTCCCATAGAAGCTTCTCTTCAGGAACAGATTCAGGATTACAGCATACAGGAATTAATTGATCTGGCTAAGACAATTCCCATAGAAGCGCTTGATTTTATTAAGGATGGAATCCAAATGAATATGTGTATTGCAAAAGCCGGACTGGAGCACAGTGTTGGAGTCGGGATTGGTCATTTTATGATGGAACAGGGCGAAAAAACACTGAAAGGAAAGGCGAAAGCTTACACTGCCGCAGCCTCGGAAGCCAGAATGGCGGGCTGGCCTTTGCCGGTAATGAGCAGTGCGGGAAGCGGAAATCATGGCCTGACAGCTATCATTCCCATTAATATATATGGGGAAGAATCAGGATATGAGGAAGAGCAAATTAAGAGAGCAATTGCATTTAGTCATATGATTACTGTTTTTGTAAAATCTTATTTAGGAGCCCTTTCGCCCATCTGTGGATGCGGCGTGGCAGCAGGAGTAGGCTGTGCGGCGGGACTTACTTTTTTAAGAAAAGGGACGGATATTCAAATCAAGGCATCTATTATCAACATGCTTGCTGGTTTAACGGGAATGATTTGTGATGGTGCAAAATTAGGATGCGCCTGCAAGCTTTCAGTAGCGGTGGATGCGGCAGTGGATGCCTCCGACCTTGCACTTGCTGATATTTACATACCTGGGGATAATGGAATTTTGGACGAGTCAGCGGAGCAGGCAATCAGAAATATGGCAAAGGTATCGGCTCAGGGGATGGCCTTTGCTGATAAGGTAATCGTAGGAATTATGCAGGAGAAGAACGAGTAGATAATTGCGAAAAAAGTGCAATTACTAAAGACGAAACAGGAGAGAAGGGAAAAAACATGATGACGAGAAAAGAAAGAATTATGGCAGCACTTTCACATAAAGAAGTAGACCGGATTCCGTTTGGAATGTGGTATCATCTTCCCCATGTAGATCAGGACGCAGTGGCGCTTGCGGAAACCCAGATTCAAATGGTGGAGGACTTTGACCTGGATTTTATTAAAATGATGCCCTTTGGAAATTATCAGGCGGCGGATTATGGTTTAAGCTGTACTTATTTTTGTACTCCTACACAGGCTGTTTTTGAGCGGAAATTTAAGATTGATACACCGGAAGAATGGGGAGAGTTAAGGGAACTGCCAGGCTGTTATGGAAATCATGGAAAGACGCTTTTGGCGGCTTTGCAGATTGCGAAACAGCAGAAGAAAAAAGGCATCGAAATTCCTTTTATCCAGACCATGTTCAGTCCCCTAACCATTGCAAGAAAGCTGGCAGGAGACAGGATTTTTAAGGATATGAAAGAAAATCCCAAGCTGCTGCACCATGCGCTGGATGCCATTATGAAAACATCTGTTAATTTTGTAAAAGAAAATATCAATGCAGGGGTATCAGGATTTTTCTTTGCCAGCCAGTGCTCTTCTTTTGACTTGATGACGGAAGAGGAGTATAAAGAATTTGGCGTTAAATATGACCTGCCTGTTTTGGAGGCGGCAAAGGAAGGGACCTATTTTAATGTGATACATATTCATGGAGAAAATACTATGTTTAAGCTGCTTTCATCCTATCCGGTAAATTGCGTGAACTGGCATGACAGGTGGGTGGCTCCCGACTTAAAAACAGCCCGAACCATTACAGACAAATGCCTGATGGGAGGAATTAATGAGACATGGCTGAATAAGGCGGCGCCTTCAGAAATCAAGTCCCACATACAACAGGCAGTGGAAATGGGGGGAAGAACAGGACTGATTTTGTCACCTGGCTGCTGTGCTTCCATGAATACACCGGTAGAAAATTTTTATGCATGCAGGAATGCGGTTAGAGAATTGTAAGGTTTCCTTTACTGAAAAATCCTATAGCTTAAGGTTTATTTTTGAAACAACGGGCGGTTAACGAAGTGTACTGTCCGTTGTTTTGTTACATAAAGATGGTTCGCGAAGCGCGTCATCCGTTGTTGGCAATAATAGTATAATAGTTTAAAAAAAGAAAGGCATCTATTCCCTCTTGCAATCCAAAGAAAAATCATATAGACTCATATATGGAGAAAAATTTTCATCAGAGGAAATATAATTACCAATTTTGGGGAAACTGTGTAGAAACTGTATAAGAATTTTGCAAAGTAACTGTAAGAGCAGATAGGGTTCAGGTTAACAGATAACTCTTTTATAAATGCTGTACAACAGAGCTTGCCAAAAGGCAAGTTTTTTTGTACCCAAAAGTTAAATGAAATAACAGGGAAAAGGAGCTTTTAGTGGAGGAACAATTAAGCGGAGAGGAAGAAGAGAGAAGAAGAAACAGGCAGAAGCGTCTGGAAGAAATGCGCATCAGCAAACAAAAACAGATGATGCGGCGTATGTACATGAAGAAAGCAGCGCCTTTTGTATTAGGAGCTTTTATCATATTTATTATAATTCTTGGAGGAAAAAAGCTTTTTGCCAAACCTAATGGAGAGAAGCAGGCAGCAGATCAGGTTTTGGCAGCAGGGCAGCAGGAAAAAACGCCTGATATTGGCGAAGAACCTAAAGACAGCCGGCCATTTTCCATGGAGCAGATTTTAAGAGGGATTCAAACGTCGGGAATAGGAGTGGAAAGCGGGGCAGCAAATGATTTAACAAAAGATGAGGCAGGCTCTGAAGGCCAGCTTAAGGAAGTCGATACGAAAGTCTATCAGGCGTCTATCACATCAGACACTGCACAGATCGGGGCATATCTGTTAGACGATCAGGAGTTTTACAGTGAGTATGCAATATTGATTGGCTTAAGTGATAACAGGGTGATTGCCGAAAAATACGGAAAGAGAAGGATTAATCCAGCGTCCATGACCAAGATACTAACCGTTTTGGTAGCGGCGGAGCACATCGAACCGGAAGATCTGGACGATAAATTTACAATGACGCTGGAAATTACGGATTATGGGTATATTCATGACTGCAGCAGTGCAGGATTTGAGAAAGATGAAGTTGTTACAGTCAGAGATTTATTTTATGGAACAATTCTTCCTTCCGGTGCAGATGCGGCAGTGGGACTTTCAGTTTATGTATCAGGCAGTCAGGAAGATTTTGTGGAACTGATGAATGAAAAGCTTGCAGAGCTTGGTCTTTCAGAAACTGCGCATTTTACCAATTGTGTGGGAATCTATGACGAGAACCATTATTGCACTGCTTATGATATGGCAATGATTATGCAGGCAGCTATAGACAATGAACTGTGCAGAGAGATTCTGACAGCCCATACCTACACCACATCAGAAACTGAGCAGCATCCTGAAGGGTTAATTATTTCAAACTGGTTTTTAAGGCGCATTGAAGATAAAGAAGGCGGAGAAGGGGTTGTCTGTGCAAAGACCGGTTATGTAGCACAGTCGAAAAGCTGTGCTGCAAGCTATGCTGAGGATAAGGAAGGAAACGGTTATATCTGTGTGACAGCAGGAGCGGAAAGTCAGTGGAAATGCATTTATGATCATGCAGGACTTTACCGCAAGTATCTGCCCTAGCCGGCAGGCTGTGTAAGTGACGCAGATTTGAGATTTGCACCGCTTCACCGCGCAGATGCTCCGGAATGGAGATGGATATGGATATGGATTTATTTGAATATATGCGTTCAACGCAAATGGAAAAGGAGTCTCCTTTAGCGGCAAGGCTGCGTCCGGAAACTTTGGATGAGGTGGTGGGGCAGCAGCATATTATAGGGAAAGACAAGCTTCTTTACCGTGCAATTAAAGCTGATAAGTTGAGTTCTCTTATCTTTTATGGACCGCCCGGTACCGGTAAGACCACGCTGGCAAAGGTGATTGCTAATACCACCAGTGCGGAATTTACCCAGATCAATGCCACGGTGGCTGGAAAAAAGGATATGGAGGAAGTCATCGGGAAAGCTAAGGATACTCAGGGGATGTATGGAAAGAAAACCATACTTTTTATTGATGAGATCCATCGGTTTAATAAAGGTCAGCAGGACTATCTTTTGCCCTTTGTGGAAGATGGAACAATTATTTTAATCGGAGCAACTACGGAGAACCCGTATTTTGAAGTGAACAGTGCGCTTATTTCACGCTCTGTCATTTTTGAACTCAAACCTCTTAGCAGAGAGGATATCAAAAAGCTGATTCAAAGAGCGGTTTATGACGAGAAAAAAGGGATGGGAGCCTATGGCGCCCAGGTAAGTGAAGAGGCTATGGAGTTTTTGGCGGACATAGCCGGAGGAGATGCCCGTCATGCGTTAAATGCCATTGAACTTGGTATTATGACTACAAACCGGAGTGAAGATGGAAAAATACATATTACTTTAGAGGTAGCGCAGGAATGTATCCAGAAACGGGCGGTGCGATACGATAAAACAGGAGACAATCATTATGATACGGTTTCCGCCTTTATCAAGAGTATGCGTGGCTCTGATCCGGATGCGGCGGTTTATTATCTGGCCCGGATGCTTTATGCAGGAGAAAGTATTACTTTTATTGCAAGAAGAATTATGATCTGTGCGGCGGAGGATGTGGGAATTGCAGATCCACAGGCCCTTTCGGTGGCAGTAAATGCGTCTTTGGCGGTAGAGCGGATTGGAATGCCGGAGGCCCAGATCATTCTTTCACAGGCAGCCATGTACGTGGCATGTGCGCCTAAAAGCAATGCCTGTGTGAAAGCCATAGGAGAGGCTATGAAGGAAGTGGAAGAAACAGGAAACCTGCCAATTCCAACCCATTTGCAGGATGCTCATTACAAAGGAGCGGCTAAATTGGGACATGGAACAGGATACAAATATGCACATGATTATCCCAATCATTATGTGGAACAGCAATACCTGCCTTATGAACTTGACGGAAAGGAGTTTTACCATCCTTCAGGAAACGGGTATGAGGTAAAGGTGAAAGAACACATGAGGTGGATCAAAAAACAGAAGGAAACAAAGAAAAATGAGTTTTAAAACCGGAAACGATAAAGAGCCGGCAAAATATAAGCCTGCAAACAGACGAAAGAAAAAAATAAGAAAAAAACCGGCCGCAGGAGCAAGAAAGCGGTTTACAAACAGACTTTGGATTTTACTGGCATCCGCATTGGTTCTTGCTGTGACGGGTACGATTTTCTTTTTTACTGTAATCAGACAAAAAGAAGAAGCTGAACCGGAACCAAACCTTTCGGAAATAGTGGAAGAAAAGGAGCCTGTGCCGCTGCCGGAAGTGGATATGGGAGAGGACGTAATCGGCCATATTGTCACGGCTGGAAATGCTGTGTGGGATGCTTTTAACAGACGTCCTGAAAGTCATGAGATCACAGTTGATACAGCAGAGGACTTTGCTGATATCACGGAATGCATTATAGACTCCTCGGGCAGAATTTCCGTTACTGCAAAAGGGGAAGGAATACCGAAAAGCGATGACAAATATTATTATTTGTTTGCCTTAAATACCTATGATACTGCAATTTCAGGAAACAACAATTATGTTGCCAGAGATTATAAGGATAATGAAACAGTACTTTTTACTTCCTTAAATTATAATACTTCAAGCAGCAGGCTTTTTAAAAAGTTTGTAGTAGCGGTAAAAAAGGATGGAGAATATGTGCCGGTAAGTACGCCTAAATACATCACAAATCCGGAGGCAATTGCCAGATATACTTCCGTATTTCAGGAACCGGCTTCCATAAAGGGGCTTTTGGTGGATCCCAACAGACTGCGGGGAAGCGAGCTGGATGACCTTGGAGTCAAACAGGCAGCCTATAATATTCCTGTAGCCAGATTATTAGGACCTACCACCAGTGCGGCGTATCCTTCGATACAATATACATACAATGGAAAAACCTATACACTTAACGGGCAGGTGGTGGCAGAGTACGATCTTGTGTTCAGTACGCTCACTGCCAAGGGGATTACCACTACCGCCATTATTTTGAATAACTACTCTCCTTCTTATCCGCAACTGATTCATCCGCAGGCAAGGCGGGGAGGATCAGCACCTTATTACATGTTTAATGGTGCGGAGGAATCCGGTGTGGAATATATGGCGGCAATTGGCTCTTTCCTTGCGGAACGTTACTCGGATACCAGACATGGAAAAATTTCCAACTGGATTATTGCAAATGAAATTAATGCCCGTAAGGAATGGAATTATATGGCACATACGGATATTGAAACTTATGTGGAGGAATTTGCAAAAGGATTCCGCGTACTTTATACTGCGATTAAAAGTGTAAGCAGCAGTGCAAGGGTATATATTTCCTTAGATCAGCAATGGGATAGAAATATAAAAAATAATACCAATTATGACGGAAGAGACATTCTGGATGTATTTAACAATAATATAACGGAAAAAGGGAATATTGACTGGGGGCTTGCACAACATCCTTACAATGTGCCCCTTACAGAAACAAGGATATGGAAGTCATCTAAATACGTGGAGCACAATCCGGGCACTTCCATGATGACAATGGAAAATATTGAAGTTTTGATTAATTACTTAAGGCAGGAACATTTCCTTGACAGCACTGGACAGGTCAGAAGTATTCTGATCAGTGAATTAGGATATACTTCCACAGCTGGAGAAGCTATGCAGGCGGCAGCCTTTGCCTATGCATATTACAAAATGGAAGCTTATGATGAGATAGATGGATTTTTGCTGAACCGGCAGACAGATGCAGGAGAAGAGGTAGCCCAGGGGCTGGCCTTTGGACTTAACCACGGAGGGGGAGGCCAAAAGCAGCTATACACAGTGTTTAAATACATTGACACGCCTCAGCATGCCCAATATACGGATTTTGCAAAAGGAATTATTGGAATTTCAAGCTGGAGTGAGATTATAAGATAGAAGAAATGAGGCTGTTTCAACAGCCTTTTTTCTTTGTCATCCAAAAAGCTGGCTGATCAGGTACTGGTAGATTTCCTGATTTTTTCGCTGCCAGTTATCACAGATAGCGCCTGCTGTTTCCTTAGTGGGAACTGAAATTGTTATGTCTATCAAATTGATGTTTTTATCTTTTGCAATTAAGTGGGCTTCATATTCTCCAGAGGTGGATTTATAGAAGTCGGACAGGATGGAAACTTCATTCCTAAGGGTTATTTCATTTTCTTTGAAAAAAAGATTCACGTCGGTCTTGATACCTTCGTTTATTTGATTTCCAAAGAAGCTTAAAGTCTCCCGTCCTTCACGGGTGATGCTTAAGTGGGTGCGGTTGCGGATAGACTGGGCGGTAATAAGGCCGGCATCTGTTAGTTCTCCAATAACCTGTTGAAGGGTAAGAAAATTCGTATATTCCTTTTCGAGAATAAAATCTCCGATCTGGGATTTAGTCAAAGGAAAGTCTACCCGGTCAAGCATATAGAGAACGATTAGTTTATAAAGAGTCAAAGGATCATGCATAATAATTTATCCTTTCCCATGAATCATATCAAAGTAAAAGTAGTTTATAGTTTCAAAAATTTATGGTGCGGCTTTCCAGTGTTTTCCCTGAAAGGAACCGCATTTTTTCATTTGACTATGCAGGGTATTTAGCACAACCCTTTTATTGGAACTCCAGCAGGGAGCTAAAAGCAGTTTTTTTGGAGCATCACCGGTTACTCTGTGGATTACCATGTCGGGGCGCAGATGCTCAAGACATGGGATCAGTGTGTCTATGTAAAGCGCTAAGGTCTCATAGGAACCATAAAGGAAAGGCTCTTTTTCATAGAGAAAACTTAAATCCGTGTCCTTAAGTATGTGCAAAAGCTGTAGTTTAACACCCCAGACAGGTTTTTGATTTAAATATTCCATAGAGGAAATAATATCTTCTTTTGTCTCATGGGGCAGGCCTAAAATCATATGAGTGATAACAGGAATGCCTGCCTCATGGAGCATATACACAGCTTCTTCAAAACAGGAGAGAGGATAACCACGTCTGATAAAAGCGGCGGAAGATTCAAAAATCGTTTGAAGCCCCAGCTCCAGCCAGATAAATTTAGCAGGATATTCCTTTTTCAGTCGGCATAGCAGCGCCATAACATTGTCAGGCAGACAGTCCGGCCGGGTGGCAATGGAAATTCCCGCAACAGAAGGCTCCTTAAGGGCAAGCCGGTATACTTTTTCCAAATAGGAAACAGGACCGTAGGTGTTGGTGTAAGCCTGAAAGTAAGCAATAAATTTCTGACCGGTTTTCTTTCCGGATAAGGAGTTTTTACTTTGTAAAAAAGCTTGTTCAAAGGCGCTGTCAGTATCTGATGTGGAGGCGGCAAAATCACCGCTTCCCCCTGCACTGCAGAAAATGCAGCCCCCTGTTCCTAGTGTACCATCTCTGTTGGGGCAGGTAAGTCCTGCATTTAAAGCCACTTTATATAATTTTTCCCCATAAGTGTTTTTGCAATAGGCATCCAGGGAGTAGTAGGGCTTTCCATGCCAGTTTTTGTAAGGAATACCG
>ERZ777305.3452-NODE-3452-length-10844-cov-4.829363_pt1 | contig 10844 bp, 8 predicted proteins | sample MGYA00374965_ERZ777305 | MGnify/ENA primary metagenome ERZ777305 (study PRJEB29328, sample SAMD00013331) | mouse gut metagenome | study: EMG produced TPA metagenomics assembly of the Metagenome analysis of fecal microbiota from mouse which was promoted...
GTCGTTCTTCGCCAGGATGATGCCGTGGCGGGAGGCCGGATCGCCGCAAACGGCGGCAGGAACGTCTTTCAGCTCCGGATGGGACAGCAATTCCACCGACGCGTAGAAGCTGTTCAGATCGCAATGTAGGATGATTCGGCTCATGGGTGCCCCCCCTATATGCTCATCATAGTCGTTCGTGGCCACGTTTGTAAAGAGTTTTTTGAAGTATCATGCTCGTGGAACTCCATACCGAGATTGTAGACAGAGCTCCCCCTGTACTTTTCGACAGGTCATACTCCGACTGATTTCGATACTTCCTCTGCCGTGCAAACTCCTGCAATTCGTTTTCAGAAATATGCGTCATACGCTTTCTATTTAAAGGAGGACTAACCAATAGCAACTACGCGAATTTTCCCCCTGCACACCGGCAAGGGGCGGACGATGGACACCGCTATCAACGATATCCTGGACTATGTAGAGAATCCCCAAAAGACTGACAACGGACGGCTTATCACCAGTTTCCAATGCGACAGCCGCATCGCTGACGCAGAGTTTCTTTTTTCAAAAAAACTATACACCGCCAAGACTGGCAGACGGCGGAGAGAGGATGATGTGATCGCCTATCAGATACGGCAGTCCTTCGTCCCCGGCGAAATCACCCCGGAAGAGGCCAACCGCCTGGGCTATGAACTGGCCCGCCGCTTCACCAAAGGGAACCACGCTTTTATCGTCTGCACCCATATTGATAAAGCCCATATCCATAATCACATTATTTGGAACTCCACCAGCCTTGACCACACTCGAAAGTTTCGGAATTTCTGGGGCAGCACGCGGGCTGTCCGCCGTCTTAGCGATACCATCTGCATCGAAAACGGGTATTCCATTGTAGAGAATCCGAAGCGCCGGGGCAAGAGCTACGACCAATGGCTGGGCGGCAAACCGCCTTGCCACCGGGACCAGCTCAAAGCGATCATCGACGAGGCCCTGGCGAAAAAACCTCCTGATCTGGATGCGCTGCTGGAGCAGCTTCAGAAGGTGGGCGTCGTTGTGAGGCACCGGGGCAAGAGCGTCAGTCTCCAGGCATCTGGGCGGAGCGGGTACATCCGGCTGGATGCCCGCAGCATGGGACAAGAATACGATTTATCGGAGCTGGCGGCTGTTCTGGCTGGCAAGAAAGCCCACATCCCCAGCGCAAAAAAATCCACCGCGCAGATTCCTCCAAAGGTCAATCTGCTGGTGGATGTGCAGGAGAAGCTTCAGGCCGGGAAGGGCGCTGGTTATATGCGCTGGGCCAGTTCCTTTAACTTGAAGCAGATGGCTCAAACGCTGAATTATTTGACAGAGCACAAGCTGCTGGACTATGCCGACCTTTCAAAAAAAGCCGCTGGGGCCAGCGCCGAATATCATGACCTCTCCGGGAAAATCAAGGCGGCAGAAAAGCGCATGGCGGAGATTGCCGTACTGAAAACCCATATCATCAACTATGCCAAGACCCGTGAGATTTACACCGCCTACCGCAAGGCCGGGTATTCCAAGACCTTCAGAGCGGAGCATGAGAAAGAGATACTTCTGCATCAGGCGGCGAAGAAAGCCTTTGATGATCTTGGCATGAAAAAGCTCCCCACCGTGAAGGAGCTGCAAGCGGAATATGTTTCTCTGCTGACGGAGAAAAAATCCTTTTACGCCGGATATCGGGCGGCAAGAGATCGTATGAAGGAACTGCTGACGGTCAAGGCCAATGTCGACCGGCTGATGGGTTATGACCGGGCGGGGCCGGAGAAAAGCACTGGAATCCAGGAGGAACACGAAACGTCTTTCGGTGGAAATCTGCGGGCATGAGGCCCGCGTCAAGCGTTCCGTAGGAACGCGCAGCCAGCTCCGGAACGGAGCTGTTCAAAGGGGTTTGGGGGATGTTTCCCCAACAAGCAAAATGAAAGGCCCGCCCGCGGGCGGGCTTTTCATTTTTGCAAGGTGGGTCCCACCTTGCATTGCTTGCCAGTCTTGTACCGAGTTCGGTTTATTATCTCCCTTGGTATGACTACAATGGTAACGGCCCCGAAATGGTCGGAAATCTTTGCCCTATTCAGTAGCTCATACCTACGCTACAATGGATAGGAAAATCGACCTGACGGTGCCCTGCTTGAGCTGTCACTCTCGTCTGTGGCTACTTAAAAATTTTTCAAATTTTATGTTGCGATAAAAGAAAACGGCTGTTTATATTTATGGAGACTTGATAAGGAGGGAGAGCTTTTATACCCGGATTCACACAGCATCATCTACTGTGCGCTGTGTATTTAAAATTCTCAATGAAACGGATTAAACAAACATTAATTTCAGGCGAAAGCACCCTCGTTTCATAACCTCGTCGGTGCCTTTCGCAGAAAGGCGGATTATAAAAATGAAACAATGGATAGCGCACAGCATGCTGCTGATGGCGGCATTAGTTCTACTGATGGTCCCCGCACTGGCGGAGGAGCCAGAAACCTTGGTTCCTCGTATCCGTACAGACGAACCAAGGTTTACCGATACCCAAGGCGTTTGGTGTGAAGAGAACATCAAGCTCTGTTGGCAAATTGGCCTGCTCGCGGGAACTTCGGAGCGAACCTTCTCGCCGGAGAATGCGCTGTCGAAAGCTCAGGTGATCGTGATTGCGGCGCGGCTACAAGATTTACTGTCCGGCGGCACAGGGACCTTCCAGGAACCGGAAGAGGGTGAAGCGTGGTATACACCCGCGCTGGAGCATTTCGACACGGTTCTTCAAATGGCGGGAATCACATTGGAAACGCCGCTTTCCGAATGGGTGGAATTTCCTGTTTCACCCAAAGACCCCGCCTGCCGCAGAGAACTTGTCCTGCTGCTGTCTGCGGCGTTAGAGGCTTCCGGCATAAAACTGCCTGCAATCAACGAAGCCGTAAAAATTCCGGATTCCGCTGATCCCGCCGTTCACGCTTTTTACCAGGAGGGTATTCTAAATGGAATGGACCGTTACGGCCGATTCGAGGGAAGTAACGGATTGAACCGTGGACAGACCGCCGCGATTCTAGCGCGAATTCTCGCCCCGAACCAAAGGCTTACATTTTCTCAGAAGGATTTTCAAGAGTTCGACCTCTGTCGGGATGTAATTCAATTAGATCCAGATATGGTACTGTTCACGGTGGATGGTACAGATTATACCGTTTTGCAATATGCAAATGAGATTATCACAAGCGCTGACTCCATAAACCATCCCATGCACAGCGAACCGGACCCGGAGGGCGCTTTGCGGAACATTCGTGAATTCTGCACATTTACGATCGCTCCTGTTACGCTGGCAGAATCCGTTGGGGTCTCCTTGACAGAGACGGAAGAAGCCGTCCTCCTGCAAGCAGCGGCGGAGAAGAACGGTTATCGCGGCCTCCCGTCCAACTATTGGGCCTGGAAGGACCGCTCTGAACTTTTGAAAAATAAATTGGAAGCGTACTATGCAGAACAATACGGCGGAGAATGGAATACGGAGGAACTTTCTCTCAATCAATTCCTGTTCGAGGAGGGAAGATGTCTCCTGGAAAGCGCCGTGCTTTCGCCGAATATGGATAAAGCTGATCTGTCAGGCATAGAGCGGCGAATGCGCGAATTCCCTGAGTCCGTTTTCCACTAAACTGCGGCTGTGCCATACTCAATAGACGCGCTATATTTTTCTTTCACAGGTGTTTTCTGATTAGAAGAGGTTTAGGCGTTTACATTTTCAGCGCGGAATTGCTCTCTATAAATCAGACTTGCAAGTCAAAACCGAAAAAGAGAAGCAGCAATTTCGTCAAGTTGAGAAAAAGGTTCTGGAGAGTCTGCCCCCATGATGCAGATTAGGGGGAGAGTTGTTTTCACACAGAACGAAAAGGAGTTGCTGTAAATGAAACGATTGTTTTTGTTCCTGGCGCTTGGTCTGATGCTCCTGGTTCCTGTTCAAGCTGTCTCTGCCGGCGCATTTCACTATGAGAACAAGGCCCAAGGCATCTCCATCACGGTTCCCGGGCTTTCTGGGGAAGAGATTGTTGTGGAGGAAAGCGAGTCTTGTGTGAGCTTTTTCCACAGGCCTTCAAAAGAACATTGGGGAGGCTTGATTGGCGCCATTGAAGTTGTATCTCCGAGGAGTCATATGTTTTCAGCGGAATACAACAGCAGCGCCTATCGCATCCTCGCAATGGGGAAAGACAGGGTTTTTCTCTGGAAGAATGCTGTTGGCGGCGTGAATTCCGGCGGAGAGGCGCTGGATGCCTATTTGAAGGCTTCATCAATGCTTTCCTATGACAGCCTGAAAGAACATCTGGAGATCGTCGATCCAGACGTCCAGCCGAGTCTCAGTACGGAGCGTCACCGTCCCTACCTTGCAGCGGATAACTCCCGGATTCGGCCCGATGATCCCCTGTCGCGAGGGGAGTTGGCAGAAATGTTGTACGCCCTTATGGACGCAGACAACAAAGCGGAAATTCGGGAAAATCCGTTTCCTGATGCAGCGGAGAAGCCATTCGCACAAGCGGCGGCTTATCTGTCCAGCTACGGTATTTTTGCTGGGTACACGGATGGAATGTTCCGCCCGGAGCGCCCGGTAAGCAGAGCCGAGTTTTCCGTACTGCTTCATAGGTGCCAGTTTATGCCTGCCGTTGGAAGGTACGGTGATGTTCTTGATTTTGCCGATGTCCCAGTTGAATATTGGGCCGCTGAATATATTTACAGCGCCAGTGTTTTGGGATGGGTAAACGGATACGCAGACGGAACATTCCGACCCGAAAAGACGATTACGAGAGCGGAAGCCGTGACCGTCATAAACCGTATGCTGGGCAGAGACGAGGCCTATACATCCGTCGAAGAAGGAACAAATCCCTTTTCTGATCTTGCCCGCAATCACTGGGCTTACGGAAACATCCTGGAAGCTGCCGGAGTTTTATCTTCGCACTGTGCGGATTCGTCTGCCTTTGAGGGAGTATCTCTGCCTGGAAACACAAGCGCATCCTATTTCCTCAATGAGAAAGACGGGTGGGCTGTGAGTGAAGGGCAACTCTGCTGTACGGCGGATGGAGGCAGAACCTGGAGCGCATTGGGAAAATCGTTTTCATTTATGGTATCTGATGTGTTTTTCTTCAATGAGCAAGAGGGACTTCTTTGTGGAAGCAGCGAGGGCAGCCCATGTGTACTGTTGAAGACCTCCGATGGCGGCGTGACATGGGACGATTTCCTGGCGAATGCAAATGTTTTGACATTGCACTTCCCAAGGAATCAGTTCCCAACAGTAAATTCCATGCTGGCTTCTGTCACTTCTGCGGAACTGCGCCCTGCAAGCAAAGATGCTGTTTATCTTGTGGTTCGGTATCAACCTTATGAGAGCATTTATGTTCTCAACGTCGAGGCTGTGAAACAGACTGTGCTAACAGTAGAGGAGCTCCATACTGATGCTGCTTAAACTGTATTCACAGCTTCTTCAAAGACATCAATACGATAGGAGAAATAGATATGACCGGTAATGAATATGCAAGCATCATCGATGGCTTTGATGTCGAAAACAATTCCAAGTATCAGCCTGGCACCTACACCTACTGCAATATCTTCGCTCGGGATGTTGCAGAGGCTTGCGGTACCCCTTTGCCCACTGGCGGCTGCACCTCCATGCGGGATCAGTTGGCCCATAACCAGTGGCCTAAGTGGTATTCTGTGACCTATGAGCAGGCCCAGAGCCGCGCTAACGAAGGCGCTCCGGGAATTGCCATCACCTATGATCACATTGCTATGGTCCGTCCCAATGATGGCAGTGTTCCTGCTTCTGTGGGTAAGGTTCGCATCGCTCAGGCAGGTGCGAAGTGCTATAATGACACAACTCTGTCCTACGGCTGGAGAAGTAGTCGTTACGATGAGATTCGGTTCTACTCTTGGTATGAAACCGGTATGCCCGATTACAACTAATCATCGGGCACCATCGGACGCGCAATGAATCCCAACCATACGCAAGTTGCTTAACGGTCAAAGAAGGGCCTGGTTGTATCGAACCAGGCCCCTCTTTTTTCGCCGGTTGGACTCAGACCTAAGGAACCACTGATTAAAGCCGCCAGCAAACACGTAAGCAGTCGAAATTGACTGCAAAACCGAACGTATAGAGACCGTATTAAGGGCGAAACTCCCATTTTCCCCTCTCCCTTCCGGCCTAAAGGGCGCAGGAGCCCCAGGCGGGGCACAGAGAGCCGCCCGCCCGGGCAAGCATATACAAGTTCGCGCTGGCGAAGAGCACATGTAACCGGTTGAGATTTTTTCGCAACCCACGGTAAACCGTCTTTCGGAAGCCAAAGATATTCTTCACAATGCGGTAGGGGTGCTCCACCTTGCAGCGTACAGCGGATTTGCGGTTTTCGATGGCCCGCTCCCAGTCAATGGCGTTGTCGGAAACCCTGGGCAGCCGGCCCGGACGGCGGTTGATTCGATATTCGATGGTGGAAAGCTGTGTTTTGCTTGATCTCAACTCGTTTTTCCAGTCCCAGATATGCGCTGTCGCCGTAGACAACCTCGTCATCCTCCCGCAGCAGCTTCGCCGCGACAGTGACGTCATGGACATTGGCGGCAGTGGCTTCCACTGTATGGACAAACCCGTTGCCCGCGTCCACGCCAGTGTGGCACTTCATGCCGAAATGCCACTGATTTCCCTTTTTTGTCTGGTGCATTTCAGGGTCCCGCTTCTTCTCCGCGTTCTTGGTGGAGCTGGGCGCGCTGATCAGCGTGGCGTCCACAATGCTGCCGCCCCGCATCATCGTCCCGCCCGCTCCAGGCAGCGGTTAATGGCCTCGAAAAACAGCTTCCCGATCCCGTGTTCCTCCAGAAGATGCCGGAAATGCAGTAGCGTGGTGGCGTCCGGCACGTCCTGCTCAAAAAAGTTGATTCCCATGAATTTCCGCATGGCATAGCTGTCGTAAATGGCGTCCTCCACGCCCTCGTCCGACAGATTGAACCAGCATTGCAGCAGATACATCCGCAGCATGATCTCAATCTCAATGGGAGGACGGCCCCGTTTCCCCGCCGGATAGTACGGCCTGATGATTCCAACCCATTCGTCCCATGGGATGATCTCGTCCATGATCTCCAGAAATTCTTCCCGCTTCGTTTTCTTCTTTCGGCACCCGTATTCCATATCGCTGAGACTTTCCTGCTTCATTTCTTTCGCCCCCTGTCCTTCTATTATACCACTATACCACTTTTTTCTGGCGGGGGGAATAAATCAGTGATAGAAGTCTATACGCTGTTAGCTTTGACGGTTACTTAATTGATTCAAATTACTTATTTGCCAGAGTAATAAAAGTATCTCCGGCACCGCATACGCAATGCCGGAGATACTTTATTGCCGATGCCGCCACAAAAGAAAGATGGTTTAGTGGGTCGCTGTTGTATGGTAAATAATGGCGTGGTCCTGATTGATAGCGGTGCCGGAGTCAGCAAGGGTGGAGATGCAGACAAGAGGAACGTTTTCATCCTGAACATCCCACACATGCTGGAGTTTATCCGCAGTCCAGTTCACAGAGCCGATCTTCAGGTTTTCCATATAACCCTCCAGCCTGGAGCTATCCTTCTTATCCTTTGTTCCATTATCCGGCACCAAAGACATGAAGCGGTTAAAGCGAAGCGTAGGATTTGCCTCCGAGGACTCCGGAAACAACGTGCCGCGGGGAACATTGATTGCAGCCTTGCCGGTTTTGCCGCTATACGAGAAAGTAGCACGCATCCAATCCACAGTATTGGTTCGTCCAACTTCAACCAAAATGGTAACGGTTGCGTTGCTGGGAACTGCTTTAGCCGGATCATTTGTCGCAATGCTAATTGGAACCTGCGCATCATCATGGTAGATCATGTTGGGCTTGTCAGCAGTCGGACCGCTGGAATTCCATCTGGGCAAAAAGCCCTGGCCCCAGATCATCGGCTGCCAGCCAGTTCCATTTATATTTCGCAGGCCCACATCGAAGTGGTGATACAGCGTGGCGTTTTCCGTGCAAATACCCAGAGAGATATATCCGGTGCGGGTGCCCAAGGTATTCATACTGCACTTCGACAACGGAACCGTGCAGGACGCGCTTTGGTAGGTGCTGGTGTTGAAGGACCTGGCGTAATAATGGCCACCAGCTTCCGCTTCGATACAGTCTCTGATATAAGCGGAGAACGGTGCCTTCCGGTCATCGGTGTATAAACTTTCCGACTTGAACATGTTGCAGCTGACTTTCCAGCCTGACTTGTTCACGATGTTTGAAATCCGGTTAGGCGCATAGATGTCATTGCCGGGAATCAAGTCATTGCGGGTAATTTCTGCCACTTATTAAGCCTCCAATACTTTGATATTCTGATGTGGCCGCATCAATAGTAAAGGAGGCAAAAAATTTTAAATAGTAAACATTACTTTAAGGAAAAATTATCAGCTTTTCCTTACTTACCCCATCGCGGCAGTTAGTATCTAGCGATGGACCGCGCAGATGGTGAAAACTGCATTTGGAAGACATAAGTTCGGTATTTGCCTGTAAATCAGATGCAGACATTTGAGCAAGAATATTGGGTATAAATGAAAGAGCAAAAAATTTTTTTTGGGGGGACTGCGCTGAGATGGAAGAGAACAGCGCACGGTCCATCTAACATACTACTGAGATATAGAGATAAAAGTGTGTTGCGTTTTTTTTACAAAGCTGTTATATATAATGAAAAGCAAAAATGTCAGGCGATGATAAGATTGTTTCAAAAGACACGTAGTATTCTACCAAGTCAGGAATTACAAGATGGTAGGATGAAGTTTTTTGAGTTTGCATCTGGCATCACAGGTGGAAAATCTCCAATGGACAGTAGAAGAAACGGCATTTCTGTGTAAAGTCCATGCGTTGACCTGACGAGCCATAAGCTGAAAAGGGTGCATGGATTGAGACAGACACTGTCTGGAAAGGATGCCAATTTTAATTTCAGCCATATTCAGCCAGGAGGCGTGAATGGGCGTGCAGTGAATTTCCAGGCGCTGAGCGATCTGTCTGGCGATGGCTGGGTCAAAGGCTTTATAGAGCGAAGCAATGGAGTGAATATTCAAATTATCCATGACCAGCACGATCTTTTCACAGTGGCTGTAATGGACCTCCACTAACTCACGCAGGAAATGGGCAAAATCCACGGCTGTCCTGGTGTCAGTCAGCTTTATCACTCTCTTGCAGGCCAACGGTTCAAATGCAACGAACAGGTCCACCACACCGCAGCGGCGGTATTCATAGTCCTCTTGCTCTGGACTTCCAGGTTTCGGCGGAATCCTCCGCTTCTCAATGAGCTGCCGGTTCGTCTCATCCAGACAAACCACCGGGCGCAGAGGATCATAAGGACGCTGATATACATCCAGAACGTCCTCCATCCGCGCTACAAACTCCGCCCCTGGCTTTGGGATGCACCACTCCTTCTTTTGCCAAGGCTTAAGTTCGTTTTTTTCAGTGTTTCCATAACTGCCGTGTCTGAAATACTGTCTACAACCCCAAGCCGCACCAGTTCATCCGCTATCAGCTGCAGTGTCCACCGCTCCCCCCCTCCGGCGCTTCTGAACAGGCAATGGCTATGATGTGAGCCTCCACCCGCCCGTCGATCTTTTTATGACGGTTGACCTGCTCTCTCCGCCCCAGCGCCGCTTCCAAGCCGCCTGTTACAAACCGTTTTGCTATCTGGCTGATTGTGTGGGGTGTAGCATGATACGCTTCCTTTATTTTGTCGTATGTCCAATCTTGATTCTCCGGAATTTCATCCAGTTTCAACAGTATTTGCGCGTGTTTGATTCGATACCCCTGGGTCCTCCCTTTTTGGACCAGTGCCCGCAATTCATGCCGTTCTTCGTCCGTTAGTGTCACAATATATTTGTGGTTCATTTTTCATCACCCGACAACAGTTTACCACATCTGCCCTCCCTGCGCTACTTCTATTTACTAACTTGGCAGAGTAGTAGTGTAAGATTCACAAAAAAAGAAAAGGCAAAAGATATTTGGTGCTTATGTTTACGAGGAGGTATTTTGTGAAAAAAATCCGATTAAGTATCATTGTGTGCTTCATTGTATTTGTGGGGATAATAGTTAATTATGGGTCAACTGATGAATATGCAAAAGAACCTGCTTTATCGGAGCCGGTTATTGTAGAAACTGGACAGGGGAATCAAAGGCAGACTCCTCAGAGTATTGATCAGAAAGAAACAACGTATGATATAACCGAGTTAAACGGTTATCTAGTGGAAAGCGCAATTCCCGAGGATTTTGATTTCAAGAATAGACTTTACATTGGGGGAGAAGCAAGTTACTATCTAATTGACACGGAAGGAAACCTTGTGCGATGGGGTACAAATTTTGATAAGAGAGATATGGGGTGGGACTATGGCGCCGCACCTCCACAGTCATTTCAACTTCGGAATATATTAGTGCCCAATGCCAAAAAACTCGTATTAGCATTTGGTGCAACATTTGTATTGGATAAAAACGGCGATTTGTGGGGATGGGGGATATCATTCGAACTCTTATTGAAAAAAGGTATCATTGAATCGAATCAACCGGTAAAAATAATGAGTTCAGTTAAAGATATTGATGCTGGAGATTTTTATGGAGCCGCTGTCATGGAAGATGGAGCTCTAAAAATATGGGGAAGAGATGCAAACTATCAAAATCCTGTATCTGTTCAGGAAAATGTAAAAAGTGTCCATGTAATTCGAGAAGTTCTGTTTTTTGTTGATTCATGCTCTAATCTCTACTACTTTCCTAATGGTTCTTCTGCAAATATGGATGGTTTTTCAGAGAAGCCTATGTGCTTGGATACAAACGTGGAGGATGTTCAGTATTTGAACTATGAAACCATCCTAGTATTAA
>ERZ777305.3453-NODE-3453-length-10843-cov-7.277253_pt1 | contig 10843 bp, 9 predicted proteins | sample MGYA00374965_ERZ777305 | MGnify/ENA primary metagenome ERZ777305 (study PRJEB29328, sample SAMD00013331) | mouse gut metagenome | study: EMG produced TPA metagenomics assembly of the Metagenome analysis of fecal microbiota from mouse which was promoted...
CAGAGCGTCTGCCTTACAAGCAGAGGGTCGGGGGTTCGAATCCCTCAGCTCCCACCAGATCATCAGAGAGTTACAGATTTGTAGCTCTCTTTTTTTTGCCCGTTTCCGAGGTGTTTTACACGTTTTACAGCCTGTTGTGTAAGCAAATATGCGAACGCCAAACACCTGGAAACATTCGACGAAAGTCGGTTGCCCAACTGAATATTTCGACCATCGATAAAATAGTGCGACTCTGTAAGCAGACATTTCCGGAATAAAGTCCCAGACCGTTACCCGAATAAAACGCGAATTACAGGCCATTTACGACCAATTGGATATCTCACACAAGGCCAAAGCAACGGATATTCAAGCGATGGTGCAAAGCCAAAGAATCGTCGATCTATTCGGATGGAAAAAAGGTGAAGTGCCTGACCATTATCCGTTACGCCATTGCTCGCATTAAATAAACCGTAGAACTTTTTTTGAGGAGCAAATCAATCTGTTCTATATAAAGTTCATTTTCTACTCAAAAAAGGTTCTGTTAGCTATCTATTACTGATCCCGTAACACAGACTGCCGATACGGTTTTGAAATTCTTTCCCTATCTTTGATGCTATCAAATGATACGATCATGAAGCCGCCTTATACAATTAATCCCACTATCCTTAACCTGATCGTTTCCATTTCGGAAAAGTTGGGAGAGGTCAAAGCAGCCTATCTGCATAAAGCGCCTACCGAACTGCGGAAACGAAACCGCATCCGTACGATTCACTCTTCGCTGGCTGTGGAAGGTAATACCCTGACTGTCGAACAGGTTACGGCGATTCTCGACCATAAACGGGTTGTGGCTCCACGGCGAGATATTCTGGAGGTACAGAACGCCATAACGACCTATGACCGTTTGGCTGAGTTCAAGCCGTACAGCATTGAATCGATCTGCAAGGCCCATCGACTGTTGATGAACGGACTGATCGACCATCCCGGCGAGTTGCGTCGAAGTTCTGTGGGTATCGTCAAAGGTGAACAGCTTACGCACTTGGCACCGCCGGCTGAAAGAGTCAGGACACAGTTAAACGACCTGTTGCATTATCTGAAAACCGATCCGGATCTGATGTTGGTTAAAAGTTGTGTCTTTCATTACGAATTCGAGTATATCCATCCGTTTTTGGACGGCAACGGACGTATGGGACGCCTGTGGCATACCGTTTTATTGAGCCGGTATAATCCGGTATTCGAATACGTGCCGATCGAGACGCTTATCAAATCACAGCAGGAGGAGTATTACCGCGTGTTGGAGTTGTCGGACAATGTAGGACATTCAACCTCTTTCGTAGAGTTCATGCTCGGTATTATCGACCATTCGCTGGAGGAGCTGTTACAAACGCAGAACATCACGCTTTCAGCCGGGGAACGAATCGAACTGTTTCGGATGCAGGCAGAGAACGACCGGTTTGCGCGCGCCGATTACCTGCGTTATTTCAAGGATATCTCTTCCGCAACAGCCAGCCGCGATCTTGCTACAGCAGTCGAAACGGGTGTGTTGGAACGTATCGGCACCGGCAGAACGACTCAATATCGATTTATCCGCTGATATTTACCACATATATCGCGCGCACTGGGATACTCCTTTTTGATACCCTCCCCGTTGGTTGCGGGAAAATAGCTGGTAGATTTTATCTATCTATTATATACGCACAACCGTTAAATCCTAAGACACTCTTTAGGTTCCGAGAACTTTAAACAGAGAGCCTTATGGATAGAGAAACTTTAACGAAGATTCATGTGCTGTACCCCCAATCCTCCGTCGTCGAAGAGTTGATCCAGTGCGGTAAGCTGGATGGCGAATCGTTGTATGATGCCGGTTGTGAAGTCTTGGAATGGTGGTTGGTGAGCGACTGGCTGGCTGCCAAACTCGCAGAACAGGGTGAAGTGGTAATCGACGACTACGGTTGTTGTTGGTGGGGACGTACTACAAGCGGCCAAGCCGTCTATATGGACTGGGTCATAGCCCAAATCTGCGGCGAGTGAAAGGCCAATATCTCCAGCTTACGGCGAACATAGTTTCGGTTCAATAGCGAGATTTCAAAAAGTTTGGGCGACCTTTGTCGTTGCAATACCCCAAAAGAGTGTTCGCAGCAAAACATTTTCTATCTTTGTAGCTGTCGGGAGCAATCTCGGCAGACATATTTCGATGAAAGTGTTTAGCTTTTGTCCTTGAGTAGAAATCTGGAAAATTTCAAAGTCGCAAGGAAAATAGCAACACTCATTCACTTGTATTCGTATACCTTGTTCTAAGGTGTACTATATACAGGTGTGGGGTATTGTTTATTTGCGACTTGGCATTCCAGAGCCTCTACTCAGATAAACTAACGACTCCACACTTTCTTTTTTCTACACACCCTGTCTTTCTCGGAGTCGGAGGGGCGAAAAACCTAAATAGTTATGAAAAAGGTGTTCTTTTTATGCGCACTTATATTGAGTGCTTGTGATTCTTTATCGGGTTTAACTCCTAAGAAAATAGGAGACACAAAAATCTACCTGGAAAATAATAACATTATAGCGGAAGATTTCCCTTATCCAAGGGAGATGGGATTTAGTGTCGATTGGGGTTCGTTTTCATTTAAGGAGTTTGACGAATTTGTATATCAGCAAGTCATCAAATCGCAATCGAATGTCATATGGATTGTAATACAGCATAAAGAAACGGACAGTTACGGACATTCGGCATTGGGGGAAAAGATCACAATAGGAAAGATCGATGTTATAGAGTCAAAGAAATACGCTGATTTCCAATCATGGAATAGACACTATAGTACATATAAAATGTGGGCAAAAGATAAGGATGAATACAACAACACATATCGCAGACCCTACGATGGAGATGTTGCCCCGCGATTGGTTCCAACATACAAGCCTAAGAGTATTAGATAATTAATAACACAAAAGCAACAGGACTATAAAACAAGTTTAACAAGTGCTGTTTGCAAAGGAACAACCAAGTGAAGCTTTCAACAACTGAAAACAGTCTAAAAAGCAATCACGGAATTTACACTGTTTTAATTCAATGATCATGAAAAAGACAATTTTGCTTTTAGTAGTTCTGCTATTAAATGCCAATGCTGCTATTAAAGCTCAAAAACTCGAAGACTATGAGAAAACATGGAAAGACATTGCCCTCACTTATGATGATAATTGGAATCCAATAGTAAATTTTTCAATTAAAAACATATCAAACAAATACATTGAAAATGTGGAAATTATAGTTGGTTATTCTGATGATCAATTCGATCTCTTTGCTCGCCAATCTACTATAAGAATAAAGACACGAATAGCACCTAATGAACGAAAATTATTGTCTTTTCGCATATTAGACCACAATGATAACAGACCTAAACAGTTTGGTTTATCTCGAATTAGATATGCCGATGGTACAATCTGCGACAAATAGATATAACCTTTAGTTACAGAAGTATTTTCTGAGCTTGGGCAAAAGAAGAAGATGTGTTTTAGAACACCTCACTCTGCATACAATCAACAAAGAACAAAGTCCTTGTCTGAAATTGAGTAGAAAATAAAGATTTCGATTAGATTGTCTACGCAATCTAAAACCTCTCGAAATGAATCCATTAAAAACACCCCCTCTTGAGGCGGAGGGGCGAAAAAACATTTACACTATGAAAAACCTACTTCTATCTTTAGTTGCTATTCTGATTACGGCAACAACAACTGCACAAACAAATACAGACATCTCTCCAGAAGCAGCTAAATGTTTGAATGAGTTAAAACCTTTTGCAGAAAAAGCAAAGGCGGTATGGCAAAGTGAAGATGGTAAAGTAACATTTGGCACAACACCCGAACGTATAGAACGATATGTTTTATATTTAAGTAATGCATGCAATATCATAGATAAACACTTGAGTTCCATTACCAATATGGATGAAAAGTTAGATATTATGTGGGGAAAGGTCGACTTGTTATCCAATATCCTTGATTTGTACGACCCTACAGGAATTAGCATATCTAAAACTGAATACAATCAATTCTCCTCAACAAAAATCCAGACATTGGAATCAATGTTGAGATTATCCAATGGCATTTCTGATCCAATAGATCAAGCGATAACATTATATGATATTTTCTATGAATTAGGCGAATCCCACTTTGAATCCGAAAAATACACAGAAGCACAGCTCTGTTATTCCGCTTGCATTTCCAAGTTTAATGCTGTATGTACAATTCCAAACATTCAAAATGAGGTCGACATTGATGTAATGGGACAAAAAGCCTATTATAAAATGGGATACGTCGCCTATAAACTGAATGACGAATTGGTGGCTAAAGAGTATTACAACAAGGCGAAAGCACTTCTCGACGATGATTTTATTCAGCCTTATAAATAGGCTCGAGAATCAGAATCTTTTCAAGTTAATCTAACAGGCTAATACCATGAATAAAAAAAGAACGTTTTTTTGCGCATTATTGATAGGGGTTTGTGCGTTGTTTTCTGCATGTGCCATTGGCGGGATAATCTTCGGCTGGTCATATCAGAAAGGATTTCAATATGCAATATATAAAGATGGTGTTTGGGGGAAGTGGAGGCCTGCATATTATGACATGAAGAGTGCATTTTACACAGACCATTTTGTTATTTATCCCTACTTCAATCATCCATCAAATTATGCTATCAAAGTCACGTGTAAAAACGAAATCTCCAAAGATGGAGGTTGGCATAAATATAACGGCACAATTGAGTATTATACAAAATATTACCCTGATTCTTTTTATTTAGATAAATTCCCGTATGGTTGGCCAAGCCAAGCAGTGAAGGAAACTGGTATTTGGAACAGCCGAAATGCAAAAATTTGGATTCGAAGAGGAAAATTCAAGAATGCATATACTGGCCATACAATTAACATCTTCTTTGATGAGAATACGGGGTTTGGACTAGGCCCGCTGCAACAAGAATAATCAAGTGACACAATTTTCGGAGGGGGTATATAACGACCTTTTCCGGGAATTGTGTTATATTTAACTGAAAGAAATTGCGCTGGGTGGGTTACCATGTAAGCTGAAATTGAAATCTATCTATGAAAGACTCTTACAAAGGCTGTCTGATTAGTCTGCTCATGGCCCTGTGCATCATCGGGCTGCTCCTCTGGATTGGCTTACGTTGACACCCCGGCAGACCTGTTTTACACTATTTTTTTCCCCCGTTGTGTCCTCGGCGCGCGGGGTTTTCTTTTTCTACCCCTAAGGATTATATCTCCAGTTGAGACACCTTACAACTTTATTAACTTTAATGCTGTATACCTGTAAAACTTACAAAATCATGACACAACCGAAAGCAAAAACACAATGACTATTCCATGAAGAAGACGGATATTCAACCTTAGTCAAGACCGCCTGTTATTCCAACAAACAACACATGGGCGTCTATGTCGCCAATAAGACAGGAGAAGCGACGCCGGTCTATTTTCAATACATCCTGCCACCTCATGCCACCGGCCCCCATACAAATCGACTTCATCCAAAATCGAAAGGTGATACTCAATAGGACAGCTCCGGCGACTTCGAATCTCCTTTATCCATATCCGCTGCCAAGAAATTCAGGTCATTCCGTTCCACGGAATTCCGGATTAAGGATTAATTCGTATCTTCGTGGTATTATAGGAATTATCCGCCATGACCCCCCAAAGCGAAGCCGCCTTAGAGAACGGTTTGATCAAAACGCTGATCGACAACAGCTATGAATACGTCTCGATCCGGAACGAAGAGGAGCTGAAAGCCAACTTCAAGACCCAGCTGGAACGGCACAACAGAAAAGCACTCGACCTGTTGGGACGTGACCGGTTCTCCGACCAGGAATTCGAAAAAATCCTGATCTATCTGGAAGGAGACACCCGGTTCGAGAAAGCCAAAAAGCTGCGCGGTCTCAAAGATTTCACGTTAGACGACGGCCAGCGCATCTGGATCGAATTTTTCAACACCCGAAAATGGTGCCAGAACGAATTCCAGGTCACCCGCCAGATCACCATGGTGGGCGATCAGACATGCCGTTACGACGTAACCCTCCTCATCAACGGCCTGCCTTTGGTGCAAATCGAGCTGAAACGGCGGGGAGTCGAACTAAAAGAGGCATACAACCAGGTACAACGCTATCACAAGACCTCATTTCACGGACTATTCGATTACATCCAGCTCTTCGTCATCTCGAACGGCGTGGACACCCGCTATTTCGCCAATAACCCCAACGGAGGATACGCCTTTACCTTCAACTGGACGGACAAAGGGAACCATCCGGTTACAGACCTAAGCACGTTCGCCAATCTTTTCTTCGACAAATGCACGCTGGGCAAGATGCTCAGCAAATACATCGTCCTGCACGAAGGCGAGAAATGCCTGATGGTACTGCGCCCCTACCAGTACTATGCCGTCGAAGAGATCCTCAACCGGGTGGAAAACAGCGACCGGAACGGCTACATCTGGCATACGACCGGAGCCGGAAAGACCCTGACCTCGTTCAAAGCCGCCCAGCTCGTGGCCGAGATGGACGGCATAGACAAAGTCCTCTTCGTAGTCGACCGGCACGATCTCGATACCCAGACCCAATCCGAATACGAAGCTTTCGAACCGGGAGCCGTGGACGGAACCGACAACACCCGCGAACTGATCGCCCGGTTGAGCGGCAGCTCGAAAATCATCATCACCACCATTCAGAAATTGAATTGTGCCGTTACGAAAGACTACTATAACAAACATCTGCAGGAGGTTCGCAACAAAAAAGTCGTGATGATCTTCGACGAGTGTCACCGCAGCCACTTCGGCGACTGCCACAAGAATATCACTCAGTTTTTCAACCACTTACAAATCTTCGGTTTTACCGGCACCCCCATTTTCGTCGACAATGCCAAACAGGAAAAAACGACCGCCGATGTTTTCGGCGAATGCCTGCACAAATATCTGATCCAGAACGCCATCGCCGACGGAAACGTCCTCGGTTTCCTGGTGGAATACTATACGGGCAACACCGCCGTGGACGACACCAACCCGGAACGTATGCGCGAAATCGCGCAGTTTATCCTCAACAACTTCCCCAAATCGACCTTCGACGGAGAGTACAACGCCCTGTTCGCCGTTCAATCCGTCCCGATGCTGCTGCAGTATTATCGGATCTTCAAGGAACTCCATCCGAAAATCCGGATCGGCGCCATCTTCACCTATGCCGCCAACCCCAGCCAGGACGACCCGTACACCGGACAACACCGGGGCTTCGCCAATCCCCGCGTAGATGCAGACGAGCTGCAGACCATCATGGACGACTACAACGCCATGTTCGGCACAGCCTTCACCACGGACAACTTCGGCGCCTACTATGACGACGTGAACGAACGGATGAAGAAACGGCGCGACGACATGGAACCACTCGATCTGCTGCTCGTCGTCGGAATGTTCCTCACCGGATTCGACGCCAAGAGGCTCAACACCCTCTACGTGGACAAGAATCTGGAATACCACGGCCTTTTACAGGCATTCAGCCGCACGAACCGCGTGCTGAATGAGAAAAAACGCTTTGGGAAGATCGTCTGCTTCCGCGACTTGAAACCGCAGGTCGATGCCGCCATCAAACTCTTCAGCAACAACGAACCGAACGAAGGCCCGATTATCCGTCGTCCCTTCTCGGAGATGCGCAAAGAGCTGAATCTAAAGATGATCTCGTTTTTAGAAAAATATCCGACCGTCTCCTGCATCGACGCCCTGCGGAGCGAAGTCGAAAAACGGGACTTTATTCTGGCTTTCCGCGAAATCATCCGCGGGAAGATCGAAGCAAAAATCTACGACGAATACAACGCCGACGACCCCTATTTCGTCATGTCGGAGCAGGAGTATCTGGATTATCGATCCAAATACCTCGACATCGCCATCGGCCACACAGGCAACGAACGACACACGACCGACCGGGACGACGCCCCGGAGCAACCGACCGAGCTCGACGGAATCGACTTCTGTCTGGAACTGCTGCACAGCGACATCATCAACGTCACCTATATCCTCGCCCTGATCGCCGACCTCGATCCCGACAGCGACGACTATCCCCAAAAACGGAAACAGATCATCGATACGTTAAGCGACGACGCTGCCACACGAAACAAAGCGACACTGATCGACGGATTCATCCAACAGCATGTCGACAACGACAAAACGGGCTTCACCCAGGCCAAAAACGACGGCTCGATCGATCTGGAGACCCGCCTGACGGAATACATCGCGACAGCCCGAAACCGAGCCGTCGAACACTTAGCCTCCGAAGAGGGATTGGCCCTCGCGGCCTTGCGCGACTTCCTCGAACAGTACGACTATCTGCAACGTGAAAAAACGGAAATCATCCAACAGGCCATCAAAGCGAAAAAGGTAGGCCTGAAAGAGCGCCGCCAAATCCAAAAACGCGTACTGAACAGACTTCGCGTCATCATCGACACCTTCAACTGGAACTAAACAATTATGAAAATTCCTTCCACCGGTTTTGTCTACATCCTCACCAATCCGAGCTTTCGGGAAGACTGGGTAAAAATCGGGAAAAGCACACGCCCCGTCAATGTTCGCTCCAAGGAGCTGGACAATACAGCCGTTCCGCTACCCTTTGAAATATTCGCCACCATACAGACGGCCAAATTCAATGAAGTCGAAAAATTAGTGCACAAGACGATCGACAGACTGACAGACCTGCGCATCCGCCAGAACAGGGAATTCTTCAATGTCGCCCCTCAGGTCGCTCTGGACATATTCAAAGATATCGCCCAAACGATAGACGACGCCGTCATAACCGAGTACGAAAACAACGTACCGATCATTCAGAACGAGCAGACGAAGATCGACCGCCGCCCACAAACCCCTAAACGGGGCCGGTTTAAATTCAGCATGGTTGGGATCAAAATCGGCGAATCCGTAACCTTCGTTCCGACGGACATTCAAGTCAAAGTCGCCAGTGACGACTCCATCGAATACGAAGGACGTATTTATAAATTGTCGCCGTTCGTCGGTACATTCATGCCCCAGGAAAAACGGAATCTGTCGGGATCCTACCAAGGAGCCAAATATTTCTCGTATAACGGCAAAATCCTGGACGACCTGCGAAAAGCAGCCGAACGCTGCCACACTACGTCCAGAACCAACAAGCACTAAGTATCTATGAGCGAAGAACTGCAACAAAAACTGCGCAACCAGCTTTGGGCCGTAGCCAACACCCTCCGCGGAAACATGTCGGCCAGCGACTTCATGTACTTCACGCTGGGATTCATCTTCTACAAATACCTCTCCGAAAAAATCGAGCTCTACGCCAACGACGAGCTGCAGGAAGACCACCTGACCTTCCGCGAAGTGTGGGCCGGATCCGACCGTGAGCTGAAAAACGACCTGAAAGAGGCCTGCGTGCAGGATCTGGGCTATTTTGTCGAACCGGAGTACCTCTACTCCACCCTGATCGCCATGATCGACCGGAAAGAGAACATTCTCCCGCTGCTGGAACGGTCGCTCAAAAAGATCGAAGACAGCACCCTCGGCCAGGAGAGCGAAGACGACTTCGGCGGCCTTTTCTCGGACATCGACCTCACCTCGCCCAAACTCGGCAAAACAGCCGAAGACAAAAACAGACTGATCAGCGACGTACTCGTCGCCCTGAACGGCATCGACTTCGGTCTGAAAGAGGCGCAGGAGATCGACATTCTCGGCGACGCCTATGAATACATGATCGGTCAGTTTGCCGCCGGAGCCGGCAAAAAAGCCGGTGAGTTCTACACCCCTCAGGAGGTCAGTCAGATTCTGGCCGAAATCGTCATCACCGGCAAACAACGCCTCAAAACGGTTTACGACCCGACCTGCGGTAGCGGTTCACTGCTGCTGCGCACGGCACGGAGCGGACACGCCGACGCCATCTTCGGACAAGAGAAGAACCCCACCACATTCAACCTCTGTCGGATGAACATGCTCCTGCACGGCATCCGCTACAACGACTTCGACATCCGCAACGGCGATACACTCGAAGCCGACGAATTCGGCGACCGCCAGTTCGACGCCGTGGTCGCCAATCCCCCTTTCTCGGCCGACTGGAGCGCCGCCGCCAAATTCAACAACGACGACCGGTTCAACAAGCCGGGCGTACTGGCACCGAAATCAAAGGCCGACTACGCCTTCATCCTGCACATGATTTACCACCTGAACGACGGAGGTACGATGGCATGTGTAGCTCCGCACGGTGTGCTGTTCCGCGGCGCGGCCGAAGGAAAAATCCGCCGGTTTCTGATCGAAACGAAAAACTGCATCGACGCCGTCATCGGTCTGCCGGCCAATATCTTCTACGGCACGACGATTCCCACCTGCATTCTGGTCATCAAGAAATGCCGCAAACAGGATGACCACATCCTCTTCATCGACGCTTCCCGCGAGTTCGAGAAGGTCAAAACGCAAAACAAACTGCGTCCGGAGCACATTCAAAAAATCATCGACACCTATCGGAATCGCTCCGAGGTTGAAAAATACAGCCATTGCGCGACCCTCAAAGAGATCGAAGAGAACGATTACAACCTGAATATCCCGCGTTACGTCGACACCTTCGAGGAAGAGGAAGAGATCGACATCCAAGCCGTCATGTCAGAGCTGAAATCTTTAGAGGCTCAGCGTGCCGACCTAGACCGACAGATCGCGGTTTATATGAAAGAACTGGGTCTCGATTTTTAGACCTCGCCAAGTCCTCAATCCGTATAACGAAAACCTTTTACCTTCGAGATGAGTATCAAACGAAAAAGCACGAGACATTGTCCCCCTTTGAGATTCCCGGAGTTCACGGGGGAGTGGGAGGAATGTAAGCTGG
>ERZ777305.3454-NODE-3454-length-10832-cov-2.455693_pt1 | contig 10832 bp, 10 predicted proteins | sample MGYA00374965_ERZ777305 | MGnify/ENA primary metagenome ERZ777305 (study PRJEB29328, sample SAMD00013331) | mouse gut metagenome | study: EMG produced TPA metagenomics assembly of the Metagenome analysis of fecal microbiota from mouse which was promoted...
CAGTATGGTCGAGATGGTTTACACGACAAACTTAAACACCAAGAAACCCATCTCCATTATAAAGGTATGCTCATACTATGATATAAAGAAACGTAACCCTGATATATGGAAGAGATGGTATAGCGCGCTATTACCGACAAACATTTCTTTGGAGATGAGTGTTTTAGCCCCTAACGAACAGATACCCCTTCAGTTAATGGATGATGTTTCTGTAAACTGGTGTTTTTCAATTAATCATGATTCTGTAAGCGGCGTAGACACGTTTGTTTTGACGGATTGTCGCCCCATCGTTACGAAAAATACGTACGGACTCACGATTTTGAACAAAGACTTTACTTTAAACGTAGTATCAAATCTGGAGATGAGAGTGCCGATTGGTACAACATTTAGATTCGTTGCATCAATCGACTCAGCAGTTATTGATTCTTTTGCAATTAAAGTAAAAGAACCGACGGGCTGGAAATCCTATGTTACATCTCCAAGAGATGTAAGAACACTTGATAGTCTTGGTATAGTTATTGAGGATACCAAATTCTCTATCAATAAGACAGAGTATATTATTTCGATTACTCGTGATAGAGATATTCAGATTTCGCTTAACCCTATGGTATTGACATATGACCCAATGTTTATACCGGCTTGGGATGAAACTACAGGTAATTTCACGATAGTAGACGAAGAAGTACCTTGTTTTGCAACACCGCGTCCTGCTCTTAGAGCATATGCTGCAAACAGAAAGCATACATTCACAGCGGCGTTTAGTCTGGATTTTGGATTTTTACATCTTGAAGGAACAAACGTTCGCGCATACGCCGTGCCAATCACAAAGTATGCAGACAGAGTAGATGAAGATTCAATCGAGGTGAATATCAGCCAATATGTACCTGTAAGAATGAATACTGGCGAGAGAATTCTTATGACGGTCAATAATATTCCTGTAGATGTTATTAGTGACCGCACATTCCTTCTTCGGGTTGTATTTGGAAATGGCTCATTGTCTACTATTACAGAGACGAAAGATGCTCGTAGTGTAAAAGTTGGCAATTACGAGACGGCGTTTCAGTTTGAAGTTAAATTTGCTAACGATGTGAGCCTTGCTAATTGTGAGCATAAAGTTTTAGTCGTTTCTTCTTACGGTGGATATACGTTTGGTACAACTGGAACAATTGCATGGAATCCTCCAATCCCAATGCCTTTGTATACAAATGGTATCAGTATGGTTAGTTCAGAGTACTATTCGTTGGCGACAATTGACCCGACGAACGGAAGAGGCACTTTAACATTAAAACCTAACATCAATCTGGCGGATGTACCCTTAGGAATACCCGCTGGAGCTGGGGCTACAAGTTTGGTAATTAATGGAAATCCTATAGATGAGAACTATTACTTTGCCTTCATTAAGTTACCTTACACTGCGGTGAAATCTTCCCTGCATATATCAATGCCAGCATTAACAATGAAGGGAGTTCATCAAATAACTGTAAAGTCTACCGTTAGGCAGCTCTTTGATTTGACATCAGAACAGTGTTATTATGATGAGTTGAATGGGACGGCGGTTTATAATCACCCGACACTTACTTGTGATGATAAGCATGTGATACTTCCGATTTTCTTTAGCAATAAGGATAATGTTGTCATCGCGGTAGAAGACACTTATTGTTCTGGTAAGATTGAATTTGTTATTGACGTAGATTTAGGAGAACTTCCTCCGGTTGAGGAGGATAAGCCTAATGAGGGAGAACCACCTGTTAACCCTCCGAAAGAAGAAGGTGGAGATGAAACTGAGGCACCTTCAAATCCTCCTGAGGAATCTGGTGAAGATAAGAAGGAAGAAGATTCTGATACTTCTATGGAAGAGCCATAAGTCATTTGAACTATAAAAATGCAATGGGAGATGAGCGGTATAATTGCTCATCTCCCATTTTGAAACACATATTGGAGAACTCATATATTACATGAGTTACACATGATTTGGTCGCGGTACAAGGTAACATATGAAAACCGCGATTGTGTTGGAATAAAATATATGCTGCAAGCGGTATAATTACTTGCTATAATAATGTTCAGTTAGTCATAATATCCCAATTTACATAGTAGGCTCTTCAGGCACTACCTCAGTAGACTTGTTAGCCTGCTGCCCATTCTTATTATTTTTATTTTTGTTTTTCTTGCCACCATACTGCTGGTTGTTTGTGTTATTGTTGTACTGCGGAGTCTCTTCCTGTTTGTCGGGTGTTACATCCTCAGGCTGCTCAGGAAGAACATCGTCACCCTTAGGTTCCTCAGTCTCATACTGAGACAACGTCTCTGATGTTGTATTTACTCCATTTGTAATCTTTTCGCCGTTGTACTGCGGAGTCTCTTCCTGTTTGTCGGGTGTTTCCACCGAAACCGGCTCGCTCTTTACGTTATTATTTTTGCCATAATTCACCAGCGTGAGGTTTACCAGCCTACCATCTTCGATTTTCTCTACAATCTTAATATTCGGATATTTCTTCAAGAGATATCCAATCTCCGATACTTTCTCTTTATAAAAAGACTGCTGTGGTCCGATGATTGCAACACCGGTACTTCTCGTAAATCTTCCGGCGGATTTAACTTTGATAATTTTCGATGTGATTACCATTTTATACTACTCCTTCCAATACCAACTCCTCAGTCAAAGCTGCTAGTGACTCAAGAGTTCCTTTTTTGATATCTGCTTTCCGGTAAACGTCATCTGTCTCTTCCGATTCCGGAATGGTTTTGATAAATTCCTGAATTTTAGAATTATTTTCCCCGCCACTTCTCTGTCGAGAACAAGCTGCTTGATTGAATCATCTGCCAACTCTTCCATTAGTGAAAAGATATCAGAAGACTCTTCAGCAGGAGCATTGAGTGCTTCTGTTAAAGCCGTGAGACCAAAAATACCATTACTTGTTGCCATAATATTTCTCCTTTCTTTATTATTTTCGGGATTAATAAATTGTTAAGCGTATGACCTCATAATATCTTCGCTGAGCGTTGATAATATATAGATTAACATAGGAATTACCCTAAAAGTAAATGTATCGTGCTCCATTTCAATATCGTTCTCAAGAGAGTATATATCGGAGTCGTTGATATGATTAAGCAGCGTCCCTTCTTTGAAAAAACGTATAATGAGGTTCTCTGTAATGCCGTATCGTATATTTTCATCAGCATTTTTAACAATACTTGTGATAAATGGGAAATCCGTATAAATATTTCTTGGATACTTGATTTCATCTTCTACATAAATGTCAATTTTACATGCTGGGTCTACTCCATAATATGCAAATGGGTTTGAAACTGTCTTTGAGAACCCAGTGGGCACGAATAACATTTGTGTGAATCTATCCATTTTCCGTGTTTCGAGCGCATGATAGATTGTCCGATTGTACTTCTTTTTATACTCGTCATCATCGTCAATGTTAACGAGAACAATTTGGCTTTGTTTATCGCTCCTCGGAACAAGGATTTTGTTTGTGATACAGAAGTGAGTAAGCCACGGGTCATAGCTAATATACCCCTGCTCTAACTCTCCTCTAAAGATAAGTGAGTTATATTTTTTACTATAAAAAATATCAGTGTACTCCTCAACGAGTTGATTAATGATACTGTCAATCTTTTCGCTGTATTTGTATTGCTCTTCCTCCAGAATACACTTAATGTTCGTTCCAAAGTTATTGAGTTTTGCTCTGAATCTCTTTACCGTTTGTTTCTCTAACTGGTTTACATCCCCGTAGCTGTCAATATCCTGCAATTTAGCAGAGAACTGTTCGAAGTAATGACTTTTCACAGTTGCCTTTTTGATTGCATTTACTCGAAATACAAAAACCCTTTCATTTGGGCCATCTTTAAATCTGTACACCAAATGGTCGTATGGTGTTGGAACTACTGTTGACGGCAGTAACGTTAAATCGTCAATTTCCATATTCATATCATAAAGACCATCATTGTCTGTTAAGTCTACGAGAAATGATTTAAGTGCTCCATAAACAGGAAGGTCTTTAATCATATGATATCGAATTGGAGAATTATTTCCTAATACCTCGTCAATTGTGTCTGTTCCGGGCGTTGTTGTCGAATTATAGGTACTACAATTGAAATAATCCATAAGAACTGGAGTACCTAGTTGTAAAAACTGGGTCATCGGACTATCTAGCATATTGCCGAGTTCTTTCGTTACATTTTTAATCACTTCGTCTGACTGTACTATGTAACCCATTTATATCGCCTCCTTTATAAAAAATATAGGATAGAGATTTTCTACAATCCCTATCCTACTAAATCTCACCTTTCTTTCATTGCTAACTCGTGAATAACTCCATGTATCAACTCATAAGTAGAACGGACTCCAGAGTGAGCTGATATTATAATATCATAGGTAGCAAGCTCACTTATTATTATACTGTCCGTTATCAAATAGATGTTGTCAATGCGGACTCCATATCCCTTAATAGAGTTTATTGTTTGGGAAAGATTAGATTGACCAATATCTTCAATAAAATCTATTCTTGTGCTTGTTCTGCTCAGCTCCCTTAACAAGTGTATTAGATGGTGTGACACGAGCCCGTCAAATGCTGACATCATGACGAGTATTTTTAGGCTGCCATCTGTATTTAGGTTTGTTATGATGTATCCTATCTGATTTTTTACAGATGCAAGGGTATCATCAAAAGTACCAGACGGGTCAATTGATATGTCAATAAACGACCTTGTGGCAATTGCCACTTGACGTTTATCTTTAAGCTGCTTTTGTAGAGAATCTCTTTTGTCAGAAAACATCCACGAAAACACTAAATACATTATGACTCCTGCAACGATAATACATACAAAGAACATCATAACCCACATTTCGACAGTAAGGTGCTCACTAATAAGTTTTTCCATTTCTTTCTTCCTCCTTTATATTTCGTATTTTCTCAACCACGGTTTAGTATTAAGTATATACTCAACTGGGTCAACTTTGATATTGCTAAAATCATGTTTAACCAACTTGTAGATATAATCTAAATAATCGGCACCTTTACTATATCTTAACATTATCATTGCGACTCTAACGCTCGCAGAGTGAATCCGTTCGATTACCACATCTTTTGAGTCATTCAAAATAGAGCTGGCACCAATAGCATTTCTATATTGACTCGCAGTGAGAACAATTGCTCTTGTATTATCAGCATTTGGATATATCCGTATATGATTCAGAGCGTCATTCATCAAGTTTTGTATTAACTCGTCATCTTCAGTTTCAAAATACGATATATTGTATTTAGGTTCGTCTGTTATAAGTCTAAAGTTCACGTCGTCACTCATAATATGCTCCAAGAATGAAATTGCTACAGTCTCCGACATAGACCAATACGTTTCGGTATTGATATTAAATCTATCCAATGTATAAACTTTAACGCAATATAGTTTCATTTTATCTTCCTCTTTCTTATTGTCGTTTTTCTACTTTGGTACGTGAACGGGTCAATTTCCCAGTTACGTTTTCTTATATTCCTTATTATATCAATGAGGCTTTTGTTTTTCATAAATATAAAGTATAGTCCAAGCCTTGTAGCTTCGTTGGTTATATTTTCTACAGGGAGAAGTCTTGTGCTTTCGCTTCTTATTGAGAACTCATTTATTGTTTTGACATAATCTCCCCTTGTCAACAAATAACATTCCCCGACAATATTTTCCTTCACAACCAGTTCTTTTGTTGGGTCTAATGGATAGACGTACGTTCCTCGTAAGACCCTTTCGTCCCACTCCTCTATCCAACAATCTTTATGATAAATTCTCTCTTCTTGTCTCACATACTCTTTTAACAAGGTCTGATTCAGAGTCCACACATCAATTTCATCAGGTATTGCATCATTTTTGACTACATATAACATCATGCTCTCCTTTCTCAGTACCAGCACTTGTTCCAATTTTGTATTTCCGTATTCGGTCATTAACTAATGTGCAGTACGTGAAGTAGTCTAACTCTACACCGTTCTTATCCAGCATCCATTCAATCAAATTAACAAGACATTCAAGAAATGCCGTGTTTTTGAGTATGGGTTTGAGTAATGTATTGACCGAGTGAACTGTTGCGAATAACGCTCCCGCACTATTCGTATTGAAGTACATGTTAAATGCTTTTAAGTACTTATTTTCTAACATTTTGAATGCACCGATATTGTACGCGTTGTTTTCAGCAGTTTCTGTGAGAAGAAACTGTTCTCCTACAAGATTCGTTGTTACTCTTATCATGTTCTTTCCAGTGCATCTTGTCGATATGATATCCATATCGTCTTTGTTGAGAGTGTCGTACTGAGATATGTCCGCTTCATATTGATATCGTTTGCTCTGTTTAGTCGTGAATGCTGCCGCATACATTTTTGCATAGTATATAGAATAACTCCATACATGCTCTATACATCCACCTGTAGAGCTGCGTGCCTCAGTACTTACAATATAAACAAATCGTTGCATCATAAGAAATATTCCTCCTTTATTATTTTTGATGGTGGAACTCCGAAGTCTTTTTCACCTTCGTGCGCATTATAATATATATGAATATTCTTTGTATTTATTACATACGTTTTAAGGTCAGTCTTTAACTTTCCATAATCATACTCCGTTTCACCATATTTGACGTTATCTTTATAGACATCTATAAAGATATTACTTCCAACAAATCCTTTTTCGAAGTAATGAAGTAATGGAGTATAGAATTCTCCATCTGTAGATGAGATATACAGGTTATTCGTTCTATTATTATCGTTTATATTGTATAGTATAGAAAGTATATCAAATGGGCCTTCCGCAATATGAATATGAATATCTTCTGGAGTAAATAATTCTAGTCTTCCCGGAATACTATAGAAGGAAGCACTATTGTCGAATATTTCAAAGATATTGTATTTATACCAACGAAACTTATTCTTATCAGTAATATCTCTAAATGATATAAAGTCATTATTGGTAGATAGAAACCCAACGTAATCCCTATCCAATAGCCAATCCATTTTGCTATTAGATTTTAGATTATTTACTGACAGAAAATCGTATAACGACCATATGATTTTTAGCCCTTCATGTTCCTTTGGGTCTATGATTCTGCCTAATCTACCAAACACGTACCTGGCTTTATTGAGGTCTTTTGGATATAACCCCGGTATTTTTACGTTTATGACTCTAGTATTCTTATACCTATTCGTCTTAATATTACCTGATGATTTTAGTATAGAACGATTAATGCCATCAACACTTGTTTTTATCTGTTGCGCTCCTGTAATGGCTTTGAGCATTCTATTTGTTAGAATCCCAGAACGGTTGCAATTAAAGCACCGATACAATATTGGCTCTTCTGGATTCGTAGCATCTATTTTAATCCCTAACCTCATCTTATTAGGGTCTTTCTTACTGTCTCCGCATAGAACACACCTTGTTCTGAACTGAGGTGGTTCTCCTTTTATTGCCGGATACAGACTCTGAAAGTAACGCTGTAGTTCTAATTTTTTAGAGACTAAATCCGTTTTCAATTTATCACCTCCAAATTAAAAAGATTAATAGGATATGTCTGTAATAGTCATATCCTATTAATCCGTGTTAGGAACCTTTTGTAATAGATGTCACTTATGACATTTGTTTAGTTTGGGCTTAGTGCGTCGCCCAATCCCATTATATCGTTCGTGTATGAGTGTTCTTGTAAAGTTTGATTATCAAAAGCTTACGAGGCTCTTTCCAATAATTAAGCTTGACCGGTTGACTGTAACTGGACATGCAAATATCCAGCGATATCAAATAATTTGGTCATGTGTTGGTATAATTAACAAACCGCATACTTTTTTAATTCGTTAACACGTTTCTTTTGTGTTTAGACACTATATATAGAACAATTGATGAATAAATAATGAATATACCACGTATATCACATACTATTTTGCTATTTTGCTATTTTTGGTACGTGCGTGTCTTGCTTAATCTATTTCTTTCCATATATTATATTCCTCGAGTTTGGTCTCGCAGTACATCCCACTCTATAACTATGTTTCTGGACTCTTTAGTTTGTATTATATTGAGTCCAGAAATTGCTGTACTTCTGCAGCAACTATATCATTATCGAAAATAATCGGTTCTCCGACTAGTTCTGGCTGTTCGTATTCGTTGAACAGATATGCACTGTTGATTATTTTCGAAGTTATCGTAATATCTTCGTCATCTTTAAACCCTTTCAGACAAGAATAAGTATCTTCCATCAACATCTTGTGAGTTTCTGAGGAACGAATCTTGTCTAAGGTTTTCATATTTCTAAGCATTCGGTTACTTAGCTTGCCAACAGGTATTGCACTTAATACCCAAGGTAACATAATGTAACCCTGCCTTTTCAACATCCTTTTTCCAATTATCATGAGTCGGATGTAATTATAGTTACTCATGATACGCTGCTCCTGAAAACCGTCAAATTCCTTTGCGAACATATTGGTTATCAGATATGACTGGAACCAATCTGTATGAACTAAGAACTTGTCGTAATATTGTATTTCTTCTAATGAAATCTCTCCTACTCTTTTTTCCAGCTTGCCTATAATATCCACAAGAGATTTATCTGTTATTATTGGGAGGCTTTCATCCACCATTACCAGTTGTTGTTCTGCATTGTGCAATCCCTCCGCGATTCCATCTGGCCCTTTTGTTGTGTCAATCTTTATCGGAGTCGCATTAAACTGTGGTATTACAATCGTACATTTAAGCTGCAGGTTCAGTATTGATTTAATGAATTTTGCCATTGGGCTGTTGAATCTGAGCTTAAAGAAGTTATCATACAAGATATGCTTCACAATGAGCAAATCTATGTGAGAACATTCTGTTACGCCCCTAAGCGCCGATTCCTGCTCCCACGAACCTACATTGTCTTTGGCGTGCTTAGACGCCTTTTTTGCTACAAATAGGTACAATTTTTCTAATAGTTCGTCCGTTCCGAAATCTCCTTTAATATCTCCCATCTTGTACATGATATCACTAAAGAGATTAGTTGTCAATACGTTCGGAGACTCTTTAATTAAGCCTGTCTTGAATCCTAAATTAACGAAGTGGTCGAATGCTGGTATTACAATCTTCATACACATTGCAATTGCCAAGAAACGAATACAATCCTCGTTTGTAAAATCGCTTTTAGACTCAAACTTCCTGCCCGATGAAGCGTCAACTGTTACGTCAATATACATATTGTCTCGCACCATCCTATAGATGTTACGCTTAATATTCGATTCCTTAAAGATATTACGAATTAACATATCATGGAACTCATCCTCCGTTAAAACAACATCTTCTGAATCTATGATATTCTTCCAATGGAAGAATAGTGCTGGTAATTCCTTTTCATCGTCATAGAACTCAATGAAATAATCAATATAATCTGTTATCAGTTCTACCGATTTAATAAATGCCAACCTTTTAATTGTAAATGTTGACAAGTTTTCAATTTCTTCCGGGTTCTTTTTTCGTAATCCCTTGATTGATTCAGGGATACATTTATCCAGATTTATTTTAACACATCCCTCCTCTGGTTCTGCGTATATATAAGCTTTGGCTGGTTCCCTATGCCAGTCATCGACTTTAACAAATTCGTTACTCATGACTTTATTCCTCCTATTTGTACTCGCACTATCATGCGAGATTATAATATATACTTAACTATCTCTTAGAGATATGCTGGACAGCACGCATATTGTTTCCAGCATGGCCCATGGTTTTCTTTTTCTTAGAAATCGTATGAATCCCTGATTCAACTTTAGATGGATGGAGCATAGATTTTTTTCCATGCTCGTCCATCTTTTTTTGCTCCTGACGTTTTTTCCTAGCGAGCTTTCCTGCTGCGCCATCATATTCCTTCATAATCTGCTCAAGAGTCCTGCATTTTCCGGGATATGTTGTCGTAGTATACTGAACTGCTTTCTTTGAAAATTGGTCAGCGTTTAATATTTTTGAATCAAGAATAAACTTTGCTCCGAAAAAGATGTACTTCTCATACGATACGATTTTGTATCTATTACGAACGGATGGCTCAATTTTGACAAACTCTTTGCCAAGTTTTTTTGCCAACGATTTAATCATTAGGTCATTCTTTAAGTATACATATGCAAACGTATACGCAAAAGAAGGGGAATTGGAGAATACTCTGACATCCCAATTTACCATGGGCTTGTCCTTGTCCTTGGTAAACTCGAATATGACATCATAAGTATTGTCCCTTTCTGTTTCTGATGGTATGATGAGATGTATGTAATACTTCGTGGGTATCGCGACGGATGCTATGTAGCATTTCATTTTGATATCCTTATGATTTGTAAGATTATCATACTTCTCAGTTAACGTGCTTACGATGACCTTCCTGTTCTGACCAAGAGTAGCATCACCTTTTCCCATTGGGTTCTCGATATATTCTTTGATGTTCATTCCCCTTCTCCTTTAACTACTCTTCGTCATCCTCGTCTACAGCGTCGTCTTCGGGTTCTTCATAATCCCGCGATTTTTCAATTGCCCGGATGATATCATCCTGATGCAAGTAGACAAACTGGTTTGATGTGCAGTTTACAAGCACAAGCCGCAAACATGCCGATACAATTTCTTTACAAACCTCAACCGGAGAAATCAGCTCACTGCTGTATTTTTCTGTAACCAGATTGTATGTGAGCGGCATATTCGGGTCACTGTCTGTGATACAATGATTGACAATCTCATTGCTTTCTTCGATATTATTATACTTATTATTGTACATAATGGCGCATACTTCACTGAATGAGTCCAAGAACATTTTCAAGTATACGTCAATCTCCGGATATTTATCATCG
>ERZ777305.3459-NODE-3459-length-10819-cov-3.143348_pt1 | contig 10819 bp, 6 predicted proteins | sample MGYA00374965_ERZ777305 | MGnify/ENA primary metagenome ERZ777305 (study PRJEB29328, sample SAMD00013331) | mouse gut metagenome | study: EMG produced TPA metagenomics assembly of the Metagenome analysis of fecal microbiota from mouse which was promoted...
GGTATATGCTGACGATACGGTCGATTTCAGTTATTATACGTTAGAATATAACACTGATGAAATCAATGTGTATTACAGAAAGTCACCACAGGAAGAAGCGGAATTTTTGTATTGTGCTAAAAGGAAGCAGACAGAGAAGGAGGATGTTTCTGGCATCTATACCGATAAGCAGGGGACAGCCGATGTCTACAGCCAGCTGACACTTGCGCTGCAGGCCGACGGAACCTATAAGGCAGAAATCAGCGTCTACCGTACTGCCGAATTGGAGGGCACGGCAGTCTGGGAGGAGGACATGCTCCGCTTTACAAGCGAAGACCCCTATGTGCTGGCAGAAATCTTCGTCATTGGCGGCAAGGCGGAGGTGGCAGTTATCACAGATGCCGCCGGAGTTCTGAGCGGGGAGGTCTATTCTTTCCCTGACGGCGCACCGGACAATCTTTTACCGGAGACCCAGCGATCGGAAGCGACAGCAGAAGAACTGTTGGATTTATTTATCAATGGCAAAATAAATGCAATTGACCAGACGGATTTGACAGCTTCATTTTATATTGATGATTTAAATATGTACTTATATTCTGCTGGAGAAAAAGTCGATCTTGACAATGATGGGGAAAACGAGCTGGTTATCAGCGGTTCTTATGGCGGAATATACCTTGATGTGCGTAATAATAAGGTATATAAATTTGCAGAAGGAGTTGACAATGTGCTCGTTCTTTCTTATACCTATTACAATGGTGCTGTATGGACTATGTACAGCTGCAGGTCGAGTGCAGGATTTGAATTTTACCATATGGAAAAATTTGAAGGAGCAGATAACTTAGCTGCAGAAATGAATTTCGGCGAGGAGCTTGCTGATCCGGATAATGTGGAGGCTGGATTTAAATATACATTGAATGGAGCTGAAATTTCATTTGAGGAATATACAGAATTATGCAGTAAAATTTTTGCTGCCGAAGTGAATACAAGCATATCTGATGGGACAGATAAGCTGGAAAATTTGACAGGTGAATACCATTATTCAACAGATTCCGGAACCGGTAAATTGATTATAGAAAAAACATTCTATGGATACGATATTTCCGATTATGAATCGGAAGTCTCCTACCGCTTTTTAGCTGATTTGTCTAATATAGAAACCATAGAAAATAATAGGATATATATAAAGTATCCGGAGCAAGTATTATCGGATGACACCGTAATCTTCACCTATTATATTTTAGAATATAATGCAGATGAAATAAATATATATTACAAAAGATCTGAACTCGAAGAGGCTGAATTTTTATATCAGGCCATAAAGAAAAAGGAAGAGGGATAACAGTATTTGGTGAAATTGAACAGATTTCTATGAGGGAAGCCAATTCCGTGATCCAAGTTTCGATCGCTTCCGCCAAAATGAATTGTTGTTGCAAAACAGACATGCCGGTTGTTGGAACCTCTGGCCCAAGTGCCGTAGCCTGCCCTCCTGATCGGATTTCGCTTCCCCACATATCTGAACAGGAGGAACACAAGATGGAGATCATCGTAAAGAGATACAGCCGCAGGAAATCAGAATCAGCGATGAAGTAAAGACATATTTGCCAAATTTGCATTGTATCAAGTGTAAAGGAATCGGGATATTATAACTTCCAGTATGGCTGAACAATCATTACCACAATCACAGCTGAATAAGTAACACAGCGTCAGAGTGTATAAAAAACAGATATGATACCCCTTAAGTAGACAAGGTAAATAACCCAAATCTATATTAAGGGGGATTTTTATGTAATGGAGCAGATTTATGAACAAAGATATCAACACACGATAAAGAGCCACCCGACAGTACTCACAGCAAAAGCATGAGCATCTGCACATAAGATGGGATTTGTTCTGCTTTTGGAAAAATCAGCCTGCTTGTATCAATCCCGATATCGTCAAGAAGCGAATCCAATACCAGCCCGATCACCGCCTTTCCTGCCCGTGCCATTCTGCCGCGGATAAGCCGCCAGGTATTGTAAATTGAGACTGCACGGAACGTTCTCCTTCGGCATAAGGAGCGCGCAGTTTTGGTACGGAGCGGATTACAGGGCTGCCGCAGCCAAAAAAGGGTATTGCATTTGTCGAAAAAGTATGATATGATATCTTTCCGAAACGGACACTTGTTTGTATGAGGTGTACATTCGGCTGCTGTGTGCAAAATATCAAAAGGAACATGCAAAACCAAAAGGAACGTGCAGAAACAGCAGAACGGGAAGGAATGTGTCCGGCAGGGGAGGACGGGAGAAGAGCATGGAGGAGGATAAGTATTATATTGTAAAGAAAAAAGCGCTGCCTGAGGTTCTGCTGAAGGTGGTGGAGGCAAAGCGCCTGCTCGATTCGGAGCGCGTGCTGACGATACAGGAGGCGACGGACGCGGTGGAGATCAGCCGCAGCTCCTTTTATAAATATAAGGATGACATATTTCCCTTTCATGAAAGCAACCGGGGCAAGACGATCAATCTGATGATGCAGCTGGACGATGTGCCGGGGCTTTTATCCAATGTGCTGAATCAGATCGCGCAGGCAAACGCAAATATTCTGACGATTCACCAGTCGATTCCGATCGGCGGCATCGCGTCCCTTACGCTGGGAGCGGAGATTCTGCCGCAGACTCTTGAGGTGTCGGAGCTTCTGGGGCTTCTGGAGGGCATTGAGGGCGTTCATTATATTAAGATTCTGGGCAGGGAATAGAGAACCCGAAGGAAAACGGAATAGAAGCAGGATGGCTTTGTTCATAATTCAAGAAAAAAGAAGGAGGCTGGTTTATGAAAGTAGCAATTTTAGGATATGGAACGGTCGGTTCGGGAGTTTTTGAGGTAATCAACAGCAGTCCGGAGGGGCTTGCGCGCCGCGCCGGGGAGGAAATCGAAATTAAATATGTGCTGGACCTGCGGGAATTTCCGGGTGATCCGGTTGAGAAGGTGCTTGTGCATGATTTTAAGCAGATTGTAGACGATCCGGAGGTGGGCGTCATTATCGAGGTGCTGGGCGGTGTTGAACCGGCATACAGCTATGTGAAGGAGGCGCTGCTGAAAGGCAAGAGCGTCTGCACCTCCAACAAGGAGCTTGTTGCGAAGCACGGCGCTGAGCTTCTGGAAATTGCGAAGCAGAAAAAGGAAAACTTCCTTTTTGAGGCAAGTGTCGCAGGCGGCATACCAATTATTCGCCCGCTGAACCAGAGTCTGACGGTGGACGAGATCCAGGAGGTCACCGGTATTCTGAACGGAACGACGAATTATATTCTGACAAAGATGCGCGACGAAGGGCTGGATTTTGATGTCGTGCTTGCGGATGCCCAGGCGAAGGGCTATGCGGAGCGCAATCCTGCGGCTGATGTGGATGGTTATGACGCCGGGCGCAAAATTGCGATCCTGACCTCGCTGGCCTACGGAATGCAGGTTGATTTCGAGGATATTTATATCGAAGGCATACGGAATATATCCAAAAACGATATCGCTTACGCGCTGGCGGGCGGAGCCGATATCAAGCTGTTTGCGACGAGCTGTGCGGTGGACGGAAGGGTATATGCGATGGTGGCCCCGCGCATGATCAACCGTTCCCATCCGCTCTATTCGGTCAATGATGTGTTCAACGCCATTCTTGTGCGGGGAAATTTCCTCGGCGATGTAATGTTTTACGGCAAAGGCGCTGGCAAGCTGCCGACGGCGAGCGCGGTGGTGTCGGATGTCGTGGATGCGGTGAAGCACCAGGGCAAGCATGTCATGACGATCTGGAACAGCCGCAAGCTGGAGCTGGCGGATATGGGGACGCTGATGAGCAAATTCTTTGTGCGCGTTCCGCAGAGTCAGAAGGCGAAGGCGCAGGAGCTGTTTAAGGTCGAACGAGAATTTACCGCACCGGGGATTGAGGGAGAGTACGCGTTTCTGACGTCCGCCATGCCGGAAAGCGAGTTTGATCAGGCGGCAGGGCAGCTTAAGGTGCTCAGCAGAATCCGGGCGGAGCTGTAAGGCCGGGCAGAACCGGTCAAAGCTGTAAGGATGCGGGAGGAACCTGTGCAAAGCTGCAAGGACGGGCAGAACCAGTGCTAAGCTGCAAGGACGGCGGCGGAATCGATGCGGAGCTGCAAGCATATATAACGGCTCAAATCCTGCGGAGGCTTCTCCGCGATCGAACAGGGCGCCGGGAAACAGGAAATGCGCTGATCAAAGCGCAGAAATGGGGAGAATATGAAATACATTGTGATTCTGGGCGACGGGATGGCGGACGAGCCGATTGATAGCCTGGGCGGGAAAACCCCGCTGGAATACGCGTCAACGCCGGTGATGGACGAGCTGGCGGGCAAGGGCGAGATTGGTCTTGCCTGCACGATACCGGAGGGAATGAAGCCGGGGAGCGATACCGCCAACCTGGCGGTGCTCGGCTATAACCCGCGGAAATATTATACGGGGCGCTCTCCGCTGGAGGCTCTGAGCATCGGCGTCCCGCTGAAGGACACGGATATCGCCGTGCGCTGCAATATCGTAACGCTTTCCGAGGAGGAGGGAATTCTCTACAAAGACAGAACGATTCTCGACCACAGTGCAGGCGAGATTTCAACGGAGGACGCTGCCGTGCTGCTGGATGCTGTGAGGGAGCAGCTGGAAAACGGGATATTCCGTTATTATGTCGGGACGAGCTACCGCCATCTGCTGATCTGGGACAAAGGCACTGCTGCGGAGCTGACGCCGCCTCACGATATTCTCGGAAGAGTGATCGGCGAGTATCTGCCGCAGGAAGCCGTGCTGAGAGAGATGATGGAAAAGAGCTACGACATCCTGAACAATCATCCGATCAATGTGGAGCGCGCCCGGCGGGGCCTGCACAAGGCCAATTCCATCTGGTTCTGGGGCGCGGGAACGAAGCCGGGGCTTGATTCTTTTGAGGAAAAGACCGGGCTGCGCGGCGTGATGATTTCCGCTGTCGATCTGCTCAAGGGCATTGCGGTCGGGGCAGGAATGACGAACATAAATGTGCCGGGGGCTGACGGAACGCTGCATACAAATTACGAGGGAAAGGCGATGGCGGCTGTGCATGCGCTGGTGGATGACGGCTATGATTTCGCATACATTCATGTGGAGGCACCGGATGAGATGGGGCACCAGGGAAGCATTCCGGACAAGCTTAAGGCAATCGAATCGCTGGATTCCAGGGTGGTGGCCGTGGTGAAACGGGAGATGGATGCTTCCGGGGAGCCTTACCGGCTGCTGATTATGCCGGATCACCCGACGCCGATCCGCCTTCGCACACATACTTCTGATCCGGTGCCGTACCTGCTCTACGACAGCACGAGGCAGAGACGGATGATCGGCCGCTACAGCGAGGCGGAGGCAGAGGTTTCCGGAAATATGGAAAAGGACGGTTATCGGCTGATTGAGCGGCTGTTTGCGTGAGCGCCGGGGGGCGTGCTGCGGTTCCTGTTCCCGAAACGGGCGGCTCCCGAAATTGTAAATCCTGTGGCACAACGGGCGCAGATGCGGAATAAATTGCAGTATGGAAGCAAAAGCGAATGATCGCGGAACGGCAGCAGGATAATCGCAGAGTGATTTGATTTTGATTGCGGAGCAAAACAAAGGCACGGCATTCCGATGTCTGCGGAAGGATTTATACGAACCATTTTATGATATCAGAATTTATTTCGCAGAATTTATTATAGATATTATAATGCTGTAATTTAAAATAACGGTATTATAATATCAAATTATATTTAATATTACACAACTGAAATATCTGCAGGCAGCATTGCAGTATCAGCATATTTATGGAATTCAGGAGGCAGTTATGTTAATTGTAAAGAAATTCGGCGGTACTTCGGTCGCTGACAAGGAGAGAATCTTTCATGTCGCGAAGCGCTGCATCGAGGATTATAAGAAGGGACATGACGTTGTCGTAGTGCTTTCGGCGATGGGGAAATTTACGGATGTGCTTGTTAATCAGGCAAAGGATATTAATCCGAACCCGCCGAAGCGCGAGATGGATATGCTCTACACAATCGGAGAACAGCAGTCCGTTGCTCTGATGGCGATGGCGATGGATACGCTGGGAGTTCCTGCCGTTTCGCTGAATGCGTTCCAGGTAAAAATGTTCACGACACCGACCTACGGAAATGCCCGTCTGACCGGTATTGAGACGGAGCGGATCAAAAACGAACTGGAGAGCCGCAGGATCGTTCTGATTACGGGCTTTCAGGGCGTGGACAAAATGGATAATTACACGACGCTTGGCCGGGGCGGCTCCGACACGACAGCGGTTGCGCTGGCAGCGGCCCTCCATGCGGATGCATGCGAGATTTATACAGATGTGGACGGGGTTTATACGGCCGACCCGCGCTTTGTGCCGGGTGCGAGAAAGCTGCAGGAAATTACCTACGACGAAATGCTCGATCTGGCATCTCTCGGCGCGGGTGTTCTGCACAACCGTTCGGTGGAGATGGCAAAGAGATACGGCGTACAGCTTGTCGTGCGTTCAAGCTTGAATTTTTCGGAAGGAACCATAGTGAAGGAGGCAGTGAACATGGAAGGAATGTTAATCAGTGGAGTTGCAAGCGACAAAAATACGGCCCGCATCGCCGTGATTGGATTGGAGGATCAGCCGGGCGTGGCATTCAAGCTGTTCGACCACCTCGCGAGACACAATATCAACGTGGATATTATTCTGCAGTCGGTGGGCCGCGACGGCACAAAGGATATCAGCTTTACGGTTGCAAAGGATGATCTTTCTGAGGCGGTTGCCACGATTGAGCGCCATCGCAGTACCTCGCTGAAGTGCGACAAGGTGGACGTTGAGGAGAATGTGTCGAAGGTTTCGATCGTCGGCGCGGGTATGATGTCCAATCCGGGCGTGGCAGCGAAAATGTTTGAGGCGCTGTACGACGCCGGAATTAATATCAAGATGATTTCGACCTCCGAGATCCGCGTTACGGTGCTGATCGACGTGCAGTATACGGAGAAGGCGGTCAATGCGGTGCATGACAAGTTTTTCTGAAACTTACGCACGGAAGCCGATGTAAGCAGAACAGGAAACCGAATAAATTGCAGCATGGAATAAAAGCAGGCAGAATGTCCATAATGCCCGGGGATTTCTCCAGGTGTTATGGACATTTTTTATAAATAGAGTATGATATAAAGCAGGGAGGGGCGAATGGAGGGGATTCGATCGCGGGAGGCGGCTTGAACGAAGAGAAGTATTGATTCATGGCGGGGCAGAGTGAAAGAGAAGGAATTGGGAAAAGGAAATTGCAAGATGTTATGCAGGGGGATAATGAAATGAGAAAAAAAGCTTTGGGGAGGAACGGGAAGGGGAAAAAGAAGTGTGTCCGGAGAAAGTACCGGACTGCAGGATTAACAGTTTTTATTGCAGCTGCAGCCTGCTTCGGTTCCGGCTGTAAAAAGGAAGTGCTGCCGGATGGGCCGAATCTGACGGTGCAGCCGCAGCCGACGGGGGCAGAAGAACCTGCAGCCCCAAGCGGAACCGGGCAGGAGCAGCCGACGGGGACGGAAGGGCCTGCAGGGCCGGGTGAGTTAGGGCAGGAGCAGCCGACGGGGCCAGAAGAACCTGCAGAGCCGGGCGGGACGGTGCAGCCGCAGCCGACGGGAGCCGCGGAGCCAGACGCAACAGAACAGCCTGGACAAATAGATTTTGAAATTGAAGGTGATATCCTTCTCCGGTACAATGGCACAGAAACAAATGTGACTGTCCCGGCCGGTGTAAAAAGGATCGGGAGCAGCGCTTTTCAGGAAAACCCTGCCCTGGTCAGTGTTTTCCTGCCGGAGGAGGTTGAATTAATAGCAAATCAGGCATTTGCCGGCTGCCGCAATCTGAAAGAGATTAACCTGCAGCATGTTCAGGAAATTGCTTCGGAAGCATTCCAGTATTGTCAGCAGCTTACCAAAGTCAATCTGGAAGAAACGCAGATTCTTGGGAAAGATGCATTTTTCGGATCGGGAATCAGAGAGGCAAAGGGACTTGAGAAGCTGCAGCAGCTGGGAAATAATGTATTTTATAATACACCGCTGTTTGGCAATTATGATGTTCTGTGCGGCTCAGACCTGCTGATGATAGGAAATGTACTGTTTGCTGGCTACCGATGCAGCGGAGCTGTGGAGATTCCGGAAGGGGTTGAGATCATTGCATCATACGCGTTTGAGGGGGCGAAAGAGCTGATTTCTGTTTCCTGCTCCGACTCAGTCAAAGAAATTCAAAATTATGCATTTGCGTCCTGTGCTGCTCTGGAGGAGTTCTGGATGACAGATTCGGTTGTCAGTGCGGGAAAGAATATATTAACCGGCTGCTGCAAGCTGCGTGACCTGCGGCTTTCCAATCAGCTGCAGAACATGCCGCTGCTGGATTTTATGGATGCAAACAGCCTGAAATCAATTACCATTCCGGAACGCTGCGCAGTACCATCAAACCTGCTTGAATATGATTTCGATTACGGCCCCTATGACCGCGGTGCGAAAAAGATAACAGTTGCACCAAACAAAAAAGTATATGGCTTTTTAAAGAAGCCTTACCGCGAGTATGATGAAATATATTCTTCAGAGACTTTTGATGTGGAATGGTTTGCCGCTTCGGTGAAGTATGGCTGGAGTTTGTTCCAGCTTGCGCTTGAGAGCGAGGAGCTTACCCTTGCACCGGGAGAGCAGCATCGGCTGGCGTTCAACAGCGGAGCGAAGGCGGAGTGGACATCTGAGAATGATGCCGTTGTACGGGTAGACCGCGACGGGGGACTGACTGCGGTAAAAGAAGGCCGGACGGAAATTGTTGCGACGATTTATGGGAAGGAGTATCGCTGCAGGGTTGTGGTTCAGGGGACGGAGGAAGAAGCAGAGGATACATTTTGATTTCGTCCCTGACAGAGTGTTTTATCGCGGCGAGTGGATGCTTGAAAGGATATAACATAATGATGGTTAATGAATATTTTTTATATAATATCTTCTATCTTCTAAATAGCATAAAAGATTTTTAAAATATAAATATAATACACGAAAGATTTACTTTAAATTTCGGCGAGCTGACTAATTGTTATTTTATATGAGAGGAGTAGTCCGGAGATGAAAAAATAACCTGTTCTTTGCGGTATGTCTGTTTTATTTGCTGGCAGGATTCGTTGCCTGCGGAAATAATATACATACGGATGAGGGGGATAAGGGCGGCTCAGCGCTGACGATGATACCGGATATAAAATTGTCTGAGGATGAAAACAGAACAGCATCGGGGCCGGAGGTTTCTGATCAGACTCCAACCCTTGCGCCAGTACTTACACCGACCAATTTTCCGGAGCCGCTTCCAACAATGATAACAGCGCCGACACCTGTTCCCACTACGGAAATGGTTTTGACACCTTCCCCGGAACCAACCTCGATATTAGAAAAAGGAGTTTCGTATCAGGTTATTTCTCCGAGAAAGGATATTACCGTTTATATCAGTGAAAAAAGATATAAGCCGGAATTTTGCGGCCAGCTGGCAGGTGACGCTGAACCGCAGGTGGTAGTTCGTGCAGGGAATCATTATTACCGTTTTGATGTGAAAGATTATTGCCTGGACAATTGTGAGCCTATTGTGATGATGAAGCCGGGACGATATGCCGGCCTTTGGTGCGATGAGGTTTTATCCATTGTTTTGCCGGCAGAAAACACATCCGATACGATATCTGTGACAGGAGTACGTGAAGTGTATGGATGCGAATATGTACTCGATATTCAGAATTTGAAAGATGGAAAGGAAGTGCAGGAACAGGAGGTGATTCCGGGCAGCGGGGTAAAACTTGCGGCGGGTTTTCAGGCGGACGAAAAGGGCAGAAGAATGTTCACACTGACAGTTTCTGACTGGTTTGACGAAGGGGGAGAAACTTGGGGCGAAGGAGTTTTCTGGTATCCTGAACTAAAACTGCCGGAACAGGAAAGTTATTCTCTGATCTGCGAGGAGGCGGCTCATTTTACAGAAAGCGGCGTAGGCTATCGGCGCGTCCGTGCAGTGGTTGCAGATGAGGTTATTGAGCTTGGGAAATTCTGCAATAATATTTTTTTCCCGGATGCAGAGAAAGGCTATTACGGCGAGCGAAAGCCTGTTGAAATGACAGTGAGCGAACCATATCTGTATGAGTGGCAGGCACGTCCTCTTGAGCCGGAGGTTTTGATTGATTTGGATGGTGACGGTACAAATGAAAGGGTGTCATATCGGTTAAATGAAAAATATGCCGGGGCAGGCAATTTTATTGTTATGATTGACGGAGAGGAAAATATACTGCCAGGATCACACAATTTTTTTAAAAACTATATGTTTACAGCCAGTCTGGATGGGGAGACAAGGCAGCTTATGGTGCTGGATTATGAAGATGGACGCAGCAGAACATGGAAGATCTACAGCTATCTGGATGGAAAACTCTGTGCAGCCGGAGAATTTCCTTATGCCGATTATCATGCAGAGGAGAAAGACGGCAGATGGATTTACAGCGCACTCAAAAGAGTTTATCCGCTGCAAAATGATAAGGTGCTGATGCATTACCGTCTGATGGATGGTATCCTGCAATTGATTCCGGGAGAATATTATGAATTTGTTGAATATTGGCCAAACGAAGACGGTGAACCGGAACGTAATATAATAACGGCTCGGGAGGATTTTGAACTTTTTACTCAAAAAAATACAACAGAGAGATTTACCATACCGGCAGGAAGCCGAATGGTTACGCTGGGCGGCGACCTGGGGGATTGGATTTTAATGGAAAATGTTGATACGAACGAGAGAGGATGGCTGAATGGTAAATTCCCTTTATCAATCGAAACGATAAGAGAGATGGTCGTAG
>ERZ777305.3460-NODE-3460-length-10816-cov-2.699470_pt1 | contig 10816 bp, 14 predicted proteins | sample MGYA00374965_ERZ777305 | MGnify/ENA primary metagenome ERZ777305 (study PRJEB29328, sample SAMD00013331) | mouse gut metagenome | study: EMG produced TPA metagenomics assembly of the Metagenome analysis of fecal microbiota from mouse which was promoted...
ACACATTGTACATAATACGTTTCACAAGGCTTTGTACAGTAGCAATATGCACTCTGGTGTCCTTTTCAAATTCTTTATCTTCTCTGGATAACTCTGTTTTTTCAATAGTTTTTATTGTTTCTATTATTCTTGCATATGTTCTTTCTCCAACTAAATTTAAATCTAATTTCTTTTCAGCAATTTGTTTCATAAGCATATTTAATGGTATTCCATTATTTTTTATAAATAAACTATTTCCTTTTTGACATTGAATACTTGTTAAACAATCTCTAGCTTCTTTTTCTGTTTGAAAAGATTTATATTTTCTTTTTTCTTGTTTCGTTTCATTATCAATTATGTAATAAACTACTTTCCATTTTTTATCTCTTTTATCATAGTATACGCTTCCAATTTTTTCTTTTTTACTTTTTTCCATAATACTACACTCCTAAATTCTTTTACTCATTTTCCATAGCAAATATGAAATTAACATTACTTGATTATTCTTTCCCACATTTATAGACGGGAAATCTTCTCTTTTAAATGTCTTATATGCAACTGTTTCGCATATGTTTAAATCTTTCATTACATCTTTTACAGTTAACATAGCAAAAGGATTTTTTATTCTTCTAATTGTTTCTACAACTATTCTTTGTTCTGGTGTTAATATTTCTTTCGTTTCAATTACAATATTTTTACTTTCTGTATTTTGTATTTCATTTACTACTTGTTGCGTTATTTCTCTCATCTCTTCCATTGATTTACTCCTCCTTATTATCTTTTATAAATTTTAAAATTGTAGCTTGTATTCCTAATATCATTTTTAACGCTTTACTATTATTTAGATTTTCATTTTCTTCATTATTTCTTTGTCTATCTATTGGATTTTTTCTTTGCTCAAATCTTTTTATGTAATTATTATCATTTAATATTAGTAATCTTCCATTTTCGTCTACATTGTCATAGTGAAAACTTGCATTTTTAAGAAATTCTAAATACTTCAAAACTTCTTCTTTTGTAAGTGTTTTAAGTTGATTTTTTTCTTTATTTACAATAATTATATTTCCTCTTATAGTTTCTCCTATACTTAGGAATTCCTTATTAATGTAAATATTAGGTCTTAGATTTTTTCTTTCTTTTTTGCAAACAATAACTATATCCTCATAAAAAATATTTTCTGTTTCTCCACCTATCATTCTTTCAATTTCTGCTATATCATTTTTAATTTTTTGATATACTGGCTTTTTTCCTGGTTCTTGATAAATAATTACAATTTTGTTATTACTCATAAAAATCACAACCTTTGTTATTTAATTTTGACAAATATTGTTGATACGCAAAATCATCTAAATATTGTTTATTCTTTTTGTCATCTATGCTAATTATATCCTTAGTAAATAAGCAGTCTATGTTTTGATTTTTTTTCAACTTTTTTTGTTTTTTGTTCATTAATTAAAATCTCCTTAAATATATTTGACTATCAATAGTCTTTTTTGGCTTAAGCTTAACTTTATGATAGCATTGTAATTTTAAGTAAAGTATAAAAGCCCAAAAATTACATAAAAAACCTTATAATATCCAACAAAGTCAAAAAAAGCTGAAAATACACTTTTAGCAAACTGCCAAAAGTGTATCAATATCAGTACTTATTAAGATTATAAAATTTGAAATACGTTCAAAATTTGTTATAAAAAAGCACTGAATTAATTATTCATAATTCAATGCTTCTTATTAGTTTTCAAAATCTTCTTTATTCTTTACATCTAAGTACCATATATTTATTTTCTCCATTTCTCTAAATTCTTGTTTAGTTATTTTTAATTCTTCAAACATTTCATCTGTAAATTCCAAATCAATTTTAGATATAAAGCATTTTCTACTACTTGGTTCATATTTACCATTAGTACAAAACAAAGCTCCTTTCATTAATCTATCAATACCATTTGCAATATTTACATTTATTTGTGTACACTCCAAACGCGGACTATTAGGTTTATAATTGTTTAATTTGAAAAAAGCCATATAATTATCTGTTTCTATATGCCCACTTAAATATATTCTATTAGTTTTATAATCTACAAGTTCTAGTGCATAATAATCTTCTTTTTCTTTAATATTTATTTTAAATTTACATTTATCAAATTTTTTGCTAGAAGGATAATATCCATTGTAATAAATATATAATGTATTAGTTTCAAAAGGATTAAAACTATCTTTTTTATTTATTTTATTGGAAGTATTAAAAAGCTCACTTTCATTAATTTCTAGTTCATTGCATAATAAATATATTTCCTCTGCATTTGGAATAAGTTTACCACTTTCAAATCTACCAATAGTAGTTGCATTTTTATTAATTGCATTTGCAAGATTTTCTTGACTTAATCCTTTTTCTTTTCTAAATTTTCTTAATCTTTCTCCAAAATCTTTTCTATTAAATTCAGCCATATCACATCACTTCCTTTAATAAATCTTCCTAATATTAATTATACCATTTTCTTCCTAATTTTTCAACCGTAAAAACCTTTCAAATGCTTGATACATCTTGCATATATTGATTTTTATATAAAAATATGTTATAATAAATATAACTTCATAGTAAAAAGAATGGCTTTGAAATCTTAATAATCAATCCATTCCACAAGCGTAATGCTTGATGTTCAGTGATAACATTCAGGCATTACGACTGCCTGGATTTTTTATACAAGATTAAGCATTGCTTATTCTCTCGTATTACATCATTGAATTTTTACTTGAAGAATTTATACAAGGGAGAATACGCAAATGAAACACTTATTATGTGATGGTGGTCGGTTGTCCTGGTGGGTAATCGATTGCTGACAGAAAAAAGTCATTCGGCTTTTGGGGGAGATTAGTTTCTCCCCTATTTTCTGTAATTTACTTGAAAATAATGCTATTTTAGTTTATAATTAAATTAATTAATATAGATTAGTCGTAATAGTTTATATTAATTATAGCTTTAAAGGTTAAGATTTAAAGCACTAAAACACGGGAATTTGCGTATTCTCCCGTGTTATTTTTATTAAAATATGCACTATGTGCATTATTTTATAAAAATCTATCTAAAATAGTATATTTTACTAATAAATTCTATTAAAATATACAATTATTTATAAAAAAATCTGCATATAGTGCATATTTCACTGCACTATATGCAGATTTTATATTTTTGATATGTTTACATAATTTTGATACACTTATATTGTAATAAGGAATTATTATTGATTAGAACAACTAATGTTTACTTCTACAGTTTCTGTATTGGGGGTAATAATTATGAATGGATTTAATAAAAGTATTACAATTAATCCTAAACAAGTTTTAATTATTTTTAATATTTTACGTGATATAGGATTAAATACAAGCCATAGAGGTGCTAAATATCTTAACAAAGCAATTCAGATGCTATTAATATCTAATACTGATATGTTTAAATTTGAAGATATTTATAAACATATTGCAACTATATATCATAATATAACTCCAAAACAAGTAAAAAATGATATTTCTTATACTCTTAATAATAGAAACGAAGAAAAAACTATACGAAATTTTGAAAAAATTTTTGGTTTTGAATACGACCAATATCTATTTACAAATAAAAACTTTATAGAAGAAATTAGTCGTATTATAAAATTAGAAATTGATTATTCATAGATATATGTAGTATAATAGTTTATTTCAAATTTATTCGTATATTACCTTGCTTCCTTCTACATCATACTCATATGTTACCATTTTATTGTTAATATATCAAATATTGTCGATTTGTATATAAGAAGTGGAATTAAGTGAAAAAGCGATTATAAACATACTTACAAATAACAAGAAAAGTCACATTTTAAAGTCATTCAAGATTTAGATAAGACATTTTTTCCTTTTTTTATTTGACTTTACATATTTATAAATTTATAATTATTATAAAATTATAAGGACGTGATATTATATGAAATCTCAAAAATTTTTACTAATCATTATAGTTATATTAATTATTTTTATATGTACAACATTGTTTCTAAATTTTGGTATCAAATATATTAATTTTTACTTTACTTCAAAACCTTGGACAATGACTGCTACTATAGAAAAAATAAGTCAATATGATAAACATTTTAACATATTAGCCAAAAGAGAATCTGATTCTGGATTATATCGTTTTTCTGTAAACAAACACACAAAATTAATATATAATAATAAAACAATTCATATTGAAGATTTACAAGTAGGTCAAAAAATTGTAATTACATCAAGAGGTAACACAATCATTGAAACATTTCCCGCAAGTTTAGATTGGGTTACAAAAATAGAAATTTTAGATAATTAATAAAATCTAATACAACAACAAAAATAAGCACTTGTTGTTGTATTAAATTGTGTCGAAAAAGGTCGAATATTGCAAAACTTCTTTTATTGACAAAACATTTTATAGTTTGATAATATACTACTACATTATTCGTGAATATATCCGAATAGTACACAAAAAATGACACATATATAGGAGGTATTCTATGAAAGGCACTATTATTTCATCAATTAAACGGACTATATCATTTATATTAACCCTTACTATAATTATTGCAACTGTTAGTGTAAATGTATACGCAACAGATTCATCTTTTCCTGTAAACTCAGATTCTGATAATACAGTTATCACATATGATGTAGCTACTGGAGAAACAACCACTGAAGAAGTCTCTTTTGACTACACTTCTATGACTACAAACTTCTATTCAGAAGATGGCTCAACCGATATAATTGGATTAGAGAGCACTTCTTCTAATGGAAATATTATTGTAGGACCTCAACCAACAGTAAATAAAGTTACCGATACATTAGCTTCACCCTACCGAAATATATGTCATATAACAGCAACTTTTCCTGACTCCTCTGTAAAAGGTGGCAGTGCTACGTTAGTATACTTTAATGTTATATTAACAGCTGCACATTTAGTTTATGACTCTGAATGTGGTGGTTGGGCTACAAGTGTTGAAGTATCACCTGCAAGAAATGGAGGTAATAATCCATTAGGTTCTTCTTATACACTTCAGTATTCTGTTCCAAGAGGTTATGTTAATTTTCCTACACTTAATGGTGATAAGGATTGGGCTGTTTGTAATATATCAAGTAGCTATGATACATTTCAATTATATGGATATTACACAAACATTGACTCTGTACCTGGCAAAGAAGCGACATTACTTGGATATCCTGGTGATTCAATAAGTAATAACTATATGTATAGCTCAAGAGGTTGCATTTTAAATGCAACTGATACTGTATTAGAAATGTCTTGTACTGGAGGTTACGGATATAGTGGTGGTGCTATTTTAGATAGTAGCTCAAATATTCTTGTAGGAGTATACAAAGGCACTGCTCAAAACGGTTCATGTACAAGAGCTGTTCGAATAAATGAATTTCTTTTTAACTTCTTAGCTGATCGTGCAAATGAAATGTCGCAAAATAGCCAATAATTTTATTCGCACTTTTATAAAGATTTTTCAAAAATTTTCGAATAAGTAAGCAAAAATCTGTAACTGTCAAATTTATTTTTATTAATACTATGTGTCATTTCATCGAAAAAGTTTTTAACTTTTTCGATGTTTTATTTTTATAATCTTTTTTTGACACTATTTAATAATATATTTTATGCACGAGACAAGTACTAAGATAGCTCTCTTCCCTACTTTGACCTGTAACATTTGCACCAAAACTAGATGAATTTAACTCAATTCATCTAGTTTTATTTTTATCCAAAAACATTCGTAAAATCTTTTAAAATTGTATGAAAAATATAATATGTGTGCTATAATATATTATATATAATTTGAAGGGAGATTAATTATGTCAGTAGAAAAACAAGAATTATTAAAATCAATAGAAACTTTACCAGAAGAACTTGCAATTCAAGTTCTCGATTATATAGAATATTTAAAATTTAATTCTATTATAAATAATGCACCACAAAACTTAATTATAAAAGATAAAGAAGATTTAAAAAAGAAATTAGAATCAGGAATTGAAAGTACAGAAAAAGGCGAAGTTTATTCTCTTGAAGAAGTCTTTGAAGAAGTACAAAAAATATAGCAAATCGGAGAATTTAATTATGGAAAATTACAAAATAAAATTTTCAAAAGAGGCTAGAAATGACTATTTTGATATTATTAGATACATTAAATATAGTTTAGTAGAACCTACTATTGCTAATAAATATTCAATATTGATAAATGAAGAAATTGAAAAATTAGCATATAACCCACATAGGTTTGCTGTTGTAGATATTAAAGTCAAAAATTATTCTAAGATATATAAGTTAATTATAAAAAATTACATTGTCTTTTATAGAATAAGTGAAAACAATAAAATTGTAAATATTGAAAGAATTTTATATGGTGCTTCTAATTGGACGGATAAAATTTAAAATAGTTTATCTTTAACAATATATAACATTATTTGTTATTAAATCTTTTGCTCGTAATCTGCTCGGACTAAATATAAATAATGCTTATAAATAGCATATTACACAACTTTGAACATTCCCATCTGCACCATTAGAACCTCAAGTGTTTCGTAAGATTATGCTTGAGGCTTTAATTATAAAAATAGTGCAAAGTTCTAACAAAAGTTCTAACACTTTTCCAAAATTAGAATTTTTATAAATAGTTAGAAATGTATTTTTTAAGACAGATTACCTAAATAGCGAGTTCGGTAATTTGTTCTTTTTTTGTATCTTTTATATCTAATGCAAGTTTATCACTAATAACACTTGCAGAAATTCTTTTATTTTCTATATCAGCATGTGCATATCTTAAAGTAGTTTGAAAATTAGAATGACCTAGCCATATTTGTATGTCTTTAACTGGTACACCATTTTGAATTAATAAAGTTCCACAAAACTATGCCTTAAATCGTGTAACCTAATATGTCGTAAATTATTGCTATCTAATACTTTACTAAAAGTTTGTGTTACATATCCAGGTTTCATTAGTTCTCCATTTTCCATTAAACATATATAGTCTTTATAATCATTGCAATAAGTATTGCCATAAAACTTTTTATATTCTTCATACTTATCTTTATAGGTATTTAATAAATCAGCAATGAAATCAAATAAAGGTAAAGTTCTATAACCTGAATCACTTTTTGCTCTATCTTTGAAAATGAATTGTGTAACACCATCAATTTTTCCACGACCTACTGTATGTCTAATTGTTAATGTTTTTGCTTTGAAATCAATAGCATTCCATTTAATACCAATAACTTCTTCACGCCTTAAGCCATATATACCAGCTATAATTACTGGCAATTAAATAGGTGTAGTTTTAATAATTTCCATTAGTTTTAGTAACTCATCTTGTGTATAATAATCTGCTGTATATTCTTTAGTTTTAATTGTTTCTAATTTAGTAGCAGGGTTGCTATCTATTATTTCTGTGATAACTGCACTTTTTAAAGCTCTACTAATATTTGCTCTATAATGTTTTACTGTATTTCCAGATAGACCCTCTGCAAATAGTAAATCAAAAAAGTCTTGAATGTGTTTAGGTTTCAAATCAACTAATTTTATTTTCTTTGCTCTAAAGTATTTGTATAATCTACCTTTAATTACTTGCTCATAACCTATATAGGTTGTTTGTTCAACTTTTCCTTTTTGTTTTTCTAGCCACTCCAACATATAATCACAAAATAAAATGTTTTTATATTTATCATATATGTTTGGATCTCTTAATTGTATTTTAGATTTTTGTTCATACTCAATTTTAAATTGTTCTAATTTTTCTTCAGCCTTTTTCTTGTTTCCTTTTATAGTATAACCTGTAGGAATCCATTTCGGTTTTCTTTTTCCATAGTCATCATATAAATTTAAAACTGCATAATAAAGACCTTTCTTTTTTTGTAAGCTACCTGTTATCATATTTCTCCTTTCCGTTGTAACAGTTTATATTTAACTTATCATTGATATTTTGTGTATTATACCATGATAATAAAAAAATTCCTACTGTTCTGTCATCACATATTTGATAACATTAACTTTAGGAATTTTATATTCTCTGCCAACTTTTTTACTTTTAATTTTCTTTTCTCTTAACATACGATATGCAAGAGTATTACTAATTCCACCTAGCATTTTTCTCATTTGTGTAAGATTTACAATGTCTGGGTAATCTGTAAACATTAAAGTATAAGTTTCTTTCATATCAGCCATAGTTCTGTACCTCCTTTGCTAAAATTTAAAATAAAAAAGTCCTATTCATCAATAGAACCAATTAAATACTATAACAATATTTTTTCTTATATTTCTGTGTTGGAATTTTAATATTCATATTTATTGATTTAGGAATATCTGATCCAACTTTTAGCTTTCTATCTATAACAAAATTACCTTTACTATTTCTATGATAAGCACTTGAATTCCATTTTCTAAATGCTAAATCACTCATTTCATAAGAATAAGATAATTCTTTACTTGCTTCAATATGTTGTTGTTTAACAAATTCATATAATTGTTTATCAGTTTCACTATGTCTTTTGTTTCTAATCCACTCTCTTTTTGCAATTTTACGATTTTCTCTACTTATTTCAGCCCTATATTCTTTTTCTTGAATATATCTTGTATCGTTTTTAATTATTTTTGTGATATAAGATGGGTGAACATTTAATTCTTTTGCAATATCAATTGGTTTATCATGTTCATTATAATACTTGTCTAGTATATAGTTCTTGTTATCTATAGTAATCACAACCTTTCAAACAATTTGGTAAAATTTCTGTCTACATATTTTTTATACAAGGATAGCACTTGACATTTTATATTAATTGTTGTAATATGTTATTATATTTCAACTATTAATATTTTATATCATTATAAAGTAATAATTGTAATATGTCAATATATTACAATAAAATTTTTAAAAAAATTTAAGGAGAATAAAGTAATGGAATTTAATTTTAAAAGTAACAGTGCATATTCATATATGAGATATGGTGGCTATCAAGGAAGATATAAAGGAAAAGAATATTATATGATACCAAATCCAGAAGCTAGTATAAATATTAGAGATTTATATGATATGTTCAGTAAAATGGATTCAATATTGGTTGATTTACTTAATATAGGAAGAATTTGTATGGATGCAGATGATGATCAAACTAAATTTACTTGTGCATATTTTTTTGTAGAGCAATATGGCTTGTTGGGATTTATGGTTGAAGCACCAATTAGCCCTGATTTTATGCTAAATGATGAAATAACATTAAAAGAAAATAATTTTATTAATAAAAATTGTACAATGAGAACAAAAGATTACTTTGAATTATTCTTTCCGTTTGCAACTAACGATGAAATGAGTTATACAATAACAAATAGGAAAGCAGTTATAGAAACAAATTCAGACTTACAAAGAATGTTAAACAGAACATCATTTAACAATCAATTAATCTATTCTAGTTTTTATTGTGAAAAAATAGATTGGATAATTGAATATGCAAAAAAAATGTATAAAATATTTAAAAAATATGTAGATTTATCAAATAGTAGTGTAAATAATTATGATGAATATAAAGCAAGAGAAACTATAAGTGATTACTATTTTTCTGGAATGCCATACAAAATTAATATGTATGGAAATGCACCAGAAATATCTTGGCAACCTAATTCTTTAAAACAAGCAATAGATATGGCTTTTGGGTTTATGCTTTGTAGTGAAAAAAATCCTTTAAGAATATGTAAGCATTGTGGTAAAGTCTTTTATGCTAAAAATCCTAAAGCTGAATATGATAGTAGTCAATGTAGAAACCAAGCTAATGTATATAAAAGCAGAAATAAAAATAAAGCAGATTAAAAATAATTGTTGAAATTGTAGAAAAAGCATTGTTTTTAAAATAAAATTAAAGTATAATAAATCCATCCTTTTCCAAAGGAAATCTTTGAGGAAGGAGGTGCAACTAGAGTGAGTTCATTTGATTTAATCTGGCGATTAATCGTTTTGTTACTTTTAAGTAATAATGATGATGAAAGCCAAGACACAAACAAAGATTAATCTTTGGGGCAGGCGGACACCTGCCTTTTCTTTATTTTGAACAATAAAAAAAGAGATATGCGGACACATATCTCGTGCAAACCTTTGTGAGTTCATTCGATTTGCTAGCTAATGTTATTATAACATCAATTTTATTATATGTCAAATTATTTTTAAAAATTCATTATTTGCATAAATTTTATTATTTTTAGTCGTTATCATCTAAATCATCAAATAATTTACTATCATAAAAATCTTTTATAGATATTCCAAATCCAATACAAATATAGTGAATAGTATCAGAAGATGGAGCTTTCTTTATAACTTTGAAAATACTTCTTATTGTTGATGGATTAATACCAGAAGCTATTGCTAATTGATTAATATTCATATTATGTGCATTGCATAAATCATCTATTCTCTTTCTTGTTGCTTCTAGCAAAGTCATAGTATTCCTCCTATTCTCATTAAAGTTTACAAAATCAGTATAGCAAATAAAAATATTAAATATGCGTTAAATATAACGCATAAGCATTGACTTTTATGTGCAGTAATGGTATAAAAAATATAGAATAATAAATTGATGAAAAAGGGGAAAATTTTAGATGAATAATAAAGTCGTAAATAAACAAATACCATTAGAAACAATAGTGAAAGTTGCTAACCAATTAGAAGATTATAAAGAAAAATATGATAGAAAATTTGAATTAGAAGAAAATAAAAATAAGAATATTCCTTATGGAGAAAAACAATGGGAATATGAAAACGGAAGTACAACAATAAAATATACAATAGAATTTAAA
>ERZ777305.3461-NODE-3461-length-10814-cov-3.489451_pt1 | contig 10814 bp, 5 predicted proteins | sample MGYA00374965_ERZ777305 | MGnify/ENA primary metagenome ERZ777305 (study PRJEB29328, sample SAMD00013331) | mouse gut metagenome | study: EMG produced TPA metagenomics assembly of the Metagenome analysis of fecal microbiota from mouse which was promoted...
CCAACCACCAGAGAATTCGCTTGTAGAGCGGTCGAAGTCCTCGCGGCTGAAGCCCAGCCCCTGAAGCGTGCGCTCTATCTCGGCACGGTAGTTGGTACCACCCATCATCAGGAAACGTTCATTTTCGTTGGTGAAGCGGTCAATCAGTTTCTGGTAATCCTCGCTGTCGTAGTCGGTACGTTCGGCAAGTTGCAGGTTCATACGCTCAATATCAGCCTGCATCTCAAAAATATGCTCGAAGGCAAGTTCGGCCTCCTGCATCACAGTACGCTCGTCACTGAGTATCATCACTTGGGGCAAATACCCGATAGTACATTCGCGGGGAACGGCAACAACACCGGCAGTGGGCTGCTGAATGCCAGCCAATATCTTGAGCATGGTAGACTTACCGGCACCATTCTTGCCGACAAGAGCTATACGGTCTTTCTTATTGATAACATAAGAGACGTCTTCGAACAGAGGAGTGGCATTAAATTCTACCTTCAGTCCTTCTACAGATATCATAGTGTCAATGAATTTATCGTTAAGAGCTGCAAAGGTAGCGATTTTCAACGGTATATAAAGATAAAACGGAGAAAATGCCGGCAATTCCTACAATAGTATATCACACTTCCTCGCACACCACCAGCATCAGCCCCACACCGCAACCTGAGTCACCTGCTTTCCGTATCCGCGGCTCCTCGTTCATATTTATTAAAAATGAAAAAGTCATGGTAATCAGAGAATACCTTGCCAAGGCATAGACATAGCACCGGCACGGTTTTGCCAAAGTAATGGCAAGACTTTGCCAAGCTGATGACAAGGCCTTGCCAACAAGGAGGCAAAACTGTGCCAACAAGCTGGCAAAAGAATGGAAGCATGGAAGACAAAAACAAAAAAGACAGAAGAACAAAAGAACAAACACAGCTCCGGCAAAACGCCTTCCCCATATTTGTCCTTTTGCTCTTCTGTCCTATAAATTAACGCAAATCGCGAATCAGGTTATCCTTCTATCTTACTTTTAGAACAACTTTGCAGGATATTCGCCTGCATCCACCAGAGCCTGAATCTTGTCGACCACGCTCTGACGGTCTTCAGGATAAGTCACACCAAACCACTTGCTGGTCGTATCGAGCACTTCGCAGGTAGCAGTGCCGTCGTTAATCAGCTTATCCACCATCAGCGGGATGAAGAATTCGCTCTTCAGGTTCTCCATGTTCTTCGGGTCGCTCAAGAAACTCTTGAAAAATTCTGCACTGTAAGCAAAATAATCGGGAGTAAAGCCCCAGAAATTCATGCTGACCGGAGTAGTCTCGGGAGTGGCAGTCCATTCGCCGTTATCGTCGATGTACTTCACTTCGCCGTCCATACGTTGAATCTTGGTACGTTCCACTACGGAAGTCAACAGATTGTTTGCATCCGTTCCGCACAAACCGCGGGATACGGTACCGCTTTCACTCAACGTGTTGCCAATGCGGAATCCTACCATGGAATACACATTCTTGGAACCTTCGGGAAGGGAAGACAGGAATTTGCCCATTACCTGAAAAGAGTCGCGGCCATAGAAATCATCACAATTGATAACGGCAAACGGTTCCTTTATCACATCGGCACCCATCATCACAGCATGATTGGTTCCCCAAGGTTTGGTACGTCCTTCGGGACAAGTGAAGCCTTCGGGAAGGTTGTCGATAGACTGGAACACCAGTTCGCATGGAATATGACCTTCGTATTTAGAAATGATTTTATCACGGAAACCCTGCTCAAAATCCTTACGGATAACAAAAACGAGCTTGCCGAAACCGGCATTGATAGCATCGTAGATAGAATAATCCATAATAGTTTCGCCATTGGGACCCAGTCCGTCCAATTGTTTCAAGCCACCGTAACGGCTACCCATACCGGCTGCCAATAAGAATAAAGTTGGTTTCATATCAGTTATATTTAAAAAGGTTAGTGTATCACGTTTGATAACGATTGCAAATGTACAAAAATTTATGACTGGCAGAAGGAAGTTTCAGTTCATTCTTTAGCCTCAACCGTACAAAAACGCGCATTTTATGAAAAATCAACTTCTTCACAAACAATCAGAACGGATAACCGATGGCAAAGTGCACAGCCAGTCCGTCTTTGAACTTAGGAATATTGTAATATCCCGACTTTCCGGTATCATACGGATTATGCAGTCCGATACCCAAATCCAGACGGAAAACAAGGAAGTCCAAATCGTAACGCAAGCCGAATCCCGTGCCCAAAGCAATCTGTTTCGGGAAGTTCTTCAGGGTAAACTCACCGTTCGGGCGACTTTCGTCCTTGCGCATCAGCCATACATTGCCGGCATCCAGAAACACAGCCCCGTGCAAATCCGCAATCATACGGAAGCGATACTCTACATTGGCTTCCATGCGGATATCGCCTACATGGTTAATATAGGTATACTTCCTGTTCTTCTCGGGAGGATAGCCACCCGGGCCTATGCTGCGCGCAGAGAAAGCACGCACACTATTGGCACCACCGATATAGAACTGTTCTGTATAAGGGGCAGTCGTAGCGTTTCCGTACGACCATATCACTCCTCCCGCAATGCGCGAGGCTATCATCTGATTCTTGTCTATACGGTAATGATACCTGAATTCCGAATTCAGCTTCAGGAACTGTGCGAAAGGCACACCGAAAAGCTTCTTTCCCTCCTCGCCGAACGGCTTGCCGAACATGCGGTAAACAGCCGAAGTCAGATTACCGGCCGATACGACAGTGGTCTGCCACCAAATGGGATTGCGCTTGCGACGCACAGAAGCATTGTCATAAGTATAGGTATACTCCATAGCTGGTATAAACTGGTCGCGCAAACTGACATAGAGAGCCGGATTCTGGGCACGCAACGCATCAAAAGCAGCCGTAGGATTGCGCAGTACATTAAACGTCAGTCTGAAAGGAGTTATACTGTGCCTGGAAGTGGCTTTGGGTTGGAAGTCGTAAGTGACGTTACCGCCAAAAGCCAGCAATTTATAATATTTGGCACGATTCACCTGATTGGCATACAAACGGAATGTCGTAGTGGCAGGAAAATCATATTCACGGTCACCCATCCGAGGAAACACCACGCGCGGAAAGACAAGCGAGGTGGAAATGCCCAGTTCATAACTGTTCATCAAGGAAGAGCTCTCCTTGCCCGTCTGCCATTCATACGAAGCGTTCAGCTTCACATTCCAGCTTTCGCCGCCACCGAAGACATTGTTCCTGGTCACGGTAAAGGCAGCACCCGGTCCGGTCTGGTTATTGCTCTTCATGGTGACATTAAAATCCAATTCGGCATCGTATGGCTTATCAAGGGCGGCAATGACTTTCACATCTAATGTATCGGACACAAATGCCGTATCACGCGGTATATACTGCATTTCGGCATAACGGAAGATGCCGACACTTGCCAGTCGTTCCTGAATACGGGTTTGCCGATACAGACTATACAAGCTCTGCACGGAACGCTGGCGGGCAATACCCGCACTGTCCTGTATCTGACGTTTCCGCCGATAACCTTGATAGTTCAGCCAACGGTAAAGCATGTTGGGACGTACCGGAGGTTTGTTATAGTAGTGTATGGTCAAGCCTTTATAATCCATGCTGTCATTGGGCTCCTGCCCCTGTTTTCCAAGAAGATATACGGATTTACGCCCCACACGGAACTGCCTCTCGGCTACCGTTGGCATACCGGGAACGGGAATCAAGCGCATCTGGACATGCCCATTAGGAACCATCATGGTATCTGCCTGATAGGTCAAGTAGTCGGGACGGAAATAATAACAGCCCACATTACGCAGCAAGGTGCTGATACGGGTACGCTCCCCATCCAAATCAGCCACATTGAATTGTTCTCCCGGACTGATAAGGGAACGTCGACGCCCCAATTCCATGATGCGGGTGGTGCGCTGGTTAAAACCACGATAATATACCGTATCTATAAAATAAGGATTACGCATATCTACTGTATACTGCAGTTTGGCTTTCAAGGAATCCTTCGGGTCTGCAAATGTCTTGTAGCTGACGCTTCCATTGAAATAGCCATAATCGCGCAGCAAGTTGACAGCCGCCTTTTGGCGAATATCAGGATTCACTGTGGACATAAGTACCGGAGTGGCGGCAAACTTATTGAATATCCACTTGCCCAACCCTTTCTCGTATTTCTGGAAACCATTGTAAATCCACAGTCCGAAAGGAAAGGGATAACGGATTCTGGAACTTCCCAACAAAGAATTATTGGGCGCCGTGGCAAGAGCCGCCTCCACCTCTTCCATAGCAATCTCGCCAACGGGGGTTTCACTGCGATTCAATACCACCATCGGCTTCTGGCCGGTATAGAGTATTTCTCCTTCGGGCAAGTGCTTCGTAGTAGAGCAACCCGCCAGAAAAATCAATCCTGCAACATGCAATATCAATCGTTTCATATCATTTGCTTCATATTAAGTTTCAAGCTGATGAAGATGCAAGGAGGGAAAGAAGATGAATACTTTTTGCTTTGTCAACTCACTCCCTCTTCAACCCGTTTTCCCGCTCCTTTATCCCCTTCTTTTTAAAGATGAAGAGTTCACCCAACCGGTCCATCTTCCGGCGCAATACAAGGCCGACACCCGTCTCGGTTATCTCGCCATCAAGTATGCTTTCATAATTTTTATTATGGAATACCCGGACATAACGGGTGCCCGAAGCATCAAGGCGGTATTCCAGCGATATATTGTCGATGAACGACTCCGCATTGTTCGTGGCATTGGCACCGGTAGATACCTTACCACCGATGACAATCTGCACGCGGTCGTTGAAGAAACGCTGGGAATAACGGAAGCTGAAATCTTTCTGCGTGTCGCCTGTTTCAGAAGAGGTGCGGTCTTCCACACCCACGCTGATATTAGCGCCCTTTATGCCTCCCGCCAAAGAATTTATCTGGCTCTGAAGCACAGAGTTCAAGGCAGCTCCCATCGTCAATCCTCCTCCTTTGGCACCACTATTCAGATAGATGCCTGTGGCAAGCATGGCAATGGCCTGCTTACTGCGCTCCTCCGCGCCCATGGCTTGCAGTTCATTCTCCACAGCGGCATCTTCGGGTGCTGAAATATCGAAGATGAGATCAGGCGATTCAAGCTTGTTCTTAATGGAAATGGAAACATCGAAATTCACCATTCGCGAACCGTCCCCATCTCCATCGGACACAGAAGAACGTACACGTTCCGTTGCTTTCAGATTCAGAGCAGGATTCATGATATTGCCCCGCCAATCCACATAGCTGCCGGGATTGAACTGGAACTCCTTCAACGGAATGATGGGCAACGAATATTTCATGACACCGCCCGAAAGGGTGTAGCGTCCGGTAAGGCTCATATCTCCCTGGGGGGTATACTGCATGTTCAGGTCACCGCCGCCTTCCAGTTCGATATACTTGCTGCGGTCGGTACTCAGGTCGGCACGAAGACGGACTGCATCGTCTATATGGACAGACATGTACATCTCCAACCCTCCCAACGACATGGCCGGCACCTCCTCTTCCGCCACCGACACGGTGTCGGCAAACGAGGTAAAGGTGACCAGTCCGTCAAGGCGGTCTTCTACAGTCAAAGGAGAGTCGGTCAACACATACGTCACGTTGGTATTGCCCAGCAGGTTCATGTTTCCGCGCATGGCAAGACCGTCAAGAGGCCCCTTCACCGTGGCACGCAAATCGACAAACACTTTTCCGTAAACCAAGCTCTCGCGGGTGCGCGGTGCATCCAGCAAGGTATAATTTTCGGCCAGCAGATTGAGATTGGCTGTAGGACGTTCCATATTCCGGAAATCTACCTTACCGTCAATCGTAAACGGATTCTTGCTGGTGGTATAAATGGCAAACTTATCGAATATCAACTGGTTGTCTTTTACCTGTACCGGACGGTTGTCAAACCAGTAACGCGCTCCTGCCTGACGTGCGTAGACCGACACGCTGTCCAAAGCAATATCACCATGCATCTGAGGCTTGTCCAGCGAACCGCCAATATAAAGCCCCCCATCAATATCTCCGGTAAAAGTCACCATTTGGTCAGGGATGAATGCATTGACCATCTTCAATGGGAAATGTTCGAAACGAGTGGACACTTCCAGGGTATCCTTCCCGTTCTTCTGCTTCAGGATACCGTCGGCAGTCATCACTTCTTCATTATCATATGTGAAATAGGTATTCAGATAGTGTGTATCCTTGTCGCCCGGTAACCAGGTAGCCCCCAAGCCGATATCTCCAACCGGTTGGCGTTCGTAGGTCAGTTTCTCTACATTAGCTTCGGCAGACACCTGCAAGGAAGTGGCGGTCTGTATATAATTTGCTTCGGCAGAGAACAATCCCGTAAGCCGGGGCATATAAGGAAGCACATCGGTCAGTTCGTCCAAACGCAACCGGTTCAGTTCCACATTTATGTTCTGCAAAGAAAGGGTGTCATCCTTGTTTGACTGCATGCGGAAGCACAAACCGTCGTCGCTGTCCATGTCGATATTGGCATAGACGCGCATATTCTTATGCAAATAAATCCAGTTACAATTGTCCTCAAAATGGAATTTACGGAAAGCAATAATCGGCTCGGCAGGAACGAGGTTCAGCAGCACACCATTACCGCGACCATGTCCTTCGGTCAACGGACGGGCATTAATACCGAATAGCACACCGGTCTGCCCTTTTCCATCCACATAATCCACAGTCAGCTCCGCATCTTCATTACGGACTTCACCCGTCAGAGTACTGCGGAACACAAACTGCGGGTTCTTGGGACCGTTTATGACACCGCCTTGCAACTTCATGCGGGCAGTATCCTGTTTCACTGTAAAAAATATCGTATCAAGCTGCAAGGAGTCCATGCGCAATCCGTGAACAGCCGTACGCCCGTTGATGCCGACTTGCGGAGTAAACCCGAAACTCAGTTTGAAATCATTATAGGAAATACCCTTTGCAGCCAGAAAATAACTGACGGGATTCTGATTACCGGCTTCCAGATGCATGCCCGCTGAAGGAAGGACTTGGCGCAAAGCGGCATGGTCCAGACACCGTTCATCAATCTGCTTTGTCAGGATAGAGACAAATTTATCCGACTGTTCCATCAACTTCTTCAACGTGCTGTGGGCGCGGAAACGCAGATTCAAGTCACCGGCATCAAGCCTCAACTTGAGAGAATCATGGCGTGCCTCCACTCCCATTGTAAAGGCAAACGGGTGTTTCAACGGTCGGGGCACCAACCCCAGCTTATGCAGATTTACCTCTTTCACATTCAAATCCAAAGCGCCATCCAGATAGCTGCGGTCAAGACGCATATCCGCATTTCCCTGCATCTTGAGAAGAACATTATCGCTGGCAAGACGGACGGTAGCAACGGATGACTTGAGTCCGGCATGCACATCCACGCCGGAAATGTCCCAATGGCCATACTGTAGTTTTTCCAAGGAGGCATTCAAAGCAGCCACAGTCTTTCGTGATGCCATATCCACCCCTTGTCCCTTAGCGGACATCTTTGCCGTAAGAGCATAGATAGAGTCCTTAGGCAGGAAGTGATGCACCTGCAAGTTGTTGATGGCAAGGTCGGCATGGTAGGCCTCCGTAGCAAGGTTATAGGCAGCATCCAGATTCAAGTCGCCCTCCTTCTCTTGCAGCTTCAGGGTAGCAGTGCACTGCGCCCCCTCCACACCGACACGTGCCGCAAGGTGCATGCTGTCCGGCACGATGACAGAGCCGTCGGGAGTAATGTCGGCAAGTCCGGTCAGGAAGTTCAGGTTCTGTGTGTGCATTTCAAAGTCCATGCTCCCGCTACGTTTTACACTGTCGGTCAGATTCCAAAACTCTCCTCCTCCACTCAGCGAAAAAGCTCCGGGCAGCTCGGCCGTAAAACGTGAAATCTGCATCTGCTTCAGGTTTCCTTCTGTACCGGCATGAATCGTCAACGGACGGAACGGGTAGGCTTCCTTGAAAGCTTCCGGCAGGCCACCGGCAAAAAGCAGTACATCCTGTTTGCCGATACGGGCATTGAAACGGGCTGTCAGACGGCCGGTGGTAGGCATATTTATCAGTTTCCAGTAAGTCTGTGCCGTAAAGTTCATTTCACTATGAGGTGTCAGTAACTTCAAAGAAGGGATACGGATAACGGTAGAGTCGGCAAACAACCGACCGGTCAGAGAAGTTACACTCAAACCGGAACGCTCATACATGGAAAATTCCCGGATAACGGCGTTCATATCCCTGCCGTAGTACATCACAGAGTCAATGCCCAGACGGATGTCACGAAGAGCTATGTGCGAGGGGTCGAATCCTATCGCACTTCCCGGGCCACCGGTATCATAATTGACGGAAGTTCCGGTCAGCAGGAATTTCCTCCAGCCATAGAACTGATGCTTCAAATCGGCGGCGGCATCCGCAATCTCTGCATCCCCTATATGGGCTTTCAGTCCCATAGAATCCAACGGCATCTGTAAATCGACCGATACATTCTTCAATTTCAGGGTATGGAGAGTCACTTTCCAGTTCAACGCCGTCTCAGTGGTATCTTTGGGAGTCTCGGTCGTATCGGTAAGCATCACCTGAACGTGGGTATCGCTCAACTCAATGTTATTGAGGATAGCATCTTCCTTAGTGAGATCTATACCATGGCTTTCAAGAAAGAAATGCCCCAGTACCCCTTTGATGCGCATGCCTTCCACCAGATTGGAGGAGTTTACGGCAACTTTTTTCAAGGTAATGTCATCTACCTCCACTTTTCCTTTAAACAAAGGCCATGCCTGCACATGTACATTCAGGCTTTCCAGATTCAACAAGGTATCGGGATGCTGCACACCGGCAGTGCTGTCAGCCGGTTCTACTACAAGTACACCACGAACCAGCAGATTCAAAGGAAAGCGCAAATCAATCCGTTCTACGGATATATCCATACCCGTAGCATCTGACGCAATTGCCGTAGCTTGCTTCCGTATGAAACTTTGTACGGGAGGTACATAGAGCAATATCATCAGTATTATAAATAATGTTATAGGAGTAAGCAACGCCCAAAGTGCTATTTTAAATCCTTTTCTTTTCATCGGAACGTTAATCAGTCATCGTATTCAAAAGTTCTACAAAGGAAACAATTTCTTGTGACATTTAGTTCTTATACGTTGCGAAAAGAGTAACATTTGTCGCATTTTAAAAAAATATAATAAGAGACAAGATTGGTTCAAGCTATTGCATCTGCCTACTGGTCGGCTGATAGACGTAGCGGGTTTCTTCCCCGCCGACGGTTTCGACGGTCCGATGATGACCAAGCAGTGGATCTACAACTCCTCGGCACGCCTCAAAAAACATCCCACCCGCAATCGCTTCCTATATGGCTGCGGTGACGAGGGGCTTTATGCCGAAATCTTCGATCTGGAAGACAACCGGGTCATCAACCGCAAAGTCATGCTCGACCAATATCCTACCTATCAGCCTGGCGAAGACGGCATCTCACCGGAAGGAGCTCCGGATTGGCAATTGACCGGATTCAAAGTATCCGTGACATCCCGGTACATCTATCTGCTTCTATCCCGAGAGAGCCATGGCGAACGGCGTGCCATAACCCGAGGACAAACGCCCGACAAGTTCAAGGGTCCAGGCAAAAGAACCGCTTTCAGCGAAGAGATTCTTGTATTCGACTGGGAAGGCCGTCTGTGCCACAAGCTGCACCTAAATCCCTTCGTGGTCAACATTGCCGTTACGGAAGACGACAGCCTCATCTATGGCATCACGGAATCGGAAGCGTATGAACCCGTCCTGATGCGTTACCCCCACATCTTCTGAAAGCAATGCCTCCCTCAGCCTGCCGGAATGTGCCGATACACTTCCTCCAGCAGGCGCAGTGCCAAAGCTGCCTTTGTCCCCCATTCGTCCGTAAAAGGCGTTCCCGCAGCGGCTTCCAACTGCCTTAACAATGCCACAACTTCCGCGGCTCCCAACAGTTTGAAGAGGGGAATCATTTTATGGGAAACAGCGGCCATCCCGTCCATATCGCAAGCTGCAACAGCCTCTTCCAAGCGATGGATATTGAGACGCATCTCCGATCGAAAACTCTCCAGAATAGATTGTGCAGCTTCAAAATCATCGCCTGCAAAGGAAGTCAACGCAGCGAAGTCATAGGTCGAACCTGCCACCACAGAAGCAGCCTTCACAATGGGCACCGCAGCCGCGGCAATGGCATTTGCCGTACCGGTAGACATCGAAATAGCCGTTGCTTCCGCATCTCCGGCATTCGTTTCGCAAAGAAGTTCCTGCACCGTAAAAGGCTTGTGCAGACACCCGGCAAAGCCGTGCGAAGTAAATTCTTCACGCTTCATGTCACTACGGGCGGTTACGGCAATAATCGGAATGGACTGTGCTTGCGGTATATTTGAGGCACGTAGCAGCTTCAGCAAGTCGAAACCATTAATGGCAGGCATCTGTACATCTGTGAGCAGCGCATCAAAAGTCTCCGTGCGCAAAGCATCCAACAATTCGTCCAATTGCAGGCAGGAAACAGAATTTATACCGCTCTGCCGGAGCATGGCGGCAGTAAGAGTAAGCTGAATACGGTCGTCATCAATAAGGAGGACATTCTTCAGTGAAGGATGAGGAATAGGGAATGAAGAATTGCCATTCTGCATGTCGGCACAGTCCGGCTCTTTATCCTTAATGTCATGTCCTTCACTTCTTATGGGATAAATAGGAATATATATGGTAAAAGTGCTTCCCTTACCCGGTACACTATCCACTTCAATCGCACCTTCGAGCAATTGTACCAACATACGGACGATGGAAAGTCCGAGTCCGAATCCTTCTTTTCCCTGAGCGCCCG
>ERZ777305.3462-NODE-3462-length-10812-cov-4.552199_pt1 | contig 10812 bp, 9 predicted proteins | sample MGYA00374965_ERZ777305 | MGnify/ENA primary metagenome ERZ777305 (study PRJEB29328, sample SAMD00013331) | mouse gut metagenome | study: EMG produced TPA metagenomics assembly of the Metagenome analysis of fecal microbiota from mouse which was promoted...
CACATCTGCACCCTTATTTTGATACAAAATAAGGGTGCAATTTTATGTATCGAAAACAACGTAGTAACGGCACTTTTTGAAAAGTGCCGTTTTCTGTTGTCTGAATAGGGGAGCAGGATTTGCCTCAAAAGTAGGTTCAAATACGGTAAATTAGAGGTTAGCGTTTTCTTTTGCACCCATTTTAGGGTCAATGCAACCTTGCGTTTTATGTTGCTAAATAAAAAAAATTAACCGCCAAGGTAATCAAATCGACTACTGTGGCGGCATTGCTTTAAGTGCTTACGCTTCAATTTCCGTTCCGTCAAGAAACTGAAAAATCATTCTGTTGTCATGGAACACGGTAACCTTTTCAATAAGTGTCCTCCAAAGGGAGTCATCGAAAGTATCTATGATCGTTTTTGTTTCAGATAATTGCTGTACCATGCTTTGCAGAGTGTCAGCTCTGTTAAGCTGGTCTGTTCGTTTTTGTTCCAATTTCTGAACCCTGCTGAATTTCTCGTCATACTCTTTCGACAGTACATCACGACGTTCATCATAATCAGTAGGACGCTTGGGTGATTGTGCAAATTTCAGAACCAATTCTCTGTTCGCATTTTCAATGACTGAAAGTTCCTGAGAAAATTTTTCAATCTTTTTGTCAATTGCAGATGTATCAGAAATTGTATCAATCAGCTTCTGACAGGTTTCAATAATTAAATCCTTGCTGTGAAAATAAATCGCAAAGGCATTCACGAAACGCTGTTTGATTTCATCTTCATATAAATGCGGCGTGGAGCAAAGCTGTTGACCTTTGAATTTGTTGTTGCACTGCCAGATGACACGGCGATATTTTGAAGTGGAGTGCCAGACTTTTGATCCGAAGAAACAGCCACAGTCCGCACATACGATTTTTGCCGCAAAGAGTGAATTACCGCTGTACTGTTTGCCCAGCTTTTTACGTCTTGCCATTTCAAGCTGAACTTGTTCGAAATCTTCCGGTGATATAATGGCAGGGTGACTTTCTTCAATCCAATATTGCGGCACCTCGCCCTCATTGACTTTCACTTTTTTCGTAAGAAAATCCGTGGTGAATTTCTTTTGCAAAAGTGCAGAACCTTTGTATTTTTCGTTTGTCAGAATACTTTCAACTGTTGATGCGTACCACTTTTTCTTACCACACGGAGATAGAACATTACGATTCATTAAAGCCTTTGAAATGCTGTAAGTAGTCTGTCCCTCCATGTAACTTTTATAGATAAATCGGATGATTTCCGCTTCCTCCGGAACAATTTCCGGCAAACCGTCCTCACCTTTTTTGTAACCGAGAAAACTGGAGTAGGGGAGTGAAACTTTTCCGTCAGCCATACGTTTTCTGTGTCCCCATGTGACGTTCTCAGAAATGGAACGGGATTCTTCCTGAGCCAAAGAACTCATAATTGTGATGAGCAATTCTCCCTTTCCGTCAAATGTCCATATCTGCTCTTTTTCAAAATAACACTCCACATTGTGTTCTTTTAATTTTCGTATCGTTGAAAGAGAATCCACGGTATTTCGGGCAAAACGGCTCACACTTTTTGTGATGATAAGGTCAATTTTGCCGTCCAGAGCATCGGCAATCATGGAGTTAAAGCCATCACGATGCTTGGTATTCGTTGCGGAAATTCCCTCGTCCGTGTACACTTTTACAAACTCCCATTCGCCATGCTTTTTGATATATTTTGTGTAATAATCCACCTGTGCAGCATAGGAAGTCTGCTGTTCTTCCTGTTCCGTAGAAACTCTTGCATATCCCGCAACCCTACGCTTTACAATCGTATCATTTGGCAGATGCGTCAAAGGGTTAATCGATTGGGGAATCATCGTGACTGTTCGTGCCATTTTCTGCTCCTTTCTGCCGTGGCTTTTTTCATTTCATCCGTCCAGCTTTCAGAACGTGAACGGTCTTTCCAGTTTGCCGAAATTTCATGTCTGTCAGTGAAGATAAAAATCAATTCATTCGGTGTAGGAACAAGGATTTTTTCAACTTGCTTTTCAAAAATATCCGCATCAAATTCAGATGTTCCAAGCACATCGCAGCATACTGAAATCAACGTATTTTCGGGAATTTGCTTTGCTGTAGGACAGTATTTTTTGCCCTTTGTGTTGTAAGTCGCACAAATCCAGACGACACCAGTTGCAGTTGTCTTTCTGCGATAATTCTTGCCGCAGCATTGACATTGAATTTTTCCCGTAAAAGGATAAACGACAGTAGTTGATTTAGTTGGAGTGAAGGATTCTTTTTGCTTCTGTAAACGTTTCTGAACTGCAATAAATACCGATTTTTCGATGATCGGCTCATGTGATTCATTCACATAAAACTTTTTAAGTTCTCCAATATTGACTCTTTTTCGCTTTGTCAAATGATTCTCACTGTAGAATTTTTGCAGCATGAGTTCACCGCAATATTTTTCATTGGTGAGGATTCGCTTGACTGCTTCCGGAGTCCACTCGTTGTCAAATTTTGTGGAGATATGCATTTCATTCAGCATATTTGCAATCGCAAGTTTCCCCATTCCCGACAGGTAACTGTTGAAAATCAGCTTTACAATTTCCGCTTCTTCAGGGATAATTTCAAGCACGCCGTCATGATTTCGTTTATAACCAAGCATCTGCAAGCTGCTGACTTTTCCTTGTTCAAAATCTTTACGGATACGCCATTTTTGATTCTCGCTTGCAGACAAACTTTCTTCCTGTGCGTAGCTTGCAAGAATAGAAAGCATCAATTCACCGTCTGAACTCAGCGAATCAATATTCTGCTCCTCGAAATAAACGCCAATGCCTAAATCCTTTAGTTCACGCACTGTTTCCAGAAGTGTGACCGTATTTCTTGCAAACCTTGAAATTGATTTTGTAATAATCAAGTCCAGATTTCCGGCACGGCACTCTGCAAGCATTTTCTGAAAACTTTCACGATTATCCTTAGTGCCTGTCATAGCTTCATCAGCGTAAACACCGCAGAATCGCCATTCCGGATTGCTGAAAATAAAGTTGCGGTAATAGTCAATCTGAGCCGAAAGGGAATGGAGCATTGCGTCTTTTCCGCTTGAAACTCTGGCATAAGTGGCAACTCGTTTCAGCTTTTTGATTTTAGGAGTATGAAAATTTACTCTCTCTACGATTCTCGCCATAAAATCGCCCCCCTTGTCAGTGTTACATATTAAATCAGAAACGGCTGAAAGTCAAGCGATTTCTCGATATATGCTGCACAAAGATAAGCCGCATTTTTCGGCGATATTTGACTCGCATTGATGAAATTCTGACACTGTGATCGTGCCGTTTTTCAGCAGTTTTCGGAATAAAATAATCGCCGTTTTGTAGGCGGCGATGTGCTGTAATTTTTCACTTGTCATTGCAATCTTCCTTTCGGCAGGATTTTCCGTAACAGGCTTTGGAACAATATTTTCTTGCCTTGCTTGGATAGGCGAAAAAAGTTTTGCTGCAAGTTTCACACTTGCATTCAATCATTCCAGAAGTTCGGTGTGGATGCTTGTTCCACCAATTGATACGGCATTTATCGGAGCAATATTTTTTGCCTGTCAAGGGAATTCCGCAGACTGGACAAAGGTCTGTATTTCGCTTAAAAAATGATTTTATAGTGTTCTCGGATATGCCTGTTTCGGCGGATATTTTTTTGTAGCTGATACCTTTTGATCTTAGTTTGATGATGTGATTTTTCTCAGCGTCAGTCATAAAGCACCTCCAAATGAAAATGGCTGCCGAACCAAATCGACAGCCGTCTATAAAGTTTATTTCATCAGTTCATTTACCCGTTTCTGCACGGCGTTGTAATCATATCCGGCAGCAGTTAATTTTTTCTTACGTTCAGCACCATTACCCCATTTGCCCTGAATGACCTCACGAGCAATTTCATCAACGGATTTCATTGCAGGATAGACGATATTTCCGTTTGCATTGAATACATAATATCCCGATTTGCAAGCATTTTTTGCATTCTCAAAAGAAGAGAATGCACCGATTTGCGACTTGGCGTCAGACCAGCTTTTGCGTACTCTGTAGAGCTGTTTTGTTGTCGGATTTGTCGATGCAGAAGTTCCGGTATTCATGTAAGCCTGCACCTTTGCCTTAAATGCTGACCAGTGTGGAAGAATGTACAGCGGACATGTTTTGGACGGATTCTTCGCAGTATTCAGATAATCCACGCTGCCCGATTTTCCATCACGAACATTGAGCCAGTGAGTATGGGTATAGAGATGATTGATGTCAAGATTATATTTTTTCAAGAGTGCCGCTGCCAGTCTTGCAGCGTTATCTTCGGATTTCTTGTCACGGTCGTTGTACGCAGAACTCATTATGCACTCGATAGAAATTGTTCTGCGGTTGCCGTTGCCAGAGCCGTCAGCGGCGTGCCAGCCACTCAAAGTAAGAGGAAGATTCTGCCACGCACAAGTGTTGTCAACATAGTAATGAACTCTGACGTCCTTCATGTTTCCATTGACAGTTGCACGAGTGTACTGTTCCGCAGGAGTTGTTCCGTTTGCTACAGAAATCCAGTCGGTGTTGTGAATTGTAACGCCAATAATTTTGCCCTCCATAGAAGCGGAGGGCATATCAATTCTACTCGGATTGTGCTTTGTGAGCAAGTATTCGTTGACGGTAACACCGCCGAGAGTTGTGATTTTATCGGGTTTTAAGATTGCCATATTATTCTTCCTCCTTGTTATTTTCGGTTATTTCTTCATCGGTTCTGCCTACTTTGGTCTGCAAAACGTCAATTGCTTTCTTGATCGCAGGCGGGAAAGGAACTCCCATTAAACTGGTATTTTCCACGATAGAAAGCAACTCATTCAGGCAAAAGCTGATGCAGACTGCGTCACGGATGTATGTCGTGCCGAGCAGAATATCCATCCTCACGGCGACTGCAATAAGCAGCAAGGTGCAGACCTTTTTAGCAAGTCCGAACCAGCCTGCTTTTGACGATAAACCGCCGCTTTCCGTGTGTTTGGACTTCTTCATGGCGGCAGTGACAACTCCTGTGAAAAAGTCAATTGACATAAAAATTACCAACGTAACCAGTGCGGAATCCCAGCCGCCAAAAATAGCGGCTATGAAGCCGCCAATCAGTCCTGCGATGGTACAAAATGTTTCTTTCATTTTCATCTTCCTTTCGTCATTTGGGTATAAAAATACCGCTTGCAGGATAATTCTGCAAACGGTTATTTTCAAATATTAAGTTGTATAAACTGGAATTTATCTTTCAAAATCTATCTGCATTAATTTTTTTCCATTGGGTAACATATGTTCCAATGTTTTTATTGTATGATAATCAATTTTAAGCATTGTTTTCTCTAATGTTTGTACTTCAATATGCTGATGCACTTGTTCCAATCCATCAAACACATGCAAATACGGGGAATTAGATACCCAATTATCTTCGATGTTGATTTGAATAATGCATGAAACATACTTCGGGCAAATATGTTTGATTGTTTTCTGAAAACATTCATATCCAATATATTCAATCAACAAATTCGCAATTACCATATCTGATTTTGGCAGCTTATCAACTTCATTTATTAAATCGATACATAGACATTCCAGAAGTCCGTCTAATTCTGGGTATCTATGAACTACTTCTTTTAAATAATCAGGATTAACATCTATTCCATATATTTTTTTAAATTTATTTTTTTGTATATGTTCAAGACCGTTGCCACCTGCAATTCCTAATATCATTACATTCGAAATAGGATAAGAGTCAAATTGATTTTTCATCATCTCATTCATAGCCTGTAACTGCATAACTGAATCAAGCTTCATATGATTTTCATAATCAGCTAATGCAATATCTTTCCACGGATTTTTCACTTAAATACCTCTTTTCAAATTCCAATTTTTCTAATTCCTATTATATCACCACACCCCGAAAAAGTCAATCCAAAACCTGAATCCGTTTTATCACCGGATGCGAGTTATTGGAACGTCCAGCAAAGGCAAAATAATATGTACCATTGCTGACATTACAATCCGATAATGTGGTGATATGGCCATCAGAATACAGCCACTGAAATGGGATTTTTATTGCTGTGCCATTCTGAATCTGCGTGTAAACATAAACGGAAATTGGCACATCATTTCTTTCAGGCTTCGGCACAAGATACAGATCGCCGTTTTCAGTTGCTCCTGATTGGTAACACATAGAAATCTGTGATTTTTCGGATAAATTCAATTCTTTTGCACAGACAATATAGACCATACCGTCCCAGCCAAAATCATCCACAGAAAAGTTAATTTGATAGTCATTGTCGACTGAAAGAAAATTCGGATAATTTGCGGAAAAATCAGTGATGGAATTGTAGGCATTGTTGTAAATCGTGAACAGCTCTGAACCGTATAAATCAAAAACTTCTGCACCAGCCGAAAACAGCGTAACTGCGTTGTTTTCATTTGCAATCTGTGATTCCAGAAGTGTAATTCTGTTCTCCAAATACAAAATCCTGTCATTCTGATTTTGCTGATCATACAGCACAGAATCCTGAAATTGCGGTAATTCAGTCTCAACATCGGAAATCTCATCCCATTTTGCAACTTTTGCCGAAGTAATGCTGTTCAAAAGCGTCAGATTATGATGCCAGTGAGCCTGCGAAACAACAGGCTCAACAGATTCTTTGATAGTCTGAATATTGTGTTTCGTGCTGTCCTCGAACTGCTGTAAATCACCTAATAGAGCCAATTGTTCAGCCGTCAGCGTATCAAGAACCGCCATATTTTTATGCGAATGCAGCTCCCTTGTCAGCGGAATCATGCTTTCACGAATGGCAAGAACTTCTTCGTTTAACCGTTCAATGGTTGCGTAATCGTTGAGGTTTGCGACTGCTTTTAGGCTGTCGAGCCACTCTTGTTCCGTGCCGATAAATCCATTTAAAACAGCGATTTCATAGGCGGATTGACCGTCTGCACCATCTCTGCCGTCATGTCCGTTTTCACCGTCAACGCCGTCCTTGCCGGAAAGTCCGTCAGCACCTTTCAAACTTTTCAGCCATTCTGAAACTGTTCCTGCAAATCCATTTTCTTTGGCAATCTCATACGCTGAAAGTCCGTCCTTACCGTTCACACCCGATTGAATCTCGGCAATTTTCTGCAGAAGCTGCGTGTACAGATCGGGCGTTGGCGGAATCGGCGTATCATCGTCAACAAATCCCGATTCACGAATATTCAGTGTAACAGGCACGGTAGTTGCTCTGACGGTCGTATCAGATTCAGCATCATATCCGAAAACGCTCATCTTCACTGCACCCACATGAAGTTCCGCAGGCAAGTGACAGGAAGTGCCGTCAAATCCAAGAACGATGCTGTAGGTTTCATCGCACTGCGAAAACTGCACCACCTTGTGAAACTTCTTCCAGTCGCCGTCAAAAACGAATTTTAGATTCACAAAAGAAATTTGATGATCGGCGATGATTTCACGCTCCAAAACTTCAATTTTCTGCTGTTTTACGAGAAATTTCCACATTAGTTTTTCACCTCTTTCCATACGCTGTTTTCGGAATCATACTCCATAAAACCATCCGTACACTGAATTCTTTCGAGTACGGATTCACTGACACCGCCGTGACCGTCCCAAAGACGACCTTTCCCAATTTCTGCCCACTGTGCAAGCGTTCCCTCGTAGGTGATTTCACGCAGATTATCACAGTAAACAAAGCTTGAATCGGCAATATATTTGCAGCCAGTGCCAATTGTAACATCCGTCAGTGAAATGCAGCCGGAGAACGCCACAGAGCCGGTCTTCTCGCACTGAATATTGACGCTTTTCAGCAACTCACAATGAAAGAATGCGTATCTTCCGAAATTTTTCACTGTATCAGGAATGTATACTTTTTCAAGCCTTGAAGCCGTAAATGCACCCGTACCAATTGTTGTGAGAGATGCCGGAAATTCAATGGATGTTATCGCTGTGCGGTTGAATGTCAAGTCGCCGATACACTCCAGATTTCTCGGCAGCACGATATTTTCAAGATTTCTGCACGCCGCAAACAACCAGTTTCCAAGCGCTGTGATGCCATTTGAAAGTTTAACTTTTTGAATCGCTTCATTTTCATAAAACGGTGAATCCGGTTCACCAGAATAACCCAGCTGAATGGCAAATCCGGTGTAATCGTTTGTTGCACCGCTGCCGCTTATGCTTAGCGTACCGTCAGAATACTGCGTATAATAGGCGTTTTCGCCAACCTGACCAATATCCACAATTTCTCCTGTGATGCCGCTGACACGTTCTGAAAGTTCGCCGAGCTGCTCCTGAATATTTTCAAGCAGGCGGTTGTTTTTCTCGTAGGCATCGAGAATTTCCGACACCTTGCACTTGCCTAAAATGCACCTGACATAGCCGCATTTATTTGTATTTTCCCGATAATCCGTAATGCCTGACTGCTTGATTTCAGTCACTCCTGCATTAAATCGAACCGCCGCAAGGGTGAGATAAGTTTTTGTCTGGGAACTTGCAAAGTTTGGAATTGCAGGAGTTGTTGCCGCTGTTCCTGCCTTTACTTCAATATCGCATTTTCGTGCTGCATCACTTGTGTCGCAGTAAATGCCGACGATGAGGTATTTGCTCATAGATTCGTCCACATATCGGGATAAATCAAGGGTATAAGGAGAGTCGTTAATGAAATAATGACCGCCAATCCACGCCTTGCCCGTTCCGATTGTTATCGTCAAATCACCGTTTGCTGTGACAGAAAAACAATCGCCGTAAGTATCGAGGATTCCGTTACAAATCAAGCTCGAAAGATAGCTTGTGAAGTCCTCCGCTGTATAAGTTCTGTCCAGACCTCTGGAATCAAAAAATCCGTATGAAAATGCCATAAAATCACTCCTTAAACTTTGAACGTGGGCGTTAAACCTTTGCCGTTCTGGTCGAAACTTTCCACCATGCCGATTAGCTGAATTCTTGGCTGTGATAAGCCAAATCGTTCGTGCTGAACGGTGACATAATCGCCGACAAAATAGTCCTTGTTGTACTGATACTGCCGACCGTCAACGGCAATGGTAGACTCGCTTGACTCCGTGATAGGCACAAGATTTTCCGCACCTTTTTCCTGTAAAAGTTCCAGATATTCTTCATCGGAAATCTGCACTGTTTCGCCGTTGTTTTGCGTTTCCTGCTGAACATCCTTTGCGTCAACGTAGACCTCATAGCGATCAAGATTCTGCGGTTCATCGCCGTGAAAAAACATCGTTCTTTTTCTCGCATCGCCCTCACCGCAGCCGAGAACATATGCTGTATTGGTATGTGCTGAACTGTCCGCAGAATAGGCAAAATTCAGCAGATTATTGTAAGAATCCGAAAACATAAGATGCGGATTTTCTTCCTGCAAAATGCTCCTATCAACGCCCGATGAAAGTTCAAAAAGCATTTTGTACTGACCGCTGTTGACGGTCGTTTCCTGCAACCGGATATTTGCCGTAGCGCCCACCAGTTCGCAGATTTTGTATATCCACTCCATGAGATTTGCGTAGCTGACCTGCAATCGTGCGGTCTGCTCCCAGCAAGTGCCGGAAACTTCTCCGATTTGCAATCCCGGAATCAATCGTGAGCCGTTTATCAAGCAATTCTGACGAACTGCCTTTTGCAGCATTTCTCCATAGCTTGTTTTGCTTGTAAAAGACAGCGTTGGATAAATGATTCTGCGTGAAAGCAACGACATCAAAAATCGTCCCGTGACGGTCAAATAATCACCGTTTTCTGCATCTGTTTCCAGTGCAACGGACTCGATGATTCCGAAGTGCGTTTTATCATCATCTCGACCGATAATCTTGCCGATTTGGAAAATGGCTAAATTGCGTGGATTTGCTGCAATATATATTTCAAACTGTCCGCACTGGTAATATTCCACATCCCATAAAAGACTTGAAAAGCTGTCGCAAACAGCCTCCAAAATGATAGAAATTTCACTGCCGTTTGCCTGCATATCATAAACTTCGATCTGCATTTTATACCCCCAGATAAGCATCCGTGTGAATCAGCGTCACACGTAGATTTTTCATATTCCGCACTGCCGTCAGATGAAAAGTATTCACGCCCTGCGAAAGTTGCAGCCAAGTCGAACCTGAAACAAGCCGATTGATAATATTGTAATCCACGCCATTTCGAGTCAGCGTGACTGTCTTGTTGCCTGTTTTCGTAGTTATCGTAATGATATCGCCCTTTAAAATCTCGCCTTTGATTTGCAGATATTCACCGGTATCTGCATTATAAATCGTCGGAGTCATGGCATTTGCGACCGCTTCAATTTGAATCGTAAATCCGGTCACATCGCCGTGATTTTCGATAGAAATGTTATCGGTTCTGCTGTAAGTTCCAAGCACAAAAGGCTTGTCATTTTCAGGAAACGGAAAGTGAAATGCTCCCGTAATCTGCGAATAATAGGCGTAAACTGCGGAGGTGCTGTACCAGTAAATATCAGGACAGATGATGCTGATTTGTCCTGATGTAAGCGTTTCAAAATTGCTGATTTCGCAGGTTTCCACATAGCCCTCAGTGTATACGTCAATATTTGCAGTGTGATAATATATTTTGATGTATCTGGACGGCTTGACCACACGATACAGCGTATGACGGCGATTTTCAATATTAACTCCACGCATTTGAAATGATATGACAAGGTTGCGTTTTTCGATGAAAGCATTATTCAGATAGCTTCCGTCCATGCCTGCGTAAGTTGATGTGCTGATTGTTCCGGCAGGAGGATACAGGCCGTCAATTTCGGAGGTCATGTATTGGTTGGCGGTGGTGGTCATATCAATACGTTCGCCATTGGCGTTTTCTAAAAAAAG
>ERZ777305.3464-NODE-3464-length-10799-cov-9.846798_pt1 | contig 10799 bp, 11 predicted proteins | sample MGYA00374965_ERZ777305 | MGnify/ENA primary metagenome ERZ777305 (study PRJEB29328, sample SAMD00013331) | mouse gut metagenome | study: EMG produced TPA metagenomics assembly of the Metagenome analysis of fecal microbiota from mouse which was promoted...
ATCGGTCAACATCCTGCAAGCCGATAGCCATCGACCAGTTACGCGCACGTTCCTCCACTCCCGGTTCCCCGGAAGCAAGATACTGCTCAAACTCCTTATATCTGTCTTTGTATGCCATGTTTTCTTGAATATTGTTAATATCCGAGGGTAGTGGTTGTTTCCATTTTGGAAATAACTGAATTTTCTATAAACTCTTCCTCTTACGACTTAAAATATCTAGATGTTTGCTTATAGCCGACACACCCACATCAAGCAGTTGCACCATAGCCTTCTGTGTACACCAAATACTTTCATCTCGGTACACTACCTGCACACCATCTTCCTTTCCCTCAATCTGAAAGATTAGGAACTCCGCCGTACTGTTTCGTATCTCAAACTTTTTTGCCATAGCGATTATTTCTTTCGACTGCATTTATGATTTGATCCATTAGTATTTTGGGAATTAGTTCGTTTTACCACTATCGCCTTCAAGAAAACAAGGTTCTATTAAAACTCCTGAGATTTGTCTTAGTAACGCTTATTTTGAGTTCTGAGAACTATTTTGGTTATTAAAGTTTGCTTGAGATAGGAAATCAGCAAATTTATTTTGTAACATAATGTTTTGATAGGCTTCGAAACTCCATAATAGATAATTGTCCCATAATCCTAAATCAATCTCTTTCAATAAAGTGTTTATTTTTTCCTGCATAGGTTTCCCATTTTCATCAAAATAATTTTGGTCTCTGACAACTTCTCTAAATACCTGAATTGATTTAATCTCTCCAAGAGAAAAAAACTTATCCAAGGGCATAGGTTCTATTAAAATATTCTTTGAGTAATCAACTTTGCTGTTAGAAAGCATTTCAGAGACATATCTCTTTCCAGTATTTCTTTTTGCAAATAAAGTATAATTTGCTGCAAAATACGAATCCGGGTCAATGTAAAATAGATTATCGCAGAATCCTTTATTTATCTGGAGGATTATTCCATCAATATCATCTCCATCAATGATAGAATCAACAAAATGAATTTTTTTTATATCGAACTTTTCATTAGAGGATACACCAATAGGTATACCCAATTTATGAAGTGCAACTATTACAGTGCGCTTTTCTGATATAGACATTGACTTATTAAACTCATTCTCAGCTTCTGAAAACGAATGTTTCTGATAAGATTTGATAATATTCAATGCCTTAATGGCTATATTCCGTAGTTTTCTATTTTCTTCGGAATTCTGGCGTTTAGTATATTTATGTCCAAAGTACGCACCAATCCAACCGCCTATTACAGCAGTGAGAATAGGGATTATTATGCCAATAGTAATATCCATAGCTACATTCAGAATTTATGAATATATATATTTCTAAAAATGCTCCATTAAGGATTGGAATAATAATATTCGTTATAATTTAATAAGTTGAAACTCTCTTCTTCTCTATCATAGCATGAAAACCGTTGATCGGTAGCTAATTTTATTTTTTCACATGCTATGATGGGATCAACATTACGTATCTCTAGATTATATAAGAAAATACCAAAGCAAATGTGCATATCTGCAGAGGTGAGACTCTGTCTAGGTCCCAATACATAAAAAATATTATGGCACGTCAAAAAAATATTATACGCAACTTCCATTAGCCCTCCTCTACAACAAGACAGCATGAGGATGCTATCTTCATTCATACAATTATAGTTACACAATAAGATAGCAAATTTTTGCCAACTCATTTCAACTTTCCTATCTTCACTTGCAAATCCATCAGAATTCCCGTGCGCACTTAAATAGATATAATCAAATTGACCATTAGATGCTAAAATATGATCTAGGTCAGCATTATCTTTTACGCATTTACATACAGAGGTTATTCCATAAAGTTGAGCTTGTTCACAAATACTGTTGCATTCATGTGGTTCATCAATGTTACCACAAGCTTTTATTATAAGAATACGTTTAGCCATACGATATTAATATAGAAATTACCGAGCATTGGACATAAAATATTCCAGATCTTCTTCCTTCAATTTATCCTCGTCAATTAGTCCCATTTTGAACTTCAATATTCTGCGAAGCCTTGTCTTTCCTATACCAGATAGAGAAAAGTAATTATTGGTATAATCAATGTCGGAAATTGATTGAATATAACTTATATAAGAATCTTGAATTCCATTCTGTTCTATTATTGATTTTAATAATTCAAATAGAACAGAAATTCCAATCGTCTTGAAGATTACGCTATCTTTATTTGGCTCTTTCCAGAGGATCTCTTTAACAGCAATGAAATATCTAAATATGATATCATATATTTCCTCATCCTTGCATTCAAGATACAAAGACCTTAAAACGGATTTATCCTTTTTATTATCATCTCGTAATTTCTTTAGATCCGAACGATTATTGGTCTTTGGCAAGATAGAATGCTTCATTGCAAGAAAATCACGATCCATTTGTGGATTAGACGAGATTAGAAGCATAATACCCTCAACCATCGCAGCTGTGGATAATAACCATTTACTTTTATCTACAGAATCCTGTATATTAGAGAAAAGCGGTGCGAGTCTAATTCTTTGATATAAGGGGGAGCCTTTTGTAAAATTAAATTTACGTGTGAGATACACAGCCAGCTTTTCTGGAGACCATGTGTTGGCGGGCTTATCCTCCACATCATATCCAAATAATTCCAATGCAAGACTTTTGTCAACTTTTTTTTGATTCCCATTTATTGTTGCAAATAAGTATGCTTGATAAGGATTTGGCAAGTCAATAAAGATTGAGCATACCAATTCAATTTCTTGAAAATCCTTATCAACGCATTTAAATGCATTTAACCTGTGTTGACCATCAATGATTAAACAGGTCGTCACCCCATCGGGGACCGTGATAGTATAAACGTTACTAATGATAGTCTCCTCGATAGACCACCGTGAATCAGGGGCCTCTATTATATTTCCTTGCTGGTTAATATTCGCAGCGACTAAGATAGAGGTCGGGAAACTCATCTCTTGAGATTTAATAAAGTTCGCTATTAATCTTAATCTTGGCGGATCTAAAGGTCTTTGATTTCCTCTTAGAACTCCATCTTTGTCATATCGTGCTACGGAAGAAGTCGATATGCTTAGCAAATCTGTAGCTTTAATTTTTGCTATATAAAAATCACCTAACGGTTGACTAACTTTTATTGCTTGTAAGATCATACCTCTGAATTTTTAAATTTTTCCGCCAAGTGGTCCAGTGTAATCCTCAAAATTCTTGTTGTCTCGATTTTGATACCACCAGAATGCACATGAAATTACATATGTAGTTATCGCGATACTCAGAGGAAGATTCTTATGTCCATTTGAAATGCTAATTGCGACAAATACTGTGCTAAGAAAGAATATGAATGGCAATGCCATATTCAATAATATTTCTAACTTCGTACATTTTTCTGATTGTAGCATAAGAATCTTTTCGGTTGATGCATAACCGGCGGTAGATATAACAATAGTTACAAGGCCAATAGCAATATCCTCAATAACAGGGCCATTTAAGCCCATAGGAATGGTAATACCTATTGTCCCAATTCCTATATAGAAAACTCCAAAGAATATTAATTTTGTCCAGTTCATTGTTAACAAGATTACTTTGCTTTACTTTCTTTCCAATATTGTACAACCTCAAAGAGTTCTCCTTTGGACAACTCTTTGATATTAGACACACACTGTCCGTTCTCTAACTTTTCAAGATTTCTCATTGTCCGAGAACCATCCTTTTCGCTCAGACCAAGGAATTTGTTAATCGCCTTGGTATTGTTAAGGTCGTTTATCGGTAACAGGAATGCAGTCTCACACTCTTGCGAAAAATCAAAGTTTCCCTGATTATATTCTGAAATACCCTGAGAAAGGAGAACGATAGAAACACCATAGGAACGGATTTTTCTTAAAAGGACCTCCAATATTTCCAATGATTTCTTTTCGCGGAAAAGGTCATGAGCTTCATCTATCATAAGGACGTAGCGCATACTCCTATTTCCTTCTACCACCTCTGTACCTCCCATATTCGTAAATACATTAAAAATGTAATTTATGATAAGGAATATTGAGGTAAAGCGAACCGTACTATCCAGTTCTCCTGATAAGGAGAAGTAATAGTTATTGTTAAGGAAGATACTTGGATCATTTACTTTTGATGCAAAAAGCTCATACTCACTGAGTCTTTCCATAATTTCAGTAAGAGTGTCACGCGTATCTCCAACAGCATCAATAACCAAGTCGTAAATCTCCTTTAAGGAGGGGTGCTTACCATCCTTATTGTTGATAAATGCTTCTTTCGTAGCATCCTTTAAAGTTTGTTGTTGTTTTTTTCCGATATTGGAATATTTGGCAATGATATCCACAAATTTATTTATTCCCACTAATTTGTTCTTTTCGTTCACGTTATCGATGAAAGAAACAGGATTTAAGGGGAAAGGCATATGAGGCGCACTAATACATTCGGTATGAGTTTCTGTAAAGAAATCGCTCATTTTAGATTTATCATCTTCACTAAGGCCCTTGAAATCTAAGAACAGAAAGTTCACTTGGCCCTGAGTTTGCTTATGAAGTTGACGAAGAAACTCAAGTGCAAATTGAGTTTTACCTGAGCCTGATTTTCCTGCTACAGCTATATGCTGATTATTATAGCGGGTGGAATCATTAAAGCAACAGTATATGTCTTCCCCAGTGGAAAGATTATAACCGACCTTGATATTTATTGGGCCAGAGAAAACACTCTTTGAGATGTGTTGATTCCTATTTTCAACGGAGTCAAAACTTTCAGGAGCATCTTCAATAGCATCAACTCCCTTACTGAAGTATTCAGTAAGAAAATCAAAAAATGTATATTGGGGATTATGTTCAAACAGATAATTTATCTTTTCGAGCCCGTGATCCACATGAAGTTTTATGTATTTAGGAATAAGATCATCGTTTTTAGATATTCCATAAGCCTGACAAATAAGAGCGATGAAGAAATCACGATATTGTCCTTCAAACAAAATGTGATCCTTATATTCTTTTCCTTGAGAATCATATGAAGAGAATTCTTGAGGGGTAAATCTCTTGCCCGTTGATAGGGAATATCCCAATGCGATACGAGCTATCACATTTTCCTTAGTTCCACCTGGAAGCTTTCTCGTCAACTGTGTTACGATAGCTTGGTTCTCTCCCGATGTCCTTATATTAATTTGCATATTCTCGAGTATTATATTCTTCAAAAAGATTTTCAGGCTTCACTTCAATAAAATGAGAGCCACCCATTTCATTGTCAATCAAATATGCTCTGCTAACTATTGGTTCTATATAGTGATATTCTTCTTCCGTTAATTCTTTCTTAAGAAGAGGGAAAAGAATAACTTGTTTTGACACATTGGGATAGAACTTAGTTAAAACATTCTTTGTATGACGTGGGTCAAATTTCTGCATTGGACTATCGATGAAGACTGGAAACTCAATTTCGGTCTCATCGACTAGCGCGCTTAAAAGTGCAGATGCGAACATCTGGCGTTCTCCCATGGAGAGAATGCTATTATCAATCTTCCTGTCATCGTAGCCAAATAAACTAATATCAACATCGTCACCATCACCATTGATATCAACTACGACCTTTTTGACAAGATTGGTTTTGTGTAGGTAGGATTGTAACTTTGTTTCAAGTTTATTCGCCAAAGCTTTCTTCTTTTCATCTTTAAAGCGAATAAGAAACTTCCGGATGGTATTTATGAGACGTGTTGCCTCATTATCTACAGCACGGTTTTGATCAGAAACTTCGATCTTTTTAGAAAGAATTTCTTTCTGCTTTTTGTGTGCTACGACTTGTTCTTTTAGAGATTCAATCTCAAGTTGTTTTTTACCAATCTCCTCACCAATAGAATCTATCTCTCGATCAAGTCTTTCCTTTCGTGCTCTTAAATTTTGTACATAATCGCTTTCAGCCTTCTTCTCCGCTTCACGGATATTCTTCTCAATGGAAAACAGTTCGGCTTTTAGTTTTGTGTATTTACTAAAGAGACTTTCAAATGATGATTTACTATCTTTAATTTTCACAATTAGACGCACAAATTCTTCAGTCTGTCCCTGACTGAAATCGTGTAATGTGCTAAAATGCTCAAATTTACTATCATCTAACCCATTGTAGAAATGTTTCTTGATGAGTTGTCTAATTTGGGTCTCATAAAAGTCGCGAGCTTTTATATCAATTGGGAAATGAAGATTTTTCTTTGCTTCTTCAATATCTCCAAGTATAATGTCGGTTTTATCATTAACACCCTCGAGCTGAAGTTTATTCTGTTTATATGCTTTTTCAGTCTCTAATTGATTGGTGATTTCTGCTAAAAGATTTCCGGATAGTCCAAATGGTATTAAACTATAGAAATCTTTAAGCCCTTCCTCTGTGGCTTTTAAGGTTTCATCAAGTTCAATTCTGCGGTTATTCAGTTTCTCTAACTCTTCAACAGACATTAAATCACCTTCTCGAATTAATTTTGATTGAAGCTCGGCTGAATCATGGCGTTTTATAACACGATCTTCCTCCAAATTGGTAATATCTTCTGTCAAAGAAATAATAGTTTCCTCTTTGGAATCAATTTCGACAATTAATCCATTGAATTCACGCTTTTCTTGGGGTTTGGCAGATGTTTTTCTATAATCATCCTGAATTCTTACTAGTTCAGATTTTAGATCTTCATATTTCTGAATACCAAGAACCTGAGAATATGCTAAGCTCAGGTCTCTACGTTGCTCGGGTGTATTAATCTGTGCAAATGACACAATCTTCTCAGCGTCAAAGAAGAAAAATTTCGCAATCTCAATAGGTAGTATATAATCACGAATGAATATCTCTTCTTCTTTAGCAATTTCTTCCTTTGTACCCGTAAACAAATCGTTCTTACGGCCATCAATTAAAATCTCTAACTCGTCATCGTAATTTGTGGCACTATCATAGGAGCGAACTATAGTAATTTCAGTGCATGGAGTATCTGGAATCTCTACATCAGTGAATGTAACCGCAACAGAAAAACGAGTTATACCATTTTTCTTTGCTTCAAAATTGAGACTATTACCAATATATTTACTATATCCACCTTTTTCATCGATTTCTTTACGATATAGCTCATCCACCTTTCCCATGTTCTTGCCATATAAGCACCATACTAAAGACATAAGAAAAGTCGTTTTGCCGAAACCATTATTACCACTTACGATAATAAGATTTCGGTCACCGTCCGGAGTAAGATCTATTCGATTCTTTCCTTTATAAATACGGAAGTTATTTAGCTCGATTTCTCGTATAGTCATGATTTCTTCTTTGTTTTGACAAATTCCTCTAAGCGAGATTCTATTTCTGTTTTTAAGCCTCGACGCCGTTGCATCAGTGACTTACTTTTCTGGAGCATGAGAAGTTGTTCGATCAATTCGCCTTCTTCTATATTTTCTTTGCAAATCTCTCGCATTAATTCAGCTTCCAGTTTATTCTTTATCTTGCCATCTTCCATAACTAATGTGGAATTATAGATCTTATTATATATATCTGATACTTGATGCCCAAAATTGAAATCTCTATACCAGTTTACTTGAATTGCAATCAATTCTTGGTCAGATATTAGTTTTATCTTGGGGTTATGTTGTTGTAGTTCATGTTGGATACGTAGTAATCCTTCTAACATTTTGGCGCGATAAGTGAATGTATAGGGTCCCATATCATTGACGGCTTTTCTCCCATCTCGTCGCAAAGGGAACCTATTTTCAATCAGATTCCGCTCTTGGTCTAGCTTTAATCTAAAATCGTAAAGTGGTTGCATCCACTCACGCCCATTTTTAATTAGAGAGCGCATAGATTTATCATCTTTAATGACGGTGCATGTCCAGCATCCAAAACGGCTTTGACCACAAGAACCGTGGCTCTTATCTGTAACCACCGTTGGACATTCGTAGTCATCTGCACTCGCATCAAGATATATATTAAATAATATTTTATTATCGAATCCCCAAGGAGAGGGTATGGCGTTTATTATATACCATACCTCTTCCAAAAGTAATTCTTTGATTGGTGCATATACATAAGTATTGGCCAGAAGTGTATGTTTTGTTAAACGCTTACCATGAATCTCATGTTTCTTGATTGAACGAGCGCGTGTTGCACTTTCTGCTTTTCTTGTGCCGATTAATATGATCGCTTCACCACATTCATCTACCTGTTCTGTGATAAAACGAGCTGTAGGCTTGATTTTCATCTTTTCTGTACACCATCTAAAGGCAGTGTTAGGCACAGGGTAACCCTTTCCGATAACATTAACCCAAAAAGAATCTTCGAGCCTAGGTGTTGTTTTCCTTACAAAAATTGGAAAGTCTTCTTCTCTAGCTTTTATCTCAATTTGATCTAATACATCGTCAACATAGTTCGCAATAATTGGATTCTCTACCATCGTGTCATTGCAAACTACATAAATAGGACGCCTTAATTGGAATGGACATGGTATATCCTTTAGCTTTTGCAGCGCAATCCAAACCAGCATAAGTAATACAGTGGAATCTTTACCACCGCTGAACCCAATAATCCATGGTCGGTTGGATTGATCAGCATAAGCATACTGATCAAGAATCTCATCAATGATATATTCAATACGTTTATTTTTCATATCCGATTTGGCTATCAATCATTGGCGAGACCATCGATACATCGTTTGTTAACTAATTCAGAAAGTTCCACATTTAATAGATGTGATATTTTAATCAAAGTTTCTAAATCTGGTTGAGAAGAATTAGTACACCATTTAGAAACGGTTGAGGGATTAACGTTTAGTTGCTCACATAACCATTTATTTGTTTTTTTCTTCTCAACTAACACTACTTTTAGTCGATTAATATCTGTTTCCATTTAAATCAAATTTGTTATTCAGCCGCAAAATTAGTGAAAATATTTCACACAGCAATAAAATATGCTGAGAAACATAAAACATAAAACGCCCCGACTTTGACGAGGGTGATGTTCTTTGCCAAGCAAAGCAACTTCGTCGATAAGTCGGGGCGTCGGGGAGGGTTAGGGATTAGTAGAGGCGGAGGCAAGTGACGTCGGTTTCTTTGACGAAGTGGGGGTCGTCACTCTCGGTCTTGTCGAAGGCAAAGGCGAGGTGCTGGATGCGGTGCTTGGGGCAGAGCTGCATGAGGAAGTTGGTGAACTTTCTCAATTCGGCGGCGAGCCATTTTACATCGTTGGTAGAGGTGACTCCGCCAAGCAATAGCACGTTGTCGGGGAGATGGGCGGCTCCGCCAGCGGTTGTCAGGATTACGAGCGACACGGCAAAGGTTGCATCTTCCGAGGTAAGACTGGCTCCATTGGTGTAGTCCTTATAGCGGAGGCTTGCTATAGGAGTGCCGTAGTTTTCGGCGAGATATTCCTCGATGTCACCAAAGACTGCGCTGAGGTGAGGGTCGCTTACGACCGAAAGGTCGGTTGGCGGTTCTGCGTTAGGAGTTGTAGATGCCTTCGGCGCGGTCTTGCTACCGAAGATGGATTTCACACGGGAGAGGAGTTGGTTGAGGTTGTTGGATGTGTTGCGGTCAGTCTTGATGGCTTTGCCACCGCGCACCGGGCTTTGCCCGACATGCGCTTCAAGCGGACTCGCGAATGCTTTGCATTTCATTTTCTGTTGGATTTGGAATTTGTTTTTGAATTGAGTTCGTTGATTTTCTCTTCGAGGCGTTGCTTCTGGTCAAGGGCGCGGGCGGTTTCTTGCACACGGTCTTCGTATGCTTTAACCTCCTCCTCAATTTGCTTGACGCGGTCCGGGTCGCGGAACCAGCTCTGGATGCTGTCCAGCCCCTCGGAGTTGACGCCGCCGTTCATCAGTATGTAGTGATACTTGATGTCGGATATTCGGGCCTGTTCGATGCGGGCTTCCTGCCAGATGAAGGTGGCGCCGAAGAACATCAAGGTGAGTACCGAGATGAACAAGGCGAGATATACCTGCCATGATTCTTTGGCGATGCGGATTGTCTTTTCAATCTTCTGCACCGGAGGATTGGCAGTGAAGTTGTCAATCTTTTCCGCGATTTCTGTCTTCAGATTATCAACCGATGTGGTCAGATTGTTTCCGATTTCTTTCACGGTTGTAGTCTGGGTTTCGATAGAAGATTGCATCGTATCTACCTTCTCTATGACGGCTGAAGTGACGGATGTTCCCATATTGTTCAGGTCGTCGGTGGTGGCACAGCTGAGCTGCGACTCCTTGATTTCGGTACACGTACCGTTGATTGCGCTGAGGTCTTCAGCGATGTTTTGGAGAAAGTTCTCCGGGGAGTTTTCAAAATCTGTTTTCATTTTTTTCTTCGTTGAGTGTTACAAACTTCTGCCTCTTTTTCTCTTTTTTCGGCGATTCATCTCACGGATGAACGCCTCCTCATCCTGGTCGTAGGCAGGTCCGACTTGGAAGAGTCCGCCGACCGCATTGCCGAGACTTTCGGCAATATCGGCTCCGGCTTCGATGATTTTTGCTGCGGTACTCGGTGTCTGTTTAGGCTGCTGTTGCATCGGTCTTGGAGCTGATGCCGAGGGTTGAGCCTGGCTGTTCTTGTTCCTGTCGAGAGCGTTGCAGATGACTTTATAAGAGCATTTGCCGTCACGGTCAACCTGTGAAGCCTTGAACTTCTGCCCGTTCTTGATGTAAGAAAGGCCTTCGACTTCGGTCGTCCCTCTCCGGAATTTCTTCCTGACGGAGATGCCTTTCTGAGCCAGTTCGCGCTGAAAGGAGGTCCAGTCTTTTGCAGTCCGCTTGGCGGCTTGAATGGCAAGATAAATCTCCTGA
>ERZ777305.3465-NODE-3465-length-10798-cov-5.676627_pt1 | contig 10798 bp, 9 predicted proteins | sample MGYA00374965_ERZ777305 | MGnify/ENA primary metagenome ERZ777305 (study PRJEB29328, sample SAMD00013331) | mouse gut metagenome | study: EMG produced TPA metagenomics assembly of the Metagenome analysis of fecal microbiota from mouse which was promoted...
TTTTCGCGCCCGAAGAACCGTGTCAGCCTCACTGCGGCTCCGCTGTCGCTCCGCCGCGTTTCGCGCGCCTTACGCGATTCCTTCTATTTTGACTTACCGTCAAAATAGAGAATCGCTTCTTAAGGCCTGGCGCGCGGTGCCTGCGGGCACTCCGACAGGGCCGCCTCTACCCCAACCGGATGAAACTGCCCTCGGGCCGGCCGGGACCCACTAATAAGGCAGAGACAACCCTAACTAAACACCCTGTTGGTGCGTGGACGGGAAATGCTCACGCATTTCCACTTTGCTGCTCTGCCCAACTCCTCGCCTCGTTCTCTGTTCGCCCGCCTTAGGCTCCGTAAAACCCATTATTCAACCGCACTGATATATTGGCACACTTTATGCTATAATGATAATCGAATCGCCTTGAAAGCAGTGAAATGAAAAGGGTTCTCCGCTCGCTCGACCAGACGATTCGACGGTTGTTTACGATTTGTTTTGTTTGTTTTGGGTATTAGCGGCACAGGGATCGGTCTGAAATTTCCTTGTGCCGCTAATGTTTTTTCCGGCGTAACAATCCAACCATCCAAGAAAAATAAAAACGGGCTTACTCTTTGGTAAGAGTAAGCCCGAATCCTTCAGCAAGCATGCTTTACAGAAGATCGTCGAGGTCGATATCCGGAATCGGATCGGCATCGACCCAATCCTCTACCTGACCGGTAAAGGTGAGTCCTGCTTCCCCGAATTTCACGGTATATTTATAGTTTTTCCCCGCTTCCAGGCCTCCGGTCAAGTCCGGTTTCCCCCCCGTTGCCGGATTGGTCACCGTCGTCGTGTTGATCGACGCTTTATAAGACTCTTCTTTCGTTCCGTCATTATAAAGGACTTCAACCGTAATCCCGTTTTTCTTCGGATCGGCATCGGCATTCAGGGCCGCAGCCGTAGCCGGCACCAAGTATCCCACCGCATCGATGTAAGGCAAGACTTTCGGTGTATCCGTCGGCTTACCCGGATTGTTCACCGGCTGAATCCGAATCGGAGTCGTTTCCGTGGTCACTGTAGTACCAGCCGCCACCGTCCCGTCCAAGAGGTTCATGGAGAAATCCGAGCACAAGCCATTTCCATAGATATTGATGGCTGTCAGCCCCTTATCCGTCGCTCCGCCGGCACTGACCTGTACACCGTCTTCGTCGTCGCTCACGATTTTCAAGGTGATTTTAGCGACTTTGTAGGTGAAGACCAATTTCTGGCGGTTGGTCGCCGGATCGGCCGGACGTGCCACGTTCAAAAGCGGCGTGGCCCATGCAAATCCATAGTCGTAAGCTTCCGTTTTCCCGGTCTGGATCTTCTGGTCAGAGAGGTCTGCCTTGAGCTGGAAGGCCGTGTTATCTACATAAGCACGATGCGATCCTGTCGCCGGCATAGCCGTCCCCGAAGAGATCCACGGAAAATATCCGAGGAATGTCAGCCCCGCATTGGCAGTCCCCGATGCAGGCCAAAACAACAGCAGATTTTTTCCGGTCTGTTGTTCCTCGCGATAGTATTTGGAAGTCGGCTGGTTCTGCCCGTCATCGAAGAAATGATAGGGAACATTGGCCGTTTTTTCGTTCGAGCTGTTCTCCCACAGTGCCGAGGTCGCCGCTGTAGCGGAAGTAGGAACGGTTGTGGAGCGGAAGGCAAAAATCCCCATCCGATCCATTTTCAGGGTACCGTCCTGACCGTCTCCCAGCGTGATGTTGGCTTTCGTGACCTCTACTTCAGGCGCGCCGCTACCGAACTGGATCGGTTGGGTGGCGTCCGGAGTAGCAGGCACAGACTCATCGAACGTGTTTTTGTTACAACTTACCGCTGCCAAGAGTGCAACGGCGAGTATTGAAATCCGTTTCATCCGTTTTTAAGTTTAGTTAGAACGGGAACTATTCCCGCTCTGCTTGAGGCTGAAAGGCGAGGGTAAAAAGAGAGGGGCGCGCATGTCACCCGGAGGCAAAACTACGCACCCCTCTTCCCCAATGAGTTTCAGTCGTCGGATGACAAACTAAACTGCCGGAATTTCGTCAGTACCAGCCGGTGCTACTACTTCCCAGTCTTTGATTTCGCCTTCAAAGGTAATTACGTTCTTATCCAACGTAATATTGAACTGGTATTCTTTCCCCGGAGCGATCGACGGCAAGTAATTTTTCGGGTTCGTCGCGTTCGAACTTTGGTCTAAATTAGCCGAATAAACTTCCGGATTTTTACCGTCACTCTGGGTGCTAACGTAAAATTTAATAGCCGCACCAGTCAACGAACCACCCTCATACGCCTGTCCACCTGCAGCAACTGCAGCATCAGACAATGCTTTATCATTCCCTGCCGGAATCAGATAAGCAGTTACCGTAAATTTCTTCGCCGGTTTAGTAGCAGCCGGTGACGATCCTGCAATATTAATCGTAGTAGCCGTCAAATCAGCCGTTTCAGGAATCCGGAACAAATAACCGGTATACGGATCACCCGTTGTAGGAGTAAACGTCGGAGCATTTACTTTATCCGTCCAAGCCGTCATAGCCGTAGCAGTTGCATCCGTAGTCACGACATCATACACTCCGGTAGTCGTTCCCACGGTTTTAGCTTTGGTCAAATCAAACGTAAACCCTTGATTCATTCCAGTAGCTTCCAAAGCAATCGCTTTCAACTGATTCGGAATATCTTTGGTCACCGTTTCAGCGATCGTTACATTCAGGGTCAGTTTAGCCACAGCATATTTGAACGGTAACCGTACCGCTTTTTGTGCCGTTGTCAAGGCAGCCTGTTTGTCTTCCGTACCATAGTAAGCGAACATAATCGGGCCCGGATAAGCATTTACAGTAGTTGCCGGAGTCTTCGTCTGATCAAAGAAGTTTACCGGACTATCTATATCTGCTTTTCCTGCGAAATTAGCATCGATCGCCCCACTCACGGTCGTCGGCATCGTAAACGGAGTCCCGGTAGCTCCCAATTTACTCGGCAAAGAGTACGGATAGTAAGCATAGTAGTTCCACCCCTGTCCCCCCGAGAGGTAATACATGGTGTTGTCAAAAGCCGGAGTAGTTGTAACAATCGGTTCGAAGTGCGCAATCGCCGGCGTAGTTGTAGAAACATACGCATCCACTTTGTTCACAGAATACAACCGGTTCAGATACTGAAAGCTTGTGTTGGTCGGGAATGCACTCGCAGCAGCAGTCGCATTAGCCCCTCCCAAAGTTTTCCCGTGCAACACGGCATAGATACCGATCGTATCATTTACTTCAAAGGTGCTGTGTCCAGCAGCATCCACCCCTGCTTTCGATACCATAGCATCGGTACCGCTGGTGAAGCGTACAACGTTGTCTGCCGGAGCCGACGGGTCAACCGGAGCCTCGCCGATGGTCCGTTTCGAGCAGGCGATCACTGCAAGTGACGCAGCTGCCAAAAGAAGACTCTTTTTCATTGTTGTTTTGTTTTGGTTGTTTAACATGTGTTTGTTTTCCTTGTGTTTTGGTCGGTTTTTATTTAGTCCGGAAACCACTCCGGGAGTAAGCATCTATTTATTGCGCCCAGAAGGTCGGGAAATCGTTCCCTACCACTTCCCACTCTTCAATCGACCCTTCGACGGTCACGGGTGTCTCCGGTTCGATATCGACAATGTAGCGGTATTCTTTACCTGGCAGAATCCCGGTGGTCACGATCTTATCGGTGTTCGGAATCGGACAAACATAATTCTGCGGATTCGTAGTCCCGCCGCCGAAAGTCAGTTTAATGACCGGATTCACCACTTTCCCCGCCCCCGCATTGGGGACGACATATCCCCATGTAGAGGTAGCGATCAACCCGTCACTCCCCGCCACCTGAGGCAATATCCAGAACTTGTAGGGATTGGTGTTATCCGCCACCGCACTCGTCCGGTTGCCATTGGTCGCCACTTTATCGTATGCTTCCTGTGTGAGGTCGATCACGCATTCGCGGTACAGCCCTCCATCGGCATAGAATTCGACGTTGGTCAATTCGCCTCCCCTCACCGAGGGATCGTAGGCCACTTCCACCTTAATTTTCGAAAGCACGTACCGGAATGTCAGGTTCACCACATTCCCGCCCGGCTGCTGTATCCCTTTGCGCTTCGCGTTGTTGGAGTACATGTACGGCAAGACGTTCCCCACCGTCTGTTGATCCCCGATATCCTTGAGGTCGATTGTATAAGCATCCTTGTCGACCTCCACGTTTCCCGGCCCCACCGCCGGCCAGACGGCATAGAAGTCCAGCAAGGTCGATGTCGAACCGAACCGTATCCTGTCCCGAATCGTTTCGGCCGAGAAGTTGTTGTTGTTATCGGCCACATACCGGCAATCTTTGGCTTCCCCCTCCGAGGTATTCTGGCCGTAATTCCCCGAAATGGTCTGCCCCGCAAGCGGAGCAAAAACCGAGATTTTATCTCCCTGGTCGAACTGAGGGGCCGAGAGTGTCGGATCGGTGTCCTGGTCCGAGACTTTGGTGGAGGCCGGATTGGCCGAGAATCTCACGACTTCATCCGTCATCTCCTCCTCCTCAGCGATCTGCTTCGCCTTACATCCGGCGAAGAGGGCCGCCGTACACAACGATAATATGATGATTGTCTGCTTCATCGTCTGTCTCTTCCAAATTCTTATTGCACGGAACCCGAGATATGCGTTCCGCCATCATTTCCCGGCTCCCAATCCGTAATCTCGGCATCTCCCAAGATCACCGAACCGCTGTCTTTCAAAGTGAGGTTGTAGGTATATCTCGTCCCTTTCACATAAGTCATGTTTTTCGGCTTCGCGGTATAGATCATCCCGTCCGCCAACTCGACCACGACTTCCATATTTTTGATATTTCCGTTCGGTACCACGGCAGCCTTGCAAGCACTCACCCCGGGCTGCAGTCTGAGCCGCCCTCTGCTCCCCGTTCCGATTCCTCCAAGCAGTGCCGTCCGCCCCGTCTGTACATCGAATTCATATCCGGCCTGCAATCCATCCCCGCTGAACGTCACCGCCGTAATATCGCTCACCGCGCCGCTCGGCATGGTCACCGGATCGAACTGAATATTGAAAACCACCTGTGCCACCACATACCTGAACTCCAGTTCCACATATTCCAACGTTCTGGTAATCTTCGTCGCATTATCCGAATAGAGCACCGCCCCGGTCATCCCGCTGGTCTGATCCGCAATATCCATCTCGACCTTTCCGCCCGCATCCGCCTGAGTCGAATAAGGGTAGTATCCGATAAAATTCAGCATCTGCGATTTGGAATCCGGAAAAACAATCGGGTCATGTCCCGCTTCTGCCAAGAGTTCCCGATTGCTCATCTGCACATAGGGCACATTTTTTCTCTCCTTTGCATCTCCCGAGTTGTTGTGCGGATAGGCATACATCCCGATCACATCTCCCACTTCGAAAGCCTCGTCATCCACCACTTTCGATGCGACCACCTCTCCCACCGCAAAGCGCACCGGATAGGTTTCCTCTTCCGTTCCCTCGCCGACCGCGCGTTTATTGCACCCAGCCAGCGTCAAGAACGCTATCCCGGCAAGCGCAATATATGTCATTTGTTTTTTCATAGCCATTTCCTACACCCGAGTAATTAAATCCCGTCGATATCCTCTCCCTTACCGTCTTTCCACTTCACGATCACCGTCAGAAAGCCCGCATTCATCTTGACTTCGATATCCGCCTCGACATTGATCGTCAAATTCCCCTGCGTCGCCCCATTTTTCAATTGCTCCGTGATATCCTCCTCGTGAATAAGCGTTCTCCCGGAAGAGGTATTGGTATCGAAAAAGAGTTGCAGTTTATTCCGCAACGCCGCATCGATTTCCGCCTGGTTCCCGAAGATGAGCATATTCCCGCTCCAGGTAGTTTTATTGCCCGAGATATCGGTCAGTTCGACCGGCGAAGCGCACTGCATCCCCCCGACAATCTTTCCGGTCGAGAGATCGACCCCGGGAGCCACATTCCCCAGCAAGCCTCTCATCGCTTTGATCTCATCCGTCAATCCCGTCAGGTTGATTTTGAAATTGACCACCTTCACCTGCCGTTTCATCGGCATTTTCACCTCGATACACGAGGCATTGTCTTCAACGATCACAATCCCGTCGAGATTGACATTTCCCAAGCTCGACGAGAAAATCCACCCCGGCTGATAAACCACCTCCACACCATCCGCCTTCGAAAAATTATTCTGCTGCAAATAAGCCGCCGACGCCTTTTTCGCACAGATCTGCGCCGTACTGAACGTCTCGGGTTTCACGACCTCGACATATTCGTTCTGATTGACCAGAATCATATGATAGACCCCGACCGAGAATACCATCTGTTCGTTCCCGACAAATCCCCCCTCCCGCGGAATGGTGTATTTCCCCATCATGGTTCCGTCCTCGCGATAGAGATAAAATTCCAGCGTGGTCGGCAATTCCACTCCCTCCGGCACCTCTCCCCACTCCGGTATCACCTTCAGCGGCAGCTGTTTGATACGGGTATAAGGCCGTTTGCTGCACCCGCCGAGAGTCAATATCCCGCATAACGCGACAAGCACGAGCCATGTCGCCGACAGAGTTCCGTATTTCAACCGCATTTTCATTCTTTAGTTATCTTTTCCGACGTTTCGGATATTACAGAGCACATATATATCGGAATCGGAAGCCGAAATATTGTCAGTGTTCTGAATTTTCGTCATAATTTCGTTCAAAAAACCGGTTCGCTCCCCCCTCAAAAGCCTCCTAATACACCCGCTCCTTGTGTCCCATCCGGAAGATAACCGTCGCCCGCACTTTCGTCGGCCCGATCCACGGTTTATCCTTATAGCTGTCCCAGATATTCCGCTGCACGTGACTGTTCCACTTATAGATGTCCATCTTGTTTTTCAGGTATCCGATCCCGATTCCGAACTCGAATGCCCAGCGACGTCCCACCGGCAGGTAGTATCCGTAACTGATCCCGCCTCCCATCACCGTACCCTGTCTCCCCGTCTGGCTCAACTTAATGTCGTAGTCGGCATACTGACCGTACAACCCGATCAGGTGTCCCGCCCGCGACCGATCGTCACCGAACCAATATCTGAATTCAGGCCCCCCGCCTGCCACATAAATCCCTTTGTTCCCCGTGTTGTCCTTCTTTTCCCAATAGCTCAAAGTCCCTTCGAGCAGAATCGAGAAGTGTCCGCCGATGTGGAATTCCAATCCGCCGTTCGGCGCCAACATCAACCAATACGGAATATTCGTCCGAATAGACAAGATCTGGTCGATCGGTCCTTCATACTTAGCCCTTACATTGCGCCCCATCACCCCCGGCCGCCAAACCGGATACGGATTGGTGCGAATCGCCGCCAACTGGCGTTCCCGCTGCGCCGCCGACATGGTATCCGAGATCGCGTCCGTCAGCTCCCGCGTCACATTGATCTGCGACTGCATGCGATTCGCCGCAGCAATCCCCTTGGCTCCCTTCCCGCCACCGAGATAGGTACTGACGTCGACCCGTCTTACCTTATTATATATATCATCTCCCCCCAGCCATGCATCCGCACTTTCATTTCCATCACTGAACTCACCGTCCGAATCATAATAATCCTCTTCCGCCTCCCGCACGTGCGTCAGAAAGCGCACCCCATGCAACTCATTGTGTTCCAAGCGTCCGATCAGGAAATCCTTCACCGCCAGAATCCTGGCCTCCGCCAGTTCGCGCGTTCCGATCCTGCTGTCCAAGGTCGAGGTGTAAGCCGTCAGGACGATCGAGTCGATCCCCACCGTCTCCTGTTCCGAGACCCTTCTCGCCAAGGAGTCGAACTGCTGCCGCTGCATGAGGTTCGGCCCATACTGGAAGACCAGATCGCTACTTCCCGTAACGAAATAGAATTTGATTCTCTGCGGTCTCGCCGCCGCCGCTTTCCGCGCCGCCGCGGCACCGGTCGAGGCAAATATGCCTTCCGTATACATCTGCGCGCTGAGTTCCTTCACGGAGCCGATCATCGTCGACAGCATTCCGACCGCTACTGCAAACAAGCGTTGTTTATTCATTCTATTTCGCTGCATATCTTAATTCAAGGTTCGTCGGATGCATCCGACGAACAACCTCCCGGCAGGCATCACGCCTCTCCTCCGTCCAATCCTTTCGCGGCCTCCGTTCCGTTTATTTTTCTCATTCCCGCCACCCCTCTGAGCTTCAGGTAGCGGTACATACTCCGTTCGTTACACCGCACGATATCACAAATATCCCTCACCGTAAAATCCCCCTGACAATACATCCGCACCGCCAGGTCGAGTTTCTCTTCGTTCATTTTGATCGATCCCTTCGGCCGCCCTCCCCTGACAGGGGTTTTCCGCCCCCTCTGCCGTTCTCCGTCCGTCTTTTCCCGCCCCAGCATCGGCACCGCCTGATGATGGATACATGCCAGCAAAGCCTCTCCCCCGTCATGACACAAAATTTCCCAACATCCCTCCAGCCACTCTTCGTCCAGCGACACCAGCACAAACCTTCTGCGCGCCCACATCAGCAAGACCTCCAGGAGATCCTCCACCCCGCCACACACATCCCTGAGCGAACACACCACCAGCTTATCCCCCACCCCCAACAGCTCCGCCACCGCCAGAAAGCGCGCCTTGGCCCGTTCCGCATCCTCCGCCACATCCAGTCCGTCCACCCCGTAACTCATCAGCCGCATCACCTCTGCAGAACTCGCACCGCCCGTATTTACAACAAACCCCCTGACCATGATCACTTATATCCATCGGATTTCCGCAAGTCACACGCCCCGAAATCCCCCTGTTTTCACAAAACCCATACGGGACCAAACATATTGACTCCCAAGTTAATAAATCCTCCCTATCTTAAAAAGAGATTCTCTTCCCTCCCAATCTGACGCTTCAATATCTGACAACAAAGATACTGCAATAAATCATAACTGCAAATTTTTTTTGCATATAATATTTCACGCTATTGGCAGAAAACAGAGGCTTCGCACAGCGAATCCGGCGCAGTTTTTATTTCAGCGATTGTAAAAAAAAGATATGACAAGAACTATCCAGAAAAAACAGTGACCGAAAAATCCGTTTTTCACCCGTACTCTCTCCGTCCATTTCAAATGTAGTTTATCGTTTCGGGGCTTTCCCGCAATAATTGTCACCAATCTTTAATCTGACAAAAACCATCCTCCGACCGCCGCCCTTCAGATGCCCCCGACCGGACTTCCTCTCCAACGCAGCCTGAGAAGCAACGCCTCCTCCCCTCCCGATTCCGTCACTCCCCGGAATCTGACACAAACCCGTTCACAACCCGGCCGACAACGACAAGGCCCCGCAAATCTCGGTCGAGACCTCTCCCAGCATGCCTTCGACCTGCTGATTGACAGCCGTATAGACCCGAATCTGCCTCACCGTCCGCAGTTCGACCCTCCGTCCCGTCTCGTCCACCGCCCGATCCAGGTCGAATTTATTGCCATACTTCGTATCCGGATCTCCCCCGACCACCGCCGTATAATCCGGCGACCAATTATCCGCATATCCCTCTCCCAAGTCGCCCAACACATACTTCGCCCCATTCCACACCGCATTGTCCGGCAGCCGTATCCCTCTGAAGGTCAGCGTCCGTTCCGCTCCGGCCGAGACCGGCCAATAGCTCTGCGGATGAATCTCGTCCAACGCTTCGATCGCCCCGCTCCCTCCCCGGTTATCCGTCCATCCGACCTCTTCGGCCCGCTCCAGCTGCTCCGGCCGGACATAGGTCACCTCGTAATCCGCCACACTTCCCTCCGCCTCGTCCGCCGCCCCGCTCAGACGATACCAGCGTTCTCCGTCCGGACTGACCTCGACGACGCCCGGTTCCGAGCTTCCGTCGAACGCGTTTCCGAAGAGGACGAAATCCGGCCCCTCGATATTCCTGACCTCATGGTCGAACTCGAAGACGACCACCCCGCCAAAGCCTCCCAAAGAGAGACATCCCTTTTTCCCGCCGACAAGCGATTCAGCCGCCTCCCAGGTTCCCATCTCCGAATTGACGAATTGTCCGGGAGCGGGCGTATAACTTACGATTCGGGCGATCCATTTCGAATGCGTCGACTGCTCCGGATCGTTTGTTTTATTACACCCTCCGAGACCCAGCAGACCGGCAATCGGGAGCAACCAGATTGAATCTTTCATCCTGAGTTTTCTTTGATCAGGCGGAATATCCGCCATTCGCGCGGCAAAAATAGCCTTTCCTTTCCAACCGTCCAAGCGTTCGCCCCCGCCCCGGGCTACCGCGATCCGGGGCGCTACACGCTATTGGGCGACATAACCGGCAGCGGTCGTTATGGACTTGGCTGGTCGATTTCAGCCGCCAATATTTACAGTGTGCTTTTAAACTTCGGCGAAGCGCATCTCGTTCTCGAAAGCGCGGCAGACCGTGCCCACAGTCTTCAGTTGCGTTGCCTCTCGCACCCACAGGGTGTTTTATTGACTGTGTCTACCCCAATAAGGCAGCCTCTACCCTATTGGGCTGACACAGCCGCAGCGAAACGTAAGTTTCGCCCGTCCACGCACCCACAGGGTGTTTTGTTAGGGTTATCTTCACCTTACCAAGTGGGGCCCGCCCGGCCCGAGGGCAGTTCCGTCCGGTTCAAAGCTCGACCGCGCGCCGACGCCTAAAGAGGGAAATCGTTCAAAGCGACTTGCGCTTTGAACAAGATTTCCCCAAGGCGCGCGGACAAAGAACGAGGCGAAGAGTTGGGCTTCTCCAGCCATTTGCCCACCGCGGGGCCCCACAGGGGCTTTTGATGGGGTTATCACTGCCTTACTTAAGCGGGGACTGCCCGGCCGACGCGTTCGCGTCATGGCGGGCGG
>ERZ777305.3469-NODE-3469-length-10785-cov-4.138770_pt1 | contig 10785 bp, 13 predicted proteins | sample MGYA00374965_ERZ777305 | MGnify/ENA primary metagenome ERZ777305 (study PRJEB29328, sample SAMD00013331) | mouse gut metagenome | study: EMG produced TPA metagenomics assembly of the Metagenome analysis of fecal microbiota from mouse which was promoted...
GCCAGGGCAGAGATGAAGAAAGCGGGTATTGCATGATGGTAGGTGAGATCATAAATGCAATGGCAGGAGATCTCCAGACCCCTATCGAGATAGCCCTGGGGATTGATGAGAAGGGAATGACTACGGCGAAACGGTTGTATGAGTTTCTCGAACTTAATCCAAGAAATTATTCTCACTGGTGTAAAAGGAATATATTAAATAATGAATTTGCGGAGGAAAACGTTGATTATTGGGCATTCGTCCTTAATGACGAATGGGGGGGACAGGCCACAACAGACTATAAACTCACCGCCCACTTTGCTAAGAAGCTGTCCATGAAAGGAAGCGGAGAGCGGGCAGAGCAAGCCAGGGAGTACTTCACCAGGTTAGACGAGAAAATGAAAGAGATAGCGGTAGACCAATCCAAGCTGTCACCGTTGCTCCAACTCTTAATCAGCATGGAATTAAAGCAGAGGCAGCAGGAGAGGAAAATCCGGGAGCTGGAAATCCTCATGGGGCAGCAGGATGGAGAGATCCGGGATCTGGAGAACCGCATAGGGCAGCAGGATAGCGGAACATCCCAGAGGCAGCAGGACGCTGCCCCGAAGAAAACCCGGAATGAATTGACGGATGCGGAGCGGGATGCCCGTCAGTGGGCGCTGAGGTCCATAGGCCGGATTGCGGAAAGCTATTTTTTCAAAGGAATCTACAACCGTTATCAGCAGGTATATCTGGAAAGCTACGATCGGCTGGAGAGAATGGCAGACTGTGATTTAAGCGAATTGGTGGCAGAGGCCAAGGAGAAGGCAAAGAGAGAAGGGGCGTCCAAGACAAAGATAAAGAATATCAGCCGTCAGACAGTGATTGCCGGTGATCCCATGCTCCGGAAAAAATATGAATCCGTGATTCGGGATATGCTGTTGGTCTATTGCGGAGAGCTGGAAGGATTCTAAAAAGTTTTCAAAAAAATAAAAGATGATACGACTTTCCGTGTAAAATGTGATATGATGGTATCATGAAAAAGGCGTTGGACATGAAGTCCGATGCCTTTTTCTGTACCTCCATCCCGCTCTGGTGAAATTTAGACGGGGCGGGAATCCCAAAAGAGAAGAGAGGAGAGGCAGGATGTTTAACTATAATTCTGTTCGCTGGAGGCAGAAGCGAAAAAGTATATTGCGCAGAGATGGTTATCTCTGTCAGTGGTGCCGGCGGTATGGGAAGAACGTGGAGGCGGATACGGTGCATCATATCAAACATGTAGATGAGTATCCGGAGCTTGCCTATGAGGATAGTAATCTTATCAGTCTGTGTACTGGATGCCACAACAAGGCACATCCGGAGAAAGCGAAAGTAAAACGGTATGGAACCCCCCTGGGTAGAGGGTAAAAAAATAGCTCTCTAGGGACCGGGGAGGGGAGATGTTTCTAAGTACGCAGAAATTTTCATAAAAGGGGGTAAACCTGGAAAGGGGGCCATATGAAGAAAGATACTTGGGTGAAAAAAATTAAGAAAGCATGTGAAGAGGCTGGTACCTATCGGCCTTATTTTGATTATGCGATCACTACCTTGGCGGAGATCCTGGAGAAGCGGGATGATGCTGCAAAGGCATATGTAGACTATGGTTCCGAGCCCCTGATCTCTTATACCAATAAGGGAGGCTCTACCAATCTGGTGAAAAATCCCGCCATTATCCTGTGGGATGATTTGAATAAATCCGCCCTTGCCTACTGGCGTGATCTCGGTCTCACTCCTGCAGGGTTAAAGAAAATTGATGAAAAAGCTATGAAACCGCAAAAAAGGAGCGGTTTAGCAGCTGCCCTGGCGGAACTTGGCGGCTAAAAGCTATAAAAAGGCAGCGCTTCAATATGTGGATGAGGTGCTGGCGGGAAAAAAGAAAGTAGGCAAAGAAGTTGTTTTAGCCTGCGCCAGATTCCGGCGGGATTTGAACCGTGAAGATCTGGAGCTCCGGACGAAAGAACCGGACCTTGTGATTGGGATCATTGAGAAAACCATGGTTCATAAACAGGGTGAAGATTTAGAAGGGCGGCCTTTGATGAATACGCCTTTGCTGCTTCAAGACTGGCAGATCTTCATTGTTTATAATTTGGTTGGTTTTTACTATAAAGGTACGAATGAGCGCCGTTACAAAGAGGCGTTCATTTTTATTCCCCGGAAAAATGGAAAGACGACTTTTATAGCAGGTTTGGCCTGGGGACTTTCCATTCTGGAACGGAAGTCCGGCGCAACTATCTATATTGTGGCGGGCTCACAGAAGCAAGCCTGTCAATCCTTTGATTTCATTCTGCATAGCCTGCGTGTCAAAGGGATGATAGAAGATTTCCGTGTGCTGAATAACAATGCGGAGCATTCAATCAGCTATCAGTTTATGGATGATGCGGGTCTTCCGGTTGGCAGCATCCATATTGAGGCGCTGGCTTCAAATCCGGATGCACAGGATTCTTTCAACTGCAACATTGCCATAGCGGATGAGATACATGCTTTTAAGAAAGCTTCCCAGTATAACCGGTTTAAGGAAGCCATGAAAGCATATACCAATAAGCTGATGATCGGAATCACCACGGCGGGGGATGAGATCAACAGCTTTTGCTATAGAAGATTGGATTATGCAGTTAAAGTGGTGTCGGGAACGGTAGAAGATGATTCCTTGTTTTGCTTTGTGTCTCGGGCCGATAGGGATGAGAAGGGGAATGTGGATTACACCAGTGCGGAGCAGCACGAAAAGGCCAATCCGTCTTACGGAAGGACTATACGTCCGGCAGACATTATGCAGGAAGCGCTCCAGGCGCAGAATGATCCCCAGCAGAGAAAAGATTTTTTGAGCCGGAGCCTGGATATCTATACAAGCGCCATGAAAGCCTATTTTGATTTGGACGAATTTAAACGCAGCGATCAGAAATACAGCTGGACCTTGGAGCAGCTGGCGCATATGAATATTGACTGGTTTGGCGGGGCGGATTTGTCCAAGCTCCACGATCTCACCTGTGCGGCATTGTACGGTCACTGCCAGGGGGTTGACATTGTGATTGCACATGCTTTTTTCCCCATAGTAGCTGCCCATCGGAAAGCAGAGGAGGATGGGATTCCTCTGTTTGGCTGGCAGGATGACGGAGTTTTGACCATGTGCAATTCTCCGACAGTCAATGCTTCGGATGTGGTAAACTGGTTCGTTAAAATGCGGGGTATGGGTTTCCGGATTAAGCAGGTAGGACATGATCGGAAGTTCTGCAGGGAGTATTTTGTCGGAATGAAAAATGCTAAATTCAACATTATAGACCAGCCCCAGTACTATTATCTTAAGTCTGAGGGGTTCCGGCATATTGAGAAAGCAGCCAAGGATGGAACCTTGTATTATCTGCATAACCCGGCCTATGAATACTGTGTGGAGAATGTGCGGGCCGTAGAAAAGACGGATGATATGATCCAGTATGAAAAAGTCCAGGAAGAACACCGGATCGATATGTTTGATGCGTCTGTTTTTGGGTGCGTCCGGTATCTGGCAAATATGGAGAACAGCAACAGAGCCAAGAAATGGTTCGGAGAGAATTAAAGCGGAGGGATAGAAATGGGAAAAAAGAACAAACGAGGCATACCGACGGCTAGGGCGGAGCCGAAGCAGCGAAGGAGCCTAGTATTTGTGTCCAAGGAGGATTTTGGATCTCTTGCATGTTCCGGATATACGAATTTGGCCAATAATCCGGAAGTGTGTACGGCGGTAGATATCATAGCAAGGCTTGTGGCTAGCATGACAATACATCTTATGCAGAATACGGGTACCGGGGATGTACGCATTAAGAACGAACTTAGCAGGAAGGTTGATATTAATCCAAATAGAAATATGACCAGACGCAGTTTTATTCATTGGATAGTTAAGACCCTCATGCTTGGAGGAGATGGGAACGCAGTGGTATGGCCGGAAACAGGGGGCGGATATCTGCGAAACCTGAACCCGGTTCCAGCTGGGCTTGTATCCTTCGTCCCCTGCGGCGTATGGGATTATAAGGTGGTTATTATGGGGACGGAGTACCATCCGGATGACGTGCTGCATTTTACGCTAAATCCCGGAGACTATTATCCGTGGATGGGGACGGGGTACCGGGTAGCGCTTTCGGATGTTGCGAACAATCTGAAGCAGGCGGCGGCTACGGAAAAAGGCTTTATGTCATCCAACTGGAAACCGTCCATCATTGTCAAGGTAGATGCTTTGACGGAGGAATTCTCCAGCCCGGAAGGAAGAAAAAAGCTATTGGATGAATATATCGGATCCGCAGAGGCAGGAGAGCCTTGGATGATTCCATCCGAGCAATTTTCCGTGGAGCAGGTAAAGCCCTTGTCTCTGTCCGATCTGGCTCTGGCTGATTTCGTGCGACTGGACAAAACCACGGTGGCTTCGATCCTTGGCGTTCCGCCTTTTGTGCTTGGGGTAGGGGAATTCAAAAGGGATGCCTGGAATAATTTTATCAATTCTACCATTATGCCTCTTGCCCAGGGAATTGAGCAGGAAATGAGCAAGAAACTGTTGTACAGTCCGGACCTGTTTTTCCGCTTTAATTCCAGAAGCCTGTATAACTATGACTTAAAGGACATGGCGGCAGTGGCAGACGACCAGTATATCCGGGGCATTATGAAGGGAAATGAGGTCCGGGATTGGATCGGGCTTTCACCTCTCGAGGGCTTGGACGAGCTGATCATACTGGAAAATTTCATTCCCCAGGGCATGATAGGCGATCAGAAAAAACTGAATGGGGGTGAAGGAAAGTGATTGGAAAAAGAACAGCGGTAGTTTCAGAGAATGGGTTTCATACGAGAGTGGAAGGCCAGGACCTTTACATAGAAGGATATTTTGCTGTGTTTGGAAGTAAATACTGGCTTTGGGAGAAGGCGTATGAAACCATTGAGCCGGGGGCTTTTGACCTGTCGGCAGACACAGACGTGCGGGCATTGGTAAATCATGATACAACGCTGGTGCTTGGCCGGACTACGGCGAATACCCTGACGCTCCGGCAGGACGAGCGCGGATTGTGGGGAAGTATTCTGATAAATCAGCACGATCAGGATGCCATGAATCTATATGAGCGAGTAAAGCGTGGCGATGTGACACAGTGTTCTTTTGGCTTTGACATTCTGCAGCAGGATGTAGAGTACAAAGAAGGGGAGCCAACAGTCTGGAAAATCCGGAGGATAAAACTGTATGAGGTTACTGTTGCGACATTTCCGGCATATGAGGATACGTCCGTGGAGGCCCGGAAAAAAGATTATGCAACCATGAAGGAAAGAGCAGCATCGGAATGGCGGGGCCGGATGCTGGAACAGTTGAAAGGAGTAAAACATGGCGCTTAGAGCATTGATGCTTAACAAGAGAATTGAGGACAAGAAAAAAGAGCTGGCCCAGCTTCGGGAGAAAGACGGGGAGTTTGCAACCCGTGAGAAAGAGCTGGAAGAGGCTATAGGAGAAGCGGCCACCGAGGAGGAGAGACAGACCGTCTCTGAAGAGGTTGAAAAGTTTGAAGGGGAAAAGGCTGCCCATGATGAAGCAAAGTCTTACCTGGAGACAGAGATTGAGGGGCTGGAACAGGAACTTGCAGGAATTGAGAGAAAGATTCCGGAAGTGAAGACGCCGGAGACAACTGTAGAAAGGAGAGATAATAAGATGGCACTTATTAATATTCGTTCCCTGTCCATGAGCCAGAGGGCTTTTGACGCACTTCCCGTGGAGAACCGGGCGGCTATACTGAACCGGGAGGATGTAAAAGGCTTTTTAACTCAGCTCAGGAGTTATAAGGGGCAGCAGAGAAGCGTGCAGGGAGCCGAGCTCTCGATCCCCATCGTATTCCTGGATTTGATTGCAGAAAACATGTATCGTTACTCCAAGCTCCTGAATCGTGTACGTGTGAGACCGGTTAACGGAGAGGCCCGCCAGACCATTGCCGGAACCGTGCCGGAGGCGGTATGGATGGAAATGTGCGGCGCTCTTAATGAGCTGGACTTTGTATTCAACCAGATTTCTGTAGATGGCTACAAAGTAGGCGGGTTCATCCCGGTATGCAACAGCATTCTGGAAGACAATGATGTGAACCTTGCCTCTTGGATTGTTGAAATGCTGTCGGAAAGTATCGGACTTGCTATGGACAAGGCAATCTTATACGGAAAAGGTGCTGCTTCTAAGATGCCTCTTGGTATTGTGACCAGGCTGGCCCAGACTGCAAAGCCCAGCGATTACCCTGCGACTGCTCCGGATTGGACGAATCTTTCTGCCAGCAATATTGTTAAGGTGGACAGTTCGAAAGAGGCGGTTGCCTTTTGGTCTGATTTGGCTATGGCTACAGGAAACACCTTTACAGCATTCAGCCGTGGGCGGCAGTTTTGGGCCATGAACAGCAAGACGCTGGCAACGTTAAAATCCAAACTCATTACCTTTACGGGATCCGGGGAACTGGTTTCCAGATTCCCCGGCGTAATGCCGATTATTGACGGGGATGTGGATGTATTGGAATTTATGCCGGACGGCGACATTGTCGGGGGTTATGGAGAATTGTATCTTCTGGCGCTCCGTGCGGGAATCGTGATTGAAAGCAGCCGGGAAGTACAGTTCATCCAGGATAACACGGTGTTCAAGGCCACCGAACGGGCAGACGGCCAGCCGGTGATTCCGGGAGCCTTTGTTGCGATTAACATCAACAATGTGGATGTGACGACTGTTATGTCCTTTGCAGGTGACAAGGCAAATAACGCACAGCTTTCCAAGCTGGCCATCGGAAGTGAAACCCTGACCCCGGCATTTTCCGGCACTGCTTATACCTATACCATGTCCGCTTCCGCTGCGAAAGACAAGGTGGAGGCAACTTCTGCAGAGGCTGATGCGAAGATCTCTATCGCTTATGCAGGAGCTAATGTGCTGAATGGAAGCAATGTGGAATGGACTGCGGACGGAAATGCCCATCCCCTGACGGTTACGGTGAAGAATGGTAATGCCGTAAGGGTATATACCGTCTATGTAACCAAGACTGCGTGAGGACGGGAGGTAAGCTATGGCCAATGAAACAGTTTTGGAGATCTTGAAAATAGATCTCCAGATTTCCACGAATAAGCTGGATGATTACTTGACAAACCTGGTTTCAGCGGCCAAAGAATACATTTCCACAGAGGGAATTGTGCTGGGTAACAGCCAGGGAGATGTCAATCTTGTAGTAATGTATGCAGCATACTTGTACCGGAAGCGGAGGGAGGACGGCCCCATGCCCAGATCCCTCCGCTGGGCTCTTAACAACCGGCTATTCAGCCAGAAAGCGGGTGGATGATGGACGGAGTTGCGACACTCATAAGTGAGACCTACGAACAGGACGAGATTGGGCAGATGATTCCATCTGAAACGCCGTCTGACGTGTACGTGGAGATATGTTCCATAACAAGGAGCGAATGGGCGGCATCAGGCAGGGATGGCCTGAACCCGGCCATTATGCTTAGAACGGAACGGGTCAATTATTCGGGGGAGCGGATTGTGGAGCTTGACGGGGTACGATATGGGGTATACCGGACGTATGCCCCGCCTGATTCCGATGAGATTGAGTTATATCTGGAAGAAAAGGCAGGTGTAACCGGATGAGTAAGAAGAGTATCCGGCCGGAAGAACTGGCAGTTGCGATTGCGGCCGAATTATCCCAATATTCCCAGGAAGTGGCTGAACAGCTTAAACAGGATGTGCGGGATGTGGCTCAAGAATGCGTTAAGAACATAAAGGCCGCTTCTCCTAAGAAAACAGGAAAGTATAAGCGTGGCTGGAAGATGAAAGTTGTCTTTGAAAATGCGGCGGATATTCGCATTAAAATCTACAATTCCGTAAAACCGCAGTTAATTCATCTCTTGGAGTTTGGGCACACGAAAAAGAAAAAAGGAAGAAAAGCCGGTTATGTAGACGGAGTAGCCCATGTGTACCCTGCGGAGCAGAAAGCAGCCCGGGAGCTTGAGAAAAAGGCGAAAGTGGCGGTAAAAAGATGATGACATTGGAGGAACTGAAAAAGAAACTGGAAGAAACCGGGCTGCCGGTAGTGTATGGAACTTTTCCGGAAAAGGATGCTCCGGCCCTTCCGGTTATCTGTTACCTGGAGACGGATAGCAATAACTTTTATGCGGACGGGATCGTATATTACTCACAGTATGAGGCGCAGGTTGAACTTTATTTGAAATACCGGAGCTTCCTTGTGGAACGTAAAGTGGAGAAGGTATTGAGCGCTTTTGCTTGGGAGAAATTTGTGGAGTATCTTTCGCCCCAGAGGTGCTATCAAATCATATATGAAATCGAGGTGCAAAATGGCAAATCAGGAGAACAAAGTACAATTTAATTTAAAAAATGTGGCCTATGCGGTGTTGACCCAGACAGCTGGAGTTCCTTTCTGGGATACGCCGGTAAAAGTTCCGGGAGCTGTGACGCTCACTATGGATGCAGAGGGTGATGTGACCCCTTTCTATGCAGATGGTATTGCATATTATCAGGCGATTGCAAACGGAGGCTACTCCGGAAGTCTGGAAATGGCAAGGTATCCGGACCAAATGCTGAAAGATATTTGGGGATACGTTGAAAGCCAGACAGACCATGTGATTACGGAAAACGTGAATGTGGAGCCCAGGCCCTTTGCGCTTTTGTATCAGATTGACGGTGATGCAGACAATCAGTTGTATTGTCTTTATAATTGCTCCGGTACCCGGCCGGGGATTGGAAGCAAAACCAATACCAATACCAAAGAACCCCAGACGCAGACGAGCAATATATCTGCTTCTGCCCTTGAGGATGGGAATGTGCTTGTCAGAACAACCGCCCAGACCCCGGCAAGCGTGCGCCAGGCATGGTATACCAAAGTGTATGAGGCGCCGGCTGTAGAGGGAGGGGAGGACAGCGAGTAATGAAGAAAGTGATTCAGATTGACGGAAGAGAGGTGGGGTTCAAGGCTACGGCCTTAACCCTGCGTTTTTATCGTCATTTTTTTGGACGGGATATGATCAGGGACATGGTCAAACTCAAAAAAGCGTGTAGAAAGGCGGCGGAGCTTCCGGTGGATGCCACGGATGAAGAACGGCACGAGGCCCAGCTTTCGACTATTGACTTGGAAATTTTTGAAAATGCCGCTTGGGTTATGGCGTTCCAGTATGATAAGGAGGCGGCAGGAAGTGATCCGGAATTGTGGCTGGATGGATTTAAAACATTTAGCATCTATGAAGTTTTTCCGGAGATTCTTGCATTATGGGAATTGAATCAGCATACGACATCCATACCTAAAAAAAAATGAGGCCTACGGTACGTGAAAGTACGGGGGCTTTATTTATGCTGCGTTGTGCGGAGCTGGGACTTTCGGATGAAGCTCTGGATGATATGACTATGGGTATGGTTTATGATATGGTGATTGAACGCGGGAATGATGCGGAAAGTTACCCATATGAAGCTACGCAGGAAGATATTTATTCCTTCTTTGGAAGGGGGTAGAGAAATGGCAAATAAATCGGGTGCTGCTAAGATAAGAGGAATAACCATTGAATTAGGCGGGGACACTTCTGGCTTAAGTAAATCTCTGAAGGATGTAAACGATCAGATTCGAGCTACGCAATCACAGCTTAAGGATGTGGAGCGATTACTGAAACTTGATCCGAAGAATACGGAGTTGCTTCGGCAAAAACAGGAATTGCTTGCAAAATCTGTAGAAGAAACAAAAGAAAAACTGGCTGTTTTGAAAAGAACAGAGAAATTGGTGCAGGAGCAATTTAAGGAAGGCAAAGCATCCGAAGAACAATATAATGCGCTAAAGCGTGAGATTGCTGCTACGGAAATAAACCTCGATAAGCTGAAAGATGAGGCGAAAAAGACAGAAAATGCAATTAACGGGATAGATGAAAAACCAGTTGAGGAGGTAGCAAAGGCCGCAAAAGAAGCGGAAAATTCCCTGGAGGATGCAGGGAAGGAAGCATCTAACTTTAAAGATTATTTAAAGGCGGAGGCTATTACTGAGGGAGCCAAAAGTATTGTTACTGCTTTGAAGGATGTCGCTGAAGAAACAAAAGAGTATCAAAAAATTATGGGCTCCCTTGAGGTATCCAGCGAGAGAGCAGGATATAGTGCAGAGGAAACGGGAGAAGTCTTTAAAGAGTTATATGGAGTTTTAGGGGACGCTCAAACGGCAGCCACAACAACTGCTAATCTGCAGGCTCTTGGCCTGTCGCAGGAACGGCTAATGGAATTGACAACTGCGTCAATCGGAGCTTGGACTTCATATGGCGACAGTATACCTATTGACGGCCTGGCGGAGTCTATCAATGAAACGATCAAAGCGGGGACAGTAACAGGAACATTTGCGGATGTTTTGAACTGGGCGGCTTTAGAAAATGAAACTTTCGGAGTAAGTCTGAAAGAGAACACAAAGGCGAATGAAGAGTGGAATAAAGCGGTTAGTGAAGCGAAAACAGCGGAAGACTATTTCAATCTAGCCCTCCAGGACGCTTCTACAGAGACAGAGAGAGTAAACCTTGTGCTGAAAATGCTGTCAAATCAGGGACTGACAGAGGCGGGGGAGGCATGGAAGGAACATAATAAAAGCCTTGTGGAAAATAACCAGGCAAATGCGGAACTGCAGGAACAGATGGCGGAACTTGGCGAGAAAATTATGCCGGTTATTACGGGTGTGATTGAAAAGGTAGCGGAACTTCTGGGATGGTTTAACGGGCTGGATGAAGATACGCAGAGTATCATTCTGCTTATTGTCGCCATGGTCGCGGCTTTAGGGCCTTTGATAGGGGCCATAGGCG
>ERZ777305.3470-NODE-3470-length-10780-cov-5.429650_pt1 | contig 10780 bp, 8 predicted proteins | sample MGYA00374965_ERZ777305 | MGnify/ENA primary metagenome ERZ777305 (study PRJEB29328, sample SAMD00013331) | mouse gut metagenome | study: EMG produced TPA metagenomics assembly of the Metagenome analysis of fecal microbiota from mouse which was promoted...
GAACCCCTGACCTGCTGATTACAAATCAGCTGCTCTACCAACTGAGCTACACCAGCGAACTGCCGCCAAATCCTCGGCGACTTATATATTATATCATAGCTTTTTCGGTTTGTCAAGTACTTTTTTTGATTTTTTTCGCGGTTGTGCGGAAATCGGTTTTAGATCACGGTTATTTTTGGTTTATTGTCTCGACGAACACCGCGAGAAGCTTTTCCGCCTGCGTTCTGTGATAGGCGTTCAATGAGGCGAGCATGGCGGTGACACGGTCGGTCTCCGACGTTTCCGTGCCGTTTACGATGTAGTCGGTGGTCACGCTCAGGGCGGCAGCTATGCGGCGCAGGGTGTTTACCGTCATCGACTTGCGCCCCTTTTCAATGTCTGCCAGAAACTGCACGGAAATGTCCGCCTTTTCAGCAAGCCTTTCCCGTGAATAGCCGCGGCGTTTCCTTGTGTCGGTTATCCTTTGTCCTACGAATTCGCTGTTTTCGTCCATATTACCACTCCTTTAGTAATAGTATAACCTATTCTAAAGAAATAAAAAACCAACAATAGATATTGACAAACAGCAACTATTGTGTTATAATATCAATACGGAGGCGTGATGTGACGTGTCATGTAACGGATGTATTCGTCACATAGAACGATACTCCGCCGCAAACGGCTGTTGCAGCATTCGCCGTTTACCTTATCATCGCCGCCCCGAAGCGCACCTCTTCGGGGCGGTTTTTCGTTGATTTCAGGAGCGCTCACATGACCGAAAAGTGCATAAAAATGCGGTTTTTGTGACTGTTACGGTCTAATGTGTTGTATAATCTGTAAAAAAATCGAAAAAATTTCAAAAAACATATAGCAATTTTTTCCGTTTTCTGTTATAATAGTAGTTAGACAGTGACTGCGGTAACCGCAGCCGTCAAAATGGCGCTTGAGAGCCGTGCACGGCATCGGGTGTTAATTCAAAAATCAGGAGGAATATTCCAATGGCTAAGAAGTATTGTTATCTGTTTTCCGAGGGAAACGCGAATATGCGTGAGCTGCTCGGCGGTAAGGGCGCTAACCTTGCCGAAATGACCAACATCGGTATGCCCGTACCTCAGGGCTTTACCATTACCACCGAGGCTTGTACACAATATTACGAGGACGGCAAGCAGATTAACGACGAGATTATGGCGGAGATCAATGAGTATATCGTTAAAATGGAAGGTATAACAGGTAAGAAGTTCGGCGACAGCGAGAACCCGCTGCTCGTTTCCGTTCGTTCCGGTGCGCGCGCTTCCATGCCCGGTATGATGGACACGATTCTCAACCTCGGTCTCAACGAGACGGTTGTAGAGGTTATGGCTAAGCAGTCCGGCAATCCCCGCTGGGCATATGACTGCTACAGAAGATTTATTCAGATGTACTCCGACGTCGTTATGGAGGTCGGCAAGAAGTACTTCGAGCAGCTTATCGACGAGATGAAGGAAAAGCGCGGCGTAAAGCAGGATATCGAGCTTACCGCCGAGGATCTCAAGGAACTGGCTGAACAGTTCAAGGCTGAGTATAAGTCCAAGATAGGCGAGGATTTCCCGTCAGATCCCAAGGAGCAGCTCATGGGCGCTGTAAAGGCTGTATTCCGTTCGTGGGACAACCCCCGCGCGAACGTATACCGCCGCGACAACGATATCCCGTACAGCTGGGGTACCGCAGTTAACGTACAGTCTATGGCGTTCGGCAACATGGGCGACGACTGCGGCACGGGCGTTGCGTTTACACGCGATCCCGCTACCGGCGCAAAGGGTCTGTTCGGCGAGTTTTTGACCAATGCGCAGGGCGAGGACGTTGTTGCGGGCGTTCGTACACCTATGCACATCAACGAGATGGAGCAGAAGTTCCCCGAGGCGTTTGCTCAGTTCAAGGACGTTTGCGCTAAGCTCGAGAACCACTACCGCGATATGCAGGATATGGAGTTCACCGTTGAGCACGGCAAGCTCTATATGCTCCAGACACGTAACGGTAAGAGAACCGCACAGGCTGCTCTGAAGATCGCGTGCGACCTTGTTGACGAGGGCATGAGAACAGAAGAAGAGGCTGTTGCGATGATCGACCCTCGTAACCTCGATACTCTGCTGCACCCGCAGTTTGACGCGGCGGCTCTTAAGGCTGCTTCTCCCGTCGGCAAGGGTCTCGGCGCTTCTCCCGGAGCTGCTTGCGGTAAGATCGTATTTACCGCCGAGGACGCTGTTGAGTGGAAGTCGCGCGGCGAAAAGGTAGTTCTGGTTCGTCTGGAAACATCTCCCGAGGACATCACCGGTATGAAGGCGGCTCAGGGTATTCTGACCGTTCGCGGCGGTATGACCTCTCACGCTGCCGTTGTAGCACGCGGAATGGGTACCTGCTGCGTATCCGGCTGCGGCGATATCGCTATGGACGAGGAGAACAAGAAGTTCACGCTTGCGGGCAAGACCTACGGCGAGGGCGACCCTATCTCTATCGACGGTTCTACCGGTAACATCTACGACGGCATCATCCCGACCGTTGACGCAACTATCGCGGGCGAGTTCGGAAGAATTATGGCGTGGGCTGACAAGTACAGAGTACTGAAGGTTCGCACCAACGCGGATACTCCCACCGACGCTAAGAAGGCTCGTGAGCTGGGCGCAGAGGGTATCGGTCTGTGCCGTACCGAGCATATGTTCTTTGCCGAGGATAGAATCGCTGCGTTCCGCGAGATGATCTGCGCGGATACTCTCGAGGATCGCGAAAAGGCTCTCGACAAGATCCTGCCTTATCAGCAGAGCGACTTCGAGCAGCTTTATGAGGCTCTCGAGGGCTGTCCCGTTACCATTCGTTTCCTTGATCCGCCTCTTCACGAGTTCGTTCCCACAGAGGAAGCTGACATCAAGAAGCTTGCTGACGCTCAGGGCAAGACCGTTGAGCAGATCAAGACGATCATCGCTTCGCTGCACGAGTTCAACCCGATGATGGGCCACAGAGGCTGCCGTCTGGCGGTAACTTACCCCGAGATCGCAAAGATGCAGACAAGAGCGGTTATCCGTGCTGCTATCAACGTTCAGAAAAAGCATGCGGACTGGAGCATCGTTCCCGAGATTATGATCCCGCTGATCGGCGACATAAAGGAGCTGAAGTACGTTAAGAACGTAGTTGTTGCTGTTGCGGACGAGGAGATCAAGGCTGCCGGCTCGAACATGAAGTACGAGGTTGGCACAATGATCGAGATACCGCGTGCGGCTCTCACCGCCGACGAGATCGCTAAGGAGGCTGAGTTCTTCTGCTTCGGTACAAACGACCTGACACAGATGACCTACGGCTTCTCGCGCGACGACGCGGGCAAGTTCCTGAACGCTTACTATGACGCTAAGATCTTCGAGAACGATCCGTTTGCAAAGCTCGACCAGACAGGCGTTGGCAAACTGATGGAGATGGCTATCACACTGGGCAAGAAGACCAGACCCGAAATGCACGTCGGCATTTGCGGCGAGCACGGCGGCGATCCTTCGTCCGTTGAGTTCTGCCATAAGATCGGTCTGACCTACGTGTCCTGCTCGCCGTTCCGTGTTCCGATCGCAAGACTTGCGGCGGCTCAGGCGGCTATTGCGGATAAGAAGTAATTCCGTTTAAGCGGCTAATAATCAAAGATCGACCCCGAGTGAATTCCCCTTTTTCACTCGGGGTTTATTTTGTCCGTATAATAAAAATGCCCTCGGACGATATGTCCAAGAACGTGTTCATTTATACTATTATAATATATATTATTTCGGCTATTTCAACTCTAACTCCGTTTCTTTTCCGTTTTTGAACAGAAATATTATCTTTCCGCTTTGGTACGCCGTTATGTGGTCTACGAAGTCGCACCAGAACTCCTCGTTCCACTCGCTCAGATGTGCAGCCTTGACAAACAAGGTCTTTACGCTGTACTCGAACAGGTTTGGCGACCTGCATATCCGAGAGCCTTTATATTTATGATTGCACTGGAATACCGTCTTCTGATACGGCGTGCCCGCGTGCCATGTTTTCGGTCCGTACCAGCAGCCGCACTCTCCGCATTTTATCCTTGTCGAGAAAATGCTCAGTCCGCTGTAACGTCCGAGCTTTGTTTCTTTTAGCAGCTCCGCGCGGCGGTTTCTTTCCTGCTGCGCCTTGTCGAAAACCGGCGGGGGGATTATCGCCTCGTGACTTCCCTTGATGTAATACTGCGGAACCTCGCCCTCGTTTTTCTTTTTCTTTTTGGTGAGGTAGTCGACCGTAAAAACCTTTTGCAGCAGCGCGTCGCCCTTGTATTTTTCGTTCCGCAGAATGCTCCGCACCGTTGAGACGCACCATTTCGGCTTATTGTAGGGCGTCGCGTAGCCGCGGTTAGTGAGGTAGCCCGCTATATAATAATCGGAAAAGCCTTGCAGATAAAGACTGTATATCAGCCGCACTATCTCCGCTTCGTCGGTATTTACGACCATTCCCATATCGTAGCCGAGAAATCTGCTGTATGCAAGACTGAATTTTCCATCCGCAAAACGCTTTCTGTGTCCCCATGTGACGTTTTCCGAGATGCTGCGGCTCTCCTCCTGAGCGAGGCTTGACATTATCGTTATCAGCAGCTCGCCCTTGCTGTCGAGGGTGTGGATATTCTCTTTCTCAAAATAGACCTCTATTCCCCTGCCTTTTAGGGTTCGTATTGTAGAAAGGCAGTCTACCGTGTTTCGCGCGAAACGGCTTACGGATTTTGTGATTATCAGGTCGATACGTCCGTCGAGAGCGTCCCAGATCATTCGGTTGAAGCCGTCGCGGCGGCGCGTGTTTGTCGCGGATATTCCCTCGTCTGTGTATATGCCGACGAGCTCCCAATCGCAGCGGCTCGTTATGTAGCGAGTGTAGTATTCTATCTGCGCGGCGTAGCTTGTCTGCTGCTCCTCAAACTCCGTGGATACTCTTGCGTAACCCGCTACCTTGCGCCTGAACGACGCGGGGTCGATCTCCGAAGGCATTTCCTTATGTGCGGGAATTATCGTTATCTTTCTCTCATCCATTATAAGCACCTCCAATTTATCATCAGCCGTCTTTTGTCCGCGAGGGTAAACTCGAGTACGCTGCCGCGCGTTACCGATATCCCCGTTACGTTCTCGCGGAATTCGGTTTCGTCGAATTCCTCTCTCCCCATCGCCAATGCGCAGGCATACTTCAGGTCGTCCTCGGGGATATCCTCGCCGGTGCACGCGTTACAGCCGCACGTTTTTTTCAGCGAGCAGCGCCAGCGTACCGTCTCCGTGCCGTTTTTGCTTGTACGCTTGTGACGGCGGTAATTTTTTCCGCATAAGCCGCAGCGTATCTTGCTCGTGAAGCAATTGGTCTCGACCGCGCCGCTTGCGAATATCCCGAGTTCGCGGCGGCGTTTTATCTCCTGCTGAACGCGCTCAAAGGTTTCGATGGAAATTATCGGCTCGTGTGAATTCTCGACGAAAAACCGCGGGAGCTCACCGCGGTTTTTGCGCTTTCGATGAGTAATGTGGTTCTCGATGTAATACTTCTGGAGCATGGCGTTGCCCGTGTATTTCTCCTGCTTGAGTATCTTGCGTATCGCGTCCTTGGAGAAATGCTTGCCGCGGTAGGACTTTACCCCCATTTCCTCAAGCTGCTTTTCCGTTTTCGCGGCGGTAAAGCCGTTCAGATAGTTCTCGAATATCAAGCGGACGACCGCCGCCTCTTCGGGTACTACCTGCAATCGACCGTTGACCGAACGGTAACCGTAAAGTACGAACGCGTTCATCTGACCTGCCTCAAAGCCGCGGCGAATTCCCCACTTGACGTTTTCCGACGTGCTTCGGCTCTCCTCCTGCGCGAACGATGTAAGCACCGTAAGCATAAGCTCTCCCGACGGGTCGAACGTGCTCAGGTTCTCGCGCTCGAAGCGTACCTCTACGCCTATGCTTTTCAAGTGTCTGACGGTCTCGAGGAGGGTCACGGTGTTGCGCGCAAAACGCGAGATCGACTTCGTGAGGATAATGTCGATCTTTCCCTGTTCGCAATCCTCCAACATTCGGGCGAAGTTCTTGCGGCGCTTTTCCGACGTGCCCGAGATACCCTCGTCAAAATAAACGCCCGCGAATTCCCAATCGGGCGTATTGCGGATAAGTCCGCTGAAATAGCTTGTCTGGGCAGCAAGCGAATTTACCATGCACTCGTCTCCCGTTGAGACGCGCGCATACGCCGCTACGCGTTTTGTCCGCGCGGTAATTTTCGGCGTTACTATGCTGATTTTTGACATAATCAGTCCCCCTTTCCCTTTTATTATTACTTAATTTACATAATTTGTCAAGATAATTTTAGACAATTTCCACCCAATATGTGAAATATATTGTAGAGTTGCACAATTTCTTTTTGTTTTTTAATTGCGGTTTTATGCAATTTTATGATTAGTTTTACTAATTTACGATAACCCCACCGACCGTGCTGCTATCCAGCTCGAGTTCGATCACCTCAATGACGAGCTGAACCAGATCGCAGATACCGACTTCAACGGTACTATCGTACTGAACGGTGGCGAGATGGCTGACGGCTTGAAGGTTGAGGGCAATGAGTTCGATTACGCTAACCTTGAAAAGCAGCAGGCTGCTGCCAAGGCAGGCGCTCCTATTGATCTCGTTGCAAAAAATGACTACTCCAGCAAGGCTCCCGAACTCCAGGATGCTAACTATGTAGGCGGCAGCGTTAAGGATGATACTAATGCGGGTGCCGCTAAGCTCTGGAAGCAGGCTGAAACAGATAAGTATACTGCTGCTGCGGATTCCAGCGAAATTTATGTTAAGTATTCCATCAATGAGATTAATGCTGATGGTACAGTTAAGAGCTATAAGGGCGAGTATGTAGACGCTAATGGCAATTCTACCGGTATTGAGTATGGCGGAACTATAGACGAGACCGCTAACGGTGGTTTCCAAGACGAGACGACCGGTGCGATTGTTGTTGCCGATACTATTGGCGCTAAGGAAGGCGACTATGTAATCGTTAAGTACACTAAGCCCGCAGGCACACCTCAGGGACCGACAAATGCCGGCGTTAAGGACGGTTATAAGGAAGGTACTGGCGTTACGATTACTGGTTGGAGCGCTACTGCTGGTGCTGGTGGATTGGAAGATCAGGTACTTCCTAATTTGAAGGTTGATTTGGAAGATGAAGTAGCTGACGAGTGGATTGACGATGCTAATAGCGCGATTTATCAGGAAGCTATCAAGGCTCTTGATGGTGCTAAAATTGAAATCACCACTGCAGCTAACTCTACCACTGCGGGTACGGCTAATACACCCGCTAACGTGAAGATTACACCTTGGGATGCTGCAAATGGAGCGGCTGGAACACAGGCTACTCTGGCAACTGGTAATACCACTGGCTGGGGATTGAAGGCAGCTCTTGATGATAGTGGAAGTTTTACTCTTACTTACAAGGGTGTGGATATAGCTACAGTTACGACAGGTGCAATAAAGAGTGATGGTACTGGTTCGACTGCTGGTGTTATCACGCTTAACGTAACAGTTGACGGTCAGCGTTATTCTTCCGACGAAAAGCCGAATGCAGCGCTTGTTACAGACAAGAGCGTTCCGATTGACAAGTCTGTTTCCAATGCTAATGCATTCACCAATTCTACTGCAAGACTGACTTATGCAGAGAATATCATTATCCAGACGGGCGCACGTTCTAAGGACGCTGTAAATTTCTCGTTCAACTATAATGCAGACAAGACCGCTGATATGGGCGAACTCAAGAACAACTTGAACCTCTCTTCGAGAGCTGACGGTCTGAACACAGCTAACCTCTCTCTGGCTGACCAGAAGTCCGCTAACCACGCTATCGACCAGATCGACAAGGCTATCAACAAGACCTCTATGGTTCGCGCTAGCTTCGGTGCTATCCAGAACCGTCTCGAGCACAAGATCACCAACCTGACCACCACCTCCGAGAACCTGACCGAAGCAGAGTCTTCGATCCGCGACACGGATATGGCTTCCGAGATGATGAACTACACCAAGTTCAACATTCTCCAGCAGGGTGCTCAGTCTATGCTCGCTCAGGCAAATCAGCAGCCGCAGTCTATTCTGCAGCTCCTCGGCTAATTTTTTCGCCGCGTGATTTGCACAAAAACTTAATAAAGTTCACCCCCGTGAAAGCGGGGGTGTTTTTTTGACTAAAAAACTTGACAAATCAAATGCGTTGTGGTATAATGTATGTGGATAAAGAAATCAACAGATTTAGACCCATTAGCTCAAAAAATGCCCCCGAGGTGCTGCTATCACTCTCGGGGGACTTTTTTATGTACGCACGCGCGCACGGAACAGGCTCCGCTTACCGATTGTCGCCGCCATCAAGCCATTTGCGGATAAGCTCTACGAGCAGCCCCGCTTCGATGGATATCAACAGATTTAACAAGTGACCCATTTGCTCACCTCCCCTCGTTAAAGGCTCGGTTGTAAGCCGGCAGTTTCATTATACCATATTTGTCGGAAATTGTCAATAAAAAGCCCCTCCGTGCGGGAGGGGTTATGATTATCCTGTTAAGGTTGAATTTTCAAAAATTCCGAAAACCGATAATAGCATATTTTCGCCGCTGAGCGAATTCAGCACAAAATAACCGCTTGCCGCAAGCGCTATCAACAGCACGGCGATAATGATAATAAAAGGCACTTTCGACTTTTTCCGTGACGAGGCATTGCCGTTTTTATAAGATGCTCCGCAGTTCGGGCAGAACTTGTCCGTATCGTACATCGACTGTCCGCAGAACTGACATCTGAACATATTTCCGCGCGGCGCTTCCTGAACGGGTGCGGGTCGCGGCGGTACGGGCTGACTGAATATATCGTTCTCCTGCGTTTTTGGAACGTCTTGTACGAGCGAGGTCTCCGTAATAACGGGGGATTCCTCGACTTGTACGGGAGAGGGCGTTTCGGTGAGGCTCGGCGGCTCGGGCGGCTGTTCTGCGGACTTTTCTTCCACCTTAGAAGCGGGCGCGGAGCTTGCGAAGATCGGCTCGAATTCTATGCGCTCCGGTTCGGGCTTCGGAGCGGGCTCGGGGTCCTGTTTAACAGGCTCGGACGGCGCGGGAGATTTCGAGAAAATCGGTTCAAACTCGGGCTCGGCGGGGTTTGGCGTTTCAGCCTCCGGTATTTCGGAGGGAGCGTCATCCATTGAATTGTTCAGGAATTTATATGGGTTGAGATTTACGTTTTCACCCGGGTCTTCGTCCATTGAGTAACTGCCTATAACGGGGACGGTGTTTTCGGTGATCGTTACCGTTCCCGTACCGTCGTCGCTCATAGAGAAGTTATCGACTTGACGATCATTGCTTTTGGACGCGTTTTTTTTCGGCTCGTGCTCAACCGCGTCTATGGAGGGCATTTCGTTTGCGGCGCTGAAATTCGCAAGCTGCTCCGAGAGCGCCGCGAAATCATTTGCGGAGATGCCGTTTCCGAACAGGTCGGGGTTGCTGTTGTCCTCCGCGGCAAATATCGGGATAACGCCGCTGCCGCTCATAAAGCTGCTGATCTGATCGATCTCACTGTCGGAAACGACGTCAAGCTCCGTACCAAAGCTTCCGATACTGCCGCCACCCACTGCCATTTCATCGGGGTTCATAAGCGGCACTCCGCCCGCCGACAGCGGTATGTTTTTGGGTTTGTCAACGAGATACATTCCGCATTTATTGCACTGATAGGAATTGCCCTGCATATGCATTCCGCAGTTCGGGCAAAATACAAGCGTTTCGGTATTGTTTCCGCCGTCGAGAGGTTCTACTCCCGGCATGGACGACTGCACCTCGGAGACAGGCTTTTCGGGCTCGCTTTCCTTTTTCGGAGCGCCCTCCGTCTCGGGTTTGGAGGGTCTGCCCTCGTTGTCCGTTCTTCCCGGCATTCCGCCCTCCTCAAGCACCTCGGGAGGCACGGGAGAGCCGCATTCCATACAAAACGCGTATCCCCTTATCAGTTTTTTTCCGCAATTAACGCAAACCATTTTTATTTCCTCTTTGCTAGAATTAGTGTGTATTATCTTAAAAATAATACTGCTGCCCATTCTTATATTATACAATATTCGCGAGGAAATGTCAATTCTATTTATGAAAACTGTATGAATGACTTAAAGAAACGCACTTGATTTGTGCTAAACAACGGAGAAATACAGTCCCGCAAACACTCCCGCAACGATAGCCATGACAGCGACCGCCGCAAGACACATCATAATATGACCGAGTGTGTACTTGCGCTCGGACTTGTTTTCTGGCGCGCTCTCCGCCTTTATCTCCTGCGTTATGGGAACGGTGTTTGCGGGAGGATTGGGATAGACGGGCGGCGTGGGATAGACGGGTGTGCTAGTGCCGTAGGTCGGGATAGCATTGGGTGTGGGTATAGCGTTATCGTCAGCAGTGATTGTTTCAACGGCGGGCTCGGAGACATCCTCGGCATTTTCGCATTCGGAAGCGCTCTCAACAGTCGGTATCTCCGATGTGCTCTCGGGCGCTTCGGTAGCGTTATCGGTTGCGGTAATGTCTGCGCTTTCCATATAGTCGGGAGCGGTACGATCGGGCTGCGTAACGGGCTGTACGGGTTGAACGGACTGTGTTGACTGCGCCGGCTGAACGGTGTTTATCGGAACGCTTGCCGCCATGTTTTTTACGGGCATTCCGCAGAAGTTGCAGAATTTCGCCGTGTTGATTATTTCTTTGCCGCAATTAGTACAAAACATAATTTATTTCCTTTGGTACAATATAACCATAGCTTGCAGCCGGTACCACGGTAAGATTTGC
>ERZ777305.3471-NODE-3471-length-10778-cov-2.197426_pt1 | contig 10778 bp, 7 predicted proteins | sample MGYA00374965_ERZ777305 | MGnify/ENA primary metagenome ERZ777305 (study PRJEB29328, sample SAMD00013331) | mouse gut metagenome | study: EMG produced TPA metagenomics assembly of the Metagenome analysis of fecal microbiota from mouse which was promoted...
GTCAGCTCCGCCTCCGTGGTGCTGGGACTGCTGGACCGTCCCGCTCTGGAAGCCGCCGGAGTCTCTCAGGTCCACAGCCAGCCTTATCTAAATTTGAAGGGCCGGGGCGTGCTGGTGGGCTTCCTGGACACCGGCATCGACTATACCCAGGACGTATTCCGCTATGAGGACGGCAGCAGCAAAATTCAGTACATTTACGATCAAACCGCTGAAGGTCCCCCGCCTTCCGGTTTCCTTCTGGGCCGGGAATACAGCAAGGCAGACATCGACGCGGCTCTCGCCTCCGGCAATCCCTACGGCCTTGTCCCCGAACAGGATGAGAGCGGCCACGGCACTTTCCTGGCTTCTGTTGCCGCCGGACGTCAGACGGAAGATTTCACAGGCGCGGCTCCGGACGCAGAAATCATCGCCGTGAAGCTGAAAAAAGCCCGGCCCTTTTATCGGGAAAAATACTGTGTTCCAGCGGACCAGGAATACGCATACGAGTCCAGCGCCGTGATGCTGGGCATAGAATATATCCTGAAAAAGGCCCGGGAATTGGGGCGCCCCGTGGCCATCTGCATCGGCTTAGGCACAAATGCCGGAAGCCATGACGGCTCCAGCGTTTTTGAAGAGTATCTGGGAAACGTCTCCATTCAAAAAGGGGTCTGCCTCTGCACGGCGGCAGGGAATGAGGCCGAAGCCCGTCATCACACCGGAGGCGTTCTCCAACCGGGAGAGAAACCAGGACAGATTGATTTAAAAGTTGGAGATAACGCCGGGAACATATATCTGGCCATCTGGAATACGGTGGCAGACCGGTTGTCCATCTCGGTGCGGTCTCCCTCCGGAGAGCTGGTGGGCCGGGTACCCGCCCGGCCAGGAATAGCCCCTGCCGCCGATGTGAAACTGGTTTTAGAAGCGGCTCGGGTACAAATTGAATATCATTTTCCCGTGGAGGGCAGCGGAGGGCAGCTCTCGATTATTCGCATTTTAGGAGCAACGCCGGGTGTATGGACCATCCAGCTCCATGGGGATGTATTGCTCAACGGGCAATACCATGTATGGCTTCCCATTACAGGCTTTGTTTCGCCGTCTGTGGAGTTTTTATCCGCCTCTCCGGACTACACCATCACCAGTCCCGCCACCGCTGTAGGAGTCATCTGCTGCGGGGCCTACGACAGCGCCGGGAAAAGCCTCTACGCCAAATCTTCCCGGGGTCCTGCCTGGGGAGGACGGGTACTGCCGGACCTGGTGGCCCCAGGCGTAGGCGTGCGGGGACTTTACCCCTACGGCCCGGGACTTATGAGCGGCACCAGCGCCGCAGCGGCGGTTCTGGCCGGCATCTGTGCGCTGCTGCTCCAGTGGGGAATTCGGGAGGGAAACGACCCGTCTATGGGAACTTATCAAATCCGTGCCTACCTCATACGAGGATGTTTGAGGCGGCCTGATATGGAATATCCCAATAATCAGTGGGGATATGGCTCCGTTCAGCTTATGCAGAGTTTTCATCTGATGCGCGAATTATAATCAGCACAGTTGAAAAGAATCCAAAGAATTCTTTTCAGTGCGGCGCTGTTCTAGAACGCTGCAAGCCGCATCAGCGGCTTTCTGTGCTTGCCTTCATAGGAAGCGCATAGGCGCTCTGCGCCCATGCGGACATTTGGTCCGTTGGTTGAAAAAACATTTCCCTCTTTTCAATTACGTTGACTATAACACGGGAAAAGATTTGAGCCCTCTGCTTCCTCCATCATGACAGAGCCGGAGCAATTGCCTTTTGAAAACCAACCATATGGGCTGCGGTTTCTGCTTTTAAAAAACAAGAAAGGGATTCCGGAAAAACCGGAATCCCTTTCTTTATGCCGTTGGCCCAGCTCAATACGCTGCCCGCCTTGAGCCAGTTACTTCACGTTTTTCATAACCAACGCCGTCAATGCGAAGAGGCCGATGGCATTTGGTATGACCATCAGATTATTGAACATGTCAGACAGCTCCCATACCAAGTCATTGGAAGCCAGCGTTCCCAGGAAAACAAACACCAGAGCGATCAGCGTATATACAACCGTGGATTTCTTGCCAAAGAGATATATCATGTTAATCTTGCCGAACAAGTTCCATCCCAGGATGGTGGAGAAGGCAAAGAAGAACAGGCAGATGGCAACGAACATTGCACCCACATTCTCCCCGAAGACCATTCCGAAAGCGGTCTGCGCCAAATTGGCTTTTCCAATCGTTTCCGTCACCGCACCGGTATAGCCGCCCGCGAGAGGTCCGCCGGCAGTGTAAAGGGTGGAAATAATAACCAAGGCATTGAGGGTCAGCACCACAAAGGTGTCAATGAAGACGCCGATCATGGCCACGACGCCCTGATCATGGGGCTGCGCCACATTGGCCAGCGCATGGGCATGAGGCGTGGAGCCCATACCGGCCTCGTTGGAAAACAGCCCCCGTTTCGCGCCCTGACTCAAGGCAATTTTCAGCGCCGCGCCAAAACCGCCGCCCAGGATTGCCTGGGGCTGGAAAGCGTATTTAAAAATCATGGCAATAGTCGCGGGGACATACCGGATACGCATGGCCAATACCACCAAGCCGCCCAGGATAAACAGTGCAGCCATAACGGGAACAACTTTCTCCGTGACGGAGGCCAGCCGCTGTACGCCGCCCAGGAAAATCGCGCCGCAGATAATCACCAGCACAACGCCTACAATCCAGGAGGGAACACCGAAAGCAGTATTAAAGGTGGAACCGATGGAGTTGGATTGGACCATGCAGCCGAAAAAGCCCAGGGCCAAAATAATTGCGATGGAAAAGAAGCCTGCCAGGAATTTGCCGAAACCGCCCTTAAAGGCAGTGGTGATGTAGTACACGGGACCGCCCTGAATGTTGCCGTCTTTGTCCTTAATCCGGGTCTCCTGCGCCAGCACAGCCTCAGAGTAAATGGTGGCCATGCCGAAGAACGCAATGATCCACATCCAGAAAATGGCCCCAGGACCGCCGGTGAGAATTGCGCCGGAAGCACCTACGATATTGCCAGTACCCACTTGGGCCGCAATCGCCGTAGCAAGTGCCTGAAAAGAACTCATTCCGCTGGCGTGCCTGTCTCCAGCCAGGGTCAGGTTCCCAAAAACCTTACGCATGCCCTCGCCAAAGCAGCGAATTTGGACGAAGCGGGTCTTGATTGAAAACCACAGGCCCACAGCGATGAGCAGAAATACCAGGATGTAATCGGACAGGTACGCGTTGACAGTTTGAACGATGGGCAGGAGCGTTTCTTGAATTTGTTGCAGCATGTCGTTTTTTCCTCCTAAAAGTAAAAAAAGGAACGGCAGTCAGCCACTCCAGAAAAGAAAAAAGAAATATGGAAAATACGCAGGCACACCTCCTGCGTCTATCCACTCTGTCCTTTTACCTGAGAGATTCAGCGGCATAAGCCGCCTTGCACCTTCGGTCCCCGTTTCCGGGCTTCTCCAGAGCCACATCCATCCCCGGTCCCTGTCCAACCTTGAACGCCTGAGAGTTTTACTCCTTCGGCAGGCTCACGCCATTTTCCCGGGGGTTTCCTTTGCCGTTATCCAATTGTGGCATAATACTATCACATTTGTCACAGATTGTCAATCATATTGTAAATGGCAGCACGTCCCTCCGTACACCTCATGAAGCAAAAAGTTTCCTCTTTTCTCTTTGGAATATTAAAAGCTGTTTCATTGCCCGCAGACAAATGTTTCTTTTTCCCAAATAAAATCTGCAAAAATCTTTTCTTTTAATGTTAACTCAGCTGAAACAGAGCAGCTCACCCCGCTCCCTTCTATTATGAGGAATTGGGATGCCGCTTATGGACAGCGCCTATATTGGTCTCTATTTCTTTTGGAATTCCTGTAATCTAAGACAGGAAAGCAGCGCACAGCAGTCAACCGCAATGGTACGGTATCGCCGCACGCTGCTTTTCCGCATTACAGCAAGTAAATGTCTAAATCAGGAAGTTAATTAAGGAAGCACCAATTAAATCGCCGCGCAGGAACTGGCAAGTAAATTTTCTGACAGGATTATACGGGGCATTTATTCGGTCCTTAAAAATTTTTAATTGCTTCCGCCACGAAAACACCTCTGTCCCCTGCCGGAACAAACTGCCCGGAAACGCCGCCGCTCTTCCCAAACAGTTCACAAAAGCTTATGGTCCAGCGGCTGCACGTCTTCTTCAAAATAGCGCCAAAATTCTTTTGGGAGTCCATGGTAATCCGCTTGCAGGGCCTGGGGATATGGCTCTCTGGAATTCAATGTGTTCCAAAAGAGAACCGTTTTTCCCTGATTGACTGGCTCCCGTACGGCTTCAAGCATAGCAGCACAGGTTTTTCCTGTATAAGTACCCTCCAGCGCAATCCCATACTTTTCTTTCATAAAGTTGACGGCAGATACGCCTTCCTCTGTAAAGATTGCATAGTCTCCGCCATAGTATTTTTCTTCAATCCTCACATCTTCCGGCTCATATGCAAGAACCGGGAAACTCGGATCCGCATTGCGGAGCAGCGCAGCCGTGCTGTTCATCAGTTCCGCATAATTTTCCGCATTAATACGGTTTTCACTGTTGACCTTAACGGCTACTACCTTTGTTTTCATTCCCAGCGCATCCAGGCCAATCGTCAGGCCCGCCACAGTGCCCAGCGTTCCAGCAGCGGCATAGATATAATCCGGCTCCGGAAGCAATCCGGCATTTACCTGCTGCCTCAGCTCGAAGGCCGCATTGACAAACCCCACTGTGCCAAGGGGAGAAGATCCACCTACCGGAATCTGATAAACCGGACGGCCGGTTTTCTCCGCGTTTTGCCGCTGCAGCAGCGCCGCCAACGCGTCCATCTCCTCCAGCGTCTCACAGTGATGCATTTGTATTCCATAATACATGCTTTTGAGGAGATTCTTACGCACATATCGGGCATTATGCTGCGTGCGCAGGATAGAAGTGCTCTGCATTCCAACCTTTTTCGCATAAATTCCCGTAGCAAGCGCGTGGTTCGACCCATCGCATCCAAATGTCATCACCTCTCGGATGCCTTGCCGCCGGGCTTCCCCCAACTCAAATTCAAGCTTACGAATTTTATTGCCGCCGTATTCCTCACCGCTTAGATCATCCCGCTTGATATAGACCTGACAAATTCCGGAACATCCGGGCAGCGGTTCTACCGGCGTCGGATAAACGCCGAGGGAGACAAACGGCAGTCCCTTTTGCAATTGCGGGTATGCGTCAAACAGCGGAAGCGTTTTTGACATGGCCCTCACACCTCCCGAAACGCTTATTTTTCCAAACCTTCAAAATATTCATAGACTTCTTGAATCGGAAGAACATCGCAGTATTTGTACTGCAGGTCAAACATAGAAGCCCGATGGGCCATCTCCAGCCGGTCAAACACGCATTCTTCAATGAGCGCCGTTTTGAAGCTCAAGCTGCTTGCGTCGATCGCTGTTGCACGGGCACATCCGCTGGTCGTATTGCCAACGATCAAAACCGTATCCACGCCCTTACTCCGCAAAGAGTTATTCACATTTGTAGAGAAGAACACACTGGGCCCCTGCTTTTCAACGACAGTGTCGCCGGGAATCACTGGCTCCAGCTCAGGGATAATGCCGCAGTCCGGATTGTCAAAAGCAAACACATCGTTTGCAGGACGTCCGGCAAAGCCGTACTCCGGCCGGTAACAATGCTTTGAATAGAGAATGGGAATGTTGTGCGCGCGGGCATAGGGCAGTAGTTTCTGGATATGGCGGATTGCCGCCCAGGCAAAATTCCCGCAGGCATAAGGATACCGATCCTGCTGCTCATAGATAGGACGATCCTCGCCAATCACGGCTTTCTGCATATCGATTACAATAATAGCAGGTTTTGTGCCAAGTCCCCTGCGGGGCTGAAAGGAGGAGGTATTTGCCAGACACTTTTTGTCATGCTCTGTAAGCATGTCTTTCCAAATTTGTTCCATTTCATATTCTCCTTTTCAATTATTACTTTTTCAAGAAGCTGTTTCGCATGAGATACCGGCCAGCCGGCTCCCCGATAATCTCGCCGTTCCGGACTACCATCCGCCCCCGGAGCATAGTGGCCACAGGCCAGCCCTTTAACCGCATCCCCTCAAATACACTAAAATCTGAGTAGGATTTTAAGGCCTCAGCATCCACAACCTTTTCCAGCTCCATATCTACAATGGTCAGATCTGCGTCAGTGCCCGGAAGCAGTTTTCCCTTCTCCGGCAGGTTGAAAATAACGGAGGCATTATACGACGTAACCTCTGCGATCCGTTCTAAGCTGATCTTTCCTTTGTGATATCCCTCGCTTAAAAGGACCGGCAAAATAGTGCCCGTTCCGTGGAAGCCGCAGGCCGCATCCCAAATGCTTCCTGCCTTATCGTTACGGAGGCAGGCACAGTTATCGGAACCGACCGTATCCAAGGTGCCGTCCCGCAAGGCGCTCCAAAGGAGATCGTTGTTCTCTTTCCGGCGCAAAGGCGGATTCACCTTGCCCAATTCACCGCAAGGGGATTCCGTATTCAGCGCCAGATAATGCGGGCAGGTCTCTCCCCATATCCTGACGCCCCTGGCTTTAGCTTCGGCAATTTTTCCGGCGGCCTCCCCGCAGCTGATATGTACGCAGTAAAGAGGACAGCCTGTTTTATCCGCAAAATATGCCAGCCGGGAAATGGTCTCCGCCTCCGCTATTTCAGGACGAACATGATCCCAGGCGGCCAGCCCCATCTCTCCTGCCGCCTTCACCTTCGGCGCAACCGTTTCCACCAGCTCAATATTTTCCGGGTGGAAATTAGCCACCACATGACCGTGATATTTAGCCAGTTCCTGCATGCTCTCATACATAAAGCCATCAGTATAAGGCTCAGGAATACCTGAATCCCGCAGTCCCCTGATATCCACGTCCACGTTTCGCTCGGTGGTAAAGAACTTAAAGGAGCTGACACCCATCTCCTCCACAGCTTGCTTTACACTGTTTTTATGGGCCTGTTTTGTAATAAACAACTGCAATCCATAATCAATGTAAGCGTTCGGCGTGATAACGTCCAACAGTTCCTGGACGGATTCGGGCGCAAAATCCTCCCCAGGGGTCCGGCGGTACTGCAAGCAAGTGGTATATCCTCCAATGGCGGCAGCGGCACTCTCCAGCTTTGTATCTACGCCCATATCCTCATAACAGCCCCAATGGACATGGGGATCGATAAGGCCTGGGAAGATGTACTTTCCTTCTGCGTCAATCACCTCTCCCGCGCTGGCCTGGGTCCCCCGCTCCAGAATGGCGGCAATCTTCCCATTCTGAATTGCCAGATCCACTTCCCGTATTCCTACCTTTGGAATGACTACCCTGCCATTTTTAATCAAAATATCCATGCGAGCACTCCTTTCATTTTCTGCAATGTGCAGGACTAACGCCCCGCACGCCACTGCCTATATGGTTCAAAGCTTTCCTATCTGCCGCTCCAGCATAGGAAGCAGACCACCCGCCTTCAATATCTCCATAGGAGGACTTCCTTCCGGCAAGGGATCACCTGCCAAGCATTTTTGAGTTGTCAGGCTCCTGATCGTTCCCTCATAAAGATCGACCTCCAGTTCCTCCCCTTCTTCAAAGGCATCATGGATGCCTGGACAAGTAATAATGGGAAAACCCAGATTAATACTGTTCCGGAAAAATATGCGGGATACAGATTCCGCGATAACCGCACCAATCCCCAAGGTCTTCAAAATCTTGCTTCCAGGCCGGCTGGAACCGCAGCCGAAATTTTTCCCGGCGACGATCAAATCGCCTGGCCGCACCTGTTCCGCCCAGCCGGGGCGGTTCGAATACATGCAGTATCGCGCAGATTCCTCGGGGCTCATATCCGGATTGCTCATCGCCGCAAACCCCGGCATCAGAAGATCGGTGCTGATGTTGTCCCCGAAAATCCATACCCTTCCGCGCAGTGTACTTTGAAACACGCTACATCACCTCCCTGGGATCTGTAATTACACCGCTGATACAAGAGGCTGCCACCGTGGCCGGACTAGCCAAATAGACAAGTGACTGCGGGCTCCCCATGCGTCCTTGGAAGTTTCGGTTAGTGGTGGACAGGCAGACTTCGCCGGAGGCCAAAACGCCTAAGTGCTGTCCCGCGCAAGGTCCGCAGGTAGGATGGCACACCAGCGCTCCAGCCTCCGTCAGCACATCGAAATAGCCCGCATTCATAGCCGCTCTCCACACCTCCATGGAAGCCGGAATTACTAAAAGGCGAATATTCGGATGTACCTTTTTCCCTTTTAAAATTCGGGCGGCTATGGCAAAATCCTCCAGCCGTCCGTTGGTGCAGGAACCGATCAGCGCCTGCTGGAAGGGTATGCCCGCCACGTCTTCGACAGGCTTTACATTACTTGGATCATGGGGACAAGCCACTTGGGGGCTCATATTTGTCACATCAATATCGTACCGGGCGGAATAATTGGCGTCCTCGTCCGGGGACACCGGTATAAAGGGCTTGTCCGTTCTCCCTTTCAAAAAGTCATACACCTTCTCATCCGCCTCCATAATGGCGAACTTAGCTCCGGTCTCCGCAGCCATATTGCAGATCGTCCAGCGCCCGGATAAGCTCAAGTCCCGGATGGCAGGACCGGTAATTTCCGCCGCTTTATAGAGGGCGCCGTCCGTTCCGCACGTGCTGATTATTTTTAAAATAATATCCTTGCCCATGCAGCATTCCGGCAGCTTTCCGGACACGTGAAACCGAATGCTCTCCGGGACCTTGAACCACAGTTCTCCCCGCATCAGCACATAGACAGCATCCATATAAATCGCGCAGGAGGCGGCATTAAAAGCGCCATATGTGGTGGAATGAGAGTCGATCATAGCAATAAGCTCTCCGGGGCGGCAGAAGCCTTTTTCCGGGTTGAGCTGATGAACAATGCCATGGCGTCCATATTCAAACCAATTCTTGATATGGTATTTTTCCATATAGGCCCTCAGCTTCTTCACGCTCTCGGCAGTGCCAATGTTAGCCGGAGGCGCGGAATGATCACTGACGCAGTAAACGCGGTCCGGGTCCCAAACAGATGTCACGCCAAGCGACTCAAGCGCTTCAAAGGTATCCGTCATGGCATTTGTCTCATCAATTTTTGCCCAAACATATTCCCCGGGAACAACCGATTCCCGGCCGGCATGCCGTGCGAGAATTTTCTCAACCATTGTCATACCCATGCGGTCATTCTCCCTTCAAGCGTCTGCATTCGGATCATAAACCCCTGAAGAATTATGATAGCGTCTCTGATTTTCAGGGGAAAGGTACTTCTTTTCCATCTCCTTGATTTCCGGAAATCCCAGGAAGGAAAACAGCCGGAATTCATACAGGGGGTGGTCTTTCATATCTTCCAGCATCTGACTGTAAGCATCCATTCCCCTCGACATAAAGTCCTCCGCAAAACGATAGCTCTCATAATATCCAGGACGGGCAATCAGAGAGGGCACAATCACACAGCACATCCCCAGCTCCTGATGTGTTCGAAGATCAGGAAGGGGAAGAGGCCTCAATTCAATGGTCGTCGCAGTAAAGGGCCCCTCTACATGCTTTCGGACCTCCCGCACCTCCTCCAGACTGAGCGGTCCCTCCATGTACAAAAGGTCTGCCCCGGCTCTTTTATAAGCCTGCAAACGACTAATAACCTCTTCTAATCCGCCGTCAACGGCAGTCCGGGCATCCGTCCGGGCAATCACCACAAAATCCGGGTCCATCTCATTTTTCGCGTCCACCGCCGCCCGGATTTTACCCGCCGCCTCCTCCACGGAAATCAGCTCTTTCCCCTTCACAAAGCCGCACCGCTTCGGAGCCGTCTGATCCTCCAATTGAATGCCGGCCACGCCTTCCCGGATATACTCCTGAACCGTTCGATGAACATTCACCGCATTTCCAAATCCCGTATCCCCGTCAGCCACCAGAGGAATATGGATAGCCCTGGCCATTCTCCCGGCATTTTCCGCCATTTCATTCATTGTCAAAACGCCCGCATCCGGCGTACCGAAAATCGTGGCATTGACGTTCATTCCCGACATATACATCGCCTGGAAACCGACCGCCTCCGCAATTCTCCCATGAAGCGCACATCCTCCGCCAGGAAGGACAAAGCATGTATCGCCATGGATCATCTGCTGCAATCTTGTTGTTTTTTTCATAGGCTCCTCCTCTTTTTACAGTCTGACAGCGGTCCGCTCACCTGTTGCGCTGTTGTAAGAGCTATTGTACCCCATGCCCTTCCAAATTGCAATAGAATTTTAAAAAATACAAAAATTTTTTAATAGATATTGACAAAATATTTTAAACATGTTATTTTGATAGCAACAAACGCTGAAATGAGGATAATTTTTAGGAAAAATACCAAATATAAACTCTGTCCACAATCTCGCTTATTCAACTGGTTTTTACCGCGGTCCAATCGGAGCACGGCAAAAATAGAAAACTAAGGAGGTCTATCAATGAAGAAGAGGAAAAATCTTGCGGCTTTAACGCTGTGTCTCATCGCATCCTTGATGATGCTCAGCGGCTGCAGCGGACAAAAGGACACCCCGCCTGCTTCCCAGCAAGGTCAGGGCAGCAGCTCTGAGTGGAACGGCAAAGTCATCACACTTCAGCCTGCAAGCTGGCAGGAAAACGGCTTCTGGGCAAGGCACATTGATCTTTTCGCCGAGTATGTCAATGAACACGCGGAAGGTCATGTAGTTGTCAATCCCACCACCCCCGGCTCCATTGTCCCAACCGATCAGGCAATGGCCTCGGTCAGTGACGGGGTCCTTC
>ERZ777305.3478-NODE-3478-length-10728-cov-16.913895_pt1 | contig 10728 bp, 6 predicted proteins | sample MGYA00374965_ERZ777305 | MGnify/ENA primary metagenome ERZ777305 (study PRJEB29328, sample SAMD00013331) | mouse gut metagenome | study: EMG produced TPA metagenomics assembly of the Metagenome analysis of fecal microbiota from mouse which was promoted...
GCTCCCACGCATACATCTGAGGCTGATGCGCCCGGATTCGTTCATCATACATCTCGTGCGGCATTACCTTCGTTGTGCTTTCGACTTTATAATACGGGCACCCGTGGAAGGTATGCGGTCGCTCGCCCCACACCCAGCCGTCAAAGTGCATGGCAATCACTTTATTCCCCGGACGGTCAGGCACATCAACATAATGAATCTTCACATCGACAGCGGGCTCCAATCCGGCAATAGCTTGTGCAATCTCACGTTTAGTCGTTTCCGTAACCTGCTGTCCAAGAATCTTCAATCCTGTCGGCGCAACACCGAAAATCAGCCAACCGCCATCGGTGTTCAGAAACGCACACGCCGAGTGCATACCGTCTTTAAGTTCGCCGGTAGTTTTCTTCAGCTCCAGAGTCCGCGACTCGTCCGCTGCAATCAATGCCTTTATATCGTCAATGGTCATAAGTGAAATTAATATGGAACTGCCATTTCAATGATGTCTCCTAATGCTTGATTTGAATCAATATCAATTCCATACAATGATTTTGCAATCAGGATATTAATTAAATCTTCAGTTAATATTACACCGCGTTTGGATGCAAGATTATTGGCGAAAAGAATTTGATAATACATAATACGGAGTTTTCGTGGGGTGATGTTGAAAGACTCTTTTTCTTCTATGTATTTACTAATGATAGAGTATATCTCAATGTCGGAAAGCGGAGTTGGATGTTCTGTTGGATTTGTCATATATAAAGCCCCGTTTTGTCGGTCTAAATTAAAGAGGGTTTCTCCAACAGGCTCATCTATTTCTCTATTGTTAATTGACATCATTTTTTGGAGATATTCTTTTAATTGAGATTGTCCAAGACCAGCCAATCCCATACTAAAAATAAAAACTTTATCAATTTGTTCTCTGACATCACCTATCTCGTTATTTCCATCAGCATAAAGAGACTTATATCCATGCATGAGTTTCTTAATGTCAACACTACATATAACAATTAATCGTTCTCTTACTTTATCATTTTCAAGAACAGTACGCAAGGAATCAACAATATTGACCATTTTTTTAGTTGAACATCGATCAATATCATCAACACATAATAAAACACGCTTTTTCCCGCATGAGAGTATTCTTAATAAATCTTCAATATCAGATTCTATTGCATTTTGAATACCAAGACACTCAATATAAGATTTTCTCCCTGTATATTTATTGATAATTTTCAACGCTGAAACAGGATTTTCCTTTATGGTTACGGCAAAAGATATCGCTAAAGTTATCAACGTTCCAATTCCTCCGAGTGCCGTCAAGTCGGAAATGTCATTAAAAAAAGACGTGTAAGTTCTAAATAGAAAACCGATAAACCACGAGAGCGCTATTAAAAAGGCTAATATCACAAAATTACGTGAACAAATAAATTTTTTGAGGAATAACAAACACCGTTGTCTTTTTGATGTAGCCTTATAAATAGTTTCATAAAGATATGCCCAAATTGCAGGAGTATCCTGATATTTCCACGCATTAAACTGTATAATCTTGTAATTCGTTACATTATACTTTCTCCAAAATCTAATTTTGTTGAACCATTTAATATTTCGGTTTTCTATCTGATTGAAGACGAGTTTTAGAAAATAACTTTTGCCTCGTCCCCAAGGAGCAAAAACACCAATCATCGGTATGTTCTCTGATTTGCTGTCAGTAATTTTGTCAAGTTGACTTATAAAACAATCTGTGATATCGGTTACAGAGAAACAAGGATCGACATCAATATCTTTAATTATTTTTACATTCTCTTTAGGTTCATATGCCTTCTGAGGTTTAACAATGTTTTGTGGAGCTGTTTCAGATTCACCATTATCAATCTTTAGTGTTCCATTTTCAACCATTTTTGAAGTATCATTCAAACCATCAACTATTAGGTCTTCGTGTGTTAAGATATTTTCCTCAACGTATTCTATTCCATTGGCTGTTAATCCCATAATTATACCATCACCATCCGTGAAAAAAGTAACATTTATGAGACCAGAGTCCTTTAAGCTATGAGCCGCGGAAGATAACTGAGACTTTGAATCATATATCAACCCGTGCTCATTGCATAATTCACTTAATTGGATTGCACCAATTTTATTATCTTTGAATCTTCCGTAAAGTGCGGATAATATATTGTTTTTTAACTCTTTTATGGTCATGGTGATATTGATTTACGGTTCTGCTGCTATTGAGATTGAATCATCTGTAAAAGTAGAGTATGGACGCGGCGCAGAATTCCGTTTGAAATTCTCAGCTTGTTCAAGTATCTCCTTGAATACTTCATCGTGGATTTTCGGGGGATAACCAGCACCAGCTAACAAGATAATGACATTCATTTTCAATTCTGCCTTTATGTCGTCTCGGTTATTCCAGTCCGCTACCGTTGCTTGTTGCTCCACAAGTTCTTTCACTTGTTTGGCAAGATCTGACAGTTTTTCATCGGGAAACTCCGCGATAAAGTCATATTTTATGGCTACAGCTTTCAGTATGTCGAAAAACGCCATTTCTTCAAATGACAGACCGATTGCATCGCCTGCAGTGCGGGAATCTTTGACATCTTCCATCAGATCCATCATCTGTTGAACCACCTCGTCAATAACATCGTTGGCAAGTGCGGCATCGTCCGAGCGGTCATTGTAACGCTTTACTATGTCTTCAAGACGCTTTGTAAAGTCAATACCTTTCTGCTTATTGACCTTGCGCATAGACTCAATCACCTTTTTCAGAAGCTGTTCCATAAGACGAACCTTGGTGTTCTTCTCAGGGAGCTGTGCCAGACGTTTCATATAGTCCGACGAAAGGAGATCAATCTCATTCTCTGCAGCCACACCTATATTGGCAATCTCCTCAACTGTTTCGCTGATAAGCGCATCCTTTACCATTCCCGCAACATGGAGGTTCATCTTCGTGGTATCGGCGGCATTTCCCTTAGTGAGCTTGAAAATGATCGACCGGACGGCGAAGAAAAAGTGTATATCATCATCTTCCTCACAGCTTATCAGCTCGCTGTTACAGCAGATAGCGTAGGCCGACTTCATCTTCTTGCAGTGCTGCATGAACTTGGTTTCCGACTCTTTGGTCTTAATCACATATTCAACGGCATTGTTCAGTATGGTAAGTTGCTCAATGCCTCCGGTTGTGAAATATCTGTGCCAGTCAAAAGAATTGAACTGACGACGGATGATGTCAAGCTCATCTTTCAGAACTTTCAGTGACTGTTCTATGGTGTCAAGCGAGTTGCCATCAACGTCGCCTCCGGCATAGTGTGCAAGTGCTGCGTTCATCTGCCGCTTGATGCCGAGATAGTCTACGACAAGTCCCTTTTCTTTACCGGGATACACGCGGTTGACTCGCGATATGGTTTGCACCAGCGTGTGCATCTGCAATGGCTTAAAGCAATACATGGTATCAAGACACGGCACATCGAAACCGGTAATCCACATATCCACAACAATAGCAATCTTGAAATTGCTCTTAATGGACTTGAACTGTTTGTCGAGAGTCTTACGATAATCGTCAGCACCGAGAAGATTCCACAGTCTCTGCTCGTCATCTTTCTCGCGAGTCATAACCATGGCTATGCGGCGCATAGGCTTGATTTCTTCTCGCTCCTTGTCGGTGAGTGTTTCGCCATCGATACACTCCTTGACTTTCTCCCATTCCGGGCGTAGGCGTACAACGGCCTGATACAGATTCCATGCAATCAAACGGTTGCAGCACACTATCATCGCCTTTCCTTCGACAGTCGAGCCTTCTGCCACACGCCTCTCGTAATGCTCAACGAAGTCGGCTGCAATGTTGGCAAGCAGTTCGGGGTCATTGAGGATAACGTCAATGCGCGTCATCTGCTTTTTGCTTTCCTCAATGGCGTAATCGCTCGCGCCCTCATCCTTGCATTTCTCATAATACCTCTCTATCTCCTTTACCTTGTCGGAGTTGAGAAGCACCTTGGCCGCCCGGCCTTCATAGACGATTTTACGAGTAATCTCGTCGGCTACCGCTTCGGTCATGGTATAACGGGTGACGATAGGGCCAAACACATCAATTGTGTTGTCCAGTGGCGTTCCGGTAAAACCAACGTAAGTAGCGTTGGGGAACGAGTCGCGAAGATATTTGGCAAAGCCGTAGCGATGCCTCACACCATCCTCGGTAATGGTGGTTTTCTGCACCAGTCCGGCTTGTGAGCGGTGAGCCTCGTCGGATATACAGATTATGTTGGCGCGGTTGCTCAGTAGGCCTGTATTCTCCTCAAATTTCTGAATAGTGGTGAGAAAAACACCACCGGACGTGCGGTTTTCCAATTGCGTTTTCAAATCCTCACGGCTCTCAACCTGCATCACAACTTCGTCGCCTATAAATTTTTTGGCGTTGATAAATTGCTTGGCAAGCTGATCATCGAGGTCTGTGCGGTCGGTAATCAGCACGATGGTAGGACTGCTCAACCTGGTGGTGCGCATGAGCTGGCGGGTGAGATAAAGCATTGTATAGCTTTTGCCGCAACCTGTGGCCCCGAAATAAGTGCCACCCTTGCCATCGCCGTCTACGTTCTGGCGGTTGTGTTTCAAGATATTGTCAAATAGCAAAGTCGTGGCGAAATACTGCGGATAGCGACATACAATCTTATCTTCTGCCTTTGGGGTGTCGGGGAAGAAAAGAAAGTTATGCACTACCTCAAGCAGCCTTTCCTTACGGAACAAGCCCTGCATCATTGTGAACATGGAGTTGAATCCTCCTTCCACCTCCGGGTCATCGTGCTCAACCTTGCGCCAGCCATAGAAAAACTCATAGGGCGCGAATAGCGAGCCGAAACGGTTATTCACTCCATCGCTTATTACTACGAAGGCATTGTAGCGAAACAATTTCGGTATGTCGCGGCGATAACGCACGGTCAGTTGGGTGTAGGCGTTCTCGATTGTGGTATTCTCTTTTATGGCGTTCTTGAATTCCAGCACGACCAAAGGGATACCGTTGACGAACACGATGCCGTCGGGAATTCTGGTGTGCTCGCCATCGATGGCGAACTGATTGACGAACTTGAACGAATTATTTCCCGGCTCGTTATAGTCAATCAGGTTGATATATAGATTGGGCTTCGACGGGTCTTCACGCTTGATGGTGAAGCCGTCCATAATGCGGCGCATTGCTTCAACATTTTCTGCATACACACCACCTCCGTCGGTTGTTTCCAGTTGAGCGATGGCTGTAGAAATCTCATTCTCCGTGATTCCGACATGACGATACTGCCTGCGAAGAAAACCGCGCAAGTCATCATAGAGCAACACATCGCGGGTGTCACGGATGATGCTGTCGCCAGGCACATAGTCATAGCCTTGTTCTCTGAACAGTTCGACAAAAGCCTGCTCCAATTGAGATTCGTTGAATACTGCCATAATTATATCGCTACGCTCTTAAGTGACGCCTTAGTACTTTGAAACGAGATGTCTTCAAAATCTCTTTGAGCCATAGACTCAACGTCAACATCCTTTATGCTTAAAGTGGTTGCCAAATAGTTAAGTCTACGTTTCTGTCGCTCAAGCAAATCAGACCATTTCATAACCCATATTTCTACCCTTGAAGAACTACTTCTAAAGTAAAAAAATGGGTTCGAATTTTCACCATGAATCTCATATTTAGCCGTATCACTGATGTCTGAACTAATGAGTAATATTTTAAACCTTACATTTTGAGGGGTGAAACCGCTTTGTTCAATCTCACGAGCATACCGCATAGCTTGTCCAAGTTCTTTTGCGCTAATTTTTACTTTTGGCGCCTTTAATTCTACGACTAAAACCTCTCGATGGTCGCAATCGATTATCCGTTCACTGTACATAAATAGATCGGTAATCGATTTGGTTCCTTTCGGTATATTTTGATTGATATTATCATCTTTTTTTGATGCGGAGTATTTCATAATATCATCTCTGAGAGTCTTGAGATTGTTTTCCAGACCCTTGTCAGATAACAATTTAGTAGATTCGCTAAACTCCTCACCAAAAATCCACAACATTCTTTCTAGGAATTTATGTAGTTCTTTGCGCTCTTTTAAGTGCTCTGCTATTTCTGAATATACTAGTTTTTCAACGAATTCTAATTCCTCCCGCTTACGTGCCACCTTATCAGAAAAACTGATTATGTCTTCTAACTCAGTTTTGCTAAGTAGAGAATTAAATTGCTGTATAGTCTTACTGGATAAACGCAGTATTCCTTGTAGGATATTATCTAATTCACCATTTGATATGGTACGATCAATGAGAGGATATATAATCTCGCGAAGCTTATTATCCTCGTTTAGCAAATTATACTTATCTTCTACTAGATACGCTAATTTGTTGAATAAAACAACTTTGCTTTTCGATGATGCTTTTGTCTTATAGGGATATGATGAATCCTTTCTTAGTTTATCAAGGAAGTTATCAAATTCCACATTCTTAGATCGGAAGAACGATGTTAACGTCTGCCTAATGAATGACCGAAAATTGCGAACCTCAGGGTCCATGTCATCCATACATAGACTCCGATTAAGATCCGAAATCAGAGTTGGAGTAGAAATATAGATAAACCATCCCCCAACTTTTGGACTGAGCCACTCGGCATCGTACTCAAATCCATATGCGATTGTTTCAATTCCAGCATTATTGGTCGTTAGAAATACTTTACGAGTCTCAATATTTCGAATGTTATAATATCTGAATTCTATTTCATGTGTATTATCGTCACAATCATAATAGGGAATCGTCTGACGTGACGGAGTCCCAATAATGTAATCACGCGGATTTAATCGTGCATTATTGATGAAAAATTTAATGTCATTAGAAAATATTTTTAATGAGTATCTTTCAAAGATTGCATCTGCAATATTCTCTTTAAGGAGCTTTTCAGACACTTTCTTGCGTTTTTCAGTCTCGTATACTGAATCGTCGTAAAAGTCAGTAATTGTAACTTTGTAAAATGTCTGATGCTTTTTACCGTCTAAAACCTTTTCTTGAGTATTAATTGGTATCTCGGTTACATTTATATTTTTTTCAAAAACTGATACGTCAAGAGGGATTATCGCTTCTGAATATTGTTCCTTCTCTTTTGAGTAGCCAATTGTATGAATCATAACAGACTTACCCAATTGAAACGCGCCAAATCGTCCAACACCCTTACCTCCGGATTTATTCGTGGTACCGATGTCAAGCAACTTATATTCTATCTCATCTATATGAACACCACAACCATCATCCTTTATTGATAAGCTGTTTATAATTCGTGAGGAGAATATCTCCTCTTCTGAGTAGTCAATATCGATATACATATGCTTTGCTCCTGCCTGTATTGAGTTGTTTATCAATTCGCATAAAGCAAGAAAGGTATTTGAATAGCTGGCGAATAATTCATTCACCAGTCTTGAGTTTGTTGTGAATTTTCGTGCCATACTACGTTATATGTTTGAAAGTTTGGCGAGAAGAAGTGATTTCACTTCTTCAAATTTATCTCTTTCTCTTTCCAAAAGTGCTACAAATTTTATCAGTGGTAGAGTTAATTTGTAGAATTCTGAATAAGTTGTATCTGACGGAGATATAATTTCGATACGTTCGAATTCGGATTTGCTCAACATAGGCATCGTAGAACTTCCTACCGCAAGTCTTTGCAGCTCATCCTTCATTGACCTCAATGTAAAAAACAAATAAGGCATAAATTCTGGGTAATTTAAAATTATACCATTTATCTGCTGATTAGAGATACATCTATTCTTACATATTCGCACTTTCCCCATATCAGAACCTATACAAGTAACAGCTATCGAATATGGAGGTAGTATTTTGCTATTCAACTTTTGTACGCCAATTTCTGAAAGTTTACGAGATGGATTTGCGTAAAATATGTCACAACCGTTAAATTCTCCGGGTGTAATGAAATCAACATATTCTCCATAATCTTCTGGGCATTTGGATGAAGGCGTTTTCCCAGTAGTTACCGTGCCATATTCTCCAAGTTTTCCCATGCGCCAGCCTTGGGGGAGGTTGTTGGGGTCGATGTTGTCGACGAACATTTTGCGGTAGATGGTCTGGGCGGTATCTTCGAGCGTTGCGATGAGGCGGCGGTTGTTTTCAATCCGTCGCTCCACAGCCTGATACTCTACAACAATTTTACGCTGCTCATCAATTGGTGGCACCGGAATGTTGAGATTTTCAAAGTCTTCCCATGTCAAACTACCTCTTACGCCACCAACTGCCCAAAAGGTCACTTCGCGGTCAAATTCCTTACGAGAAAACCACAACATAAGGAATTCCGGCATAAGTTCATCTTGACGATAAACTTCAAACATTGGATATGCAGGAGACATTATGCCGCGTTCATCTTTGAACATCGCGACTGGCATTTTACCATCGCGGCTAACCTGCATAAGGGAACATGCAAATTGTCCCTTTGAAATGACTTTATAATTGGAGAGATCCGTTCCAATGGTATTGGCAACCGAGGGGATAAAAGCTTTCTCGATTGTTAAACCTACGAGGTTATCCTCCGCAAGGTCACGATTGCGCACATCTACCTGACGGATATAATCGCCCAAACGTTTATAATTCGATTTCATAACCAAGGGATTTGAATACGTCGAGGACGGCGACACGGCTTTCGGCCTCCTTCCGCAGGATGTCGGAAAGTTCGCTTTGAAGTTCTTTCATGCGCGTATCGTAATCAACGGTTTCGTCGCGGTTTACAAACTCAATATACTTACTCGGGACAAGGGAATAATCTTTATCGGCTATTTCGGCGAAAGTAACGGATTTACAAAACTCCGGCACGTCGGCATAGGTGTCGGCATGACCTTCTCGCTGCCAGTTGTGATAGGTGTCGGCAACCTTGCGAATATCAGCCTCAGAGAACTGCACATATTTCTTCTCCAAGGGTTCTCCCATCTGGCGCATATCGATGAAAAGAAACTCTTTTTCGCGGTCACGATATTTGATTTCCTCTCCGTTGCGGTTGATAACTCTGGCTTTTTTGTTGGCATTCAGGATCCAAAGCGTCACAGAGATGTCGGTTGAATAGAATAGGTTACGGGGAAGAATAACGATAGCCTCGACAAGGCCTATTTCAATCATCTTGCGGCGGATTGCGCCCTCAGTACCATCGGCTGAGAGTGCACCATTGGCGAGGATGAAGCCGGCAACTCCATTGCTGGAGAGTTTACTCACCATATTGAGAATCCAGCCATAATTGGCGTTGGAAGTGGGCGGTGTGTCATAGCCTTGCCATCGTGGGTCATCGGTGAGCTGATTTTCGGCTCGCCAATCCTTTTGGTTGAATGGAGGGTTTGCCATAATGAAGTCGGCCTTCAATTCTTTGTGACGGTCATCTGTAAAGGTGTTGGCAGCATAATCGCCGAGATTAGCAGCGATACCACGGATGGCGAGGTTCATCTTGGCGAGTTTATAAGTCGTCTTTGTGAACTCTTGACCATAGACCGACACATTGCGGCGGTTGCCGTGATGATTCTGCACAAACTTCATCGACTGCACAAACATACCGCCGGAACCGCAGCAAGGGTCATATATTATTCCCTCGTAAGGTTCTATCATTTCGGCAATAAGATTGACAATGGTTTTAGGTGTATAGAATTCACCCTTACCTTTGCCCTCCTTGATGGCAAATTTTGAAAGGAAATACTCATAGACACGACCGATGATGTCGTTCTCCTTATCATTCTCAAGAATTGAATCAAAACCGTCAATCTTATCAATCAGTGAGCCGAGTTTTTCGGCTTCTATCCCGAGGGTGCTATAATAGTTGTTAGGCAACGCTCCGGCAAGGGATTTGTTCTCCTTCTCGATGTCGGCAAGAGCCTTATCTACTTTAAGTGCAATATCATTCTGTTTGGCATTTTCTTTCAGATAGCTCCAGCGGGAAGTTTCGGGAAGATAAAACACATTTTTGGCTGTATAAAAAGCTACGTTGTCGACAAAAGCCTCCTGCCCTGCAGCTAAAATTTCCTGACGGCGTTTCTCGAAATGGAAGCCTGCATATTTCAAAAATATCAGTGAGAGAACCACATGCTTATATTCGCTCGGCTCAATCGAGCCGCGCAAAGCGTCGCATGCCTTCCACAACATCTCTTCCATCGGGAGTGCCTCTTTCTTATTTTGCGCTTTCTTAGCCATAATCAGATAGATTCTACGAATTCCTTATTCAGCAATTCATCTAATTCAACATCAAGTAGTTTTGCAATCTTAACCAATAAGGCAATATCGGGCTGTGATGAGTTGGTACACCACTTAGAAACAGTAGAAGGGTTAATGCCCAATTCTGTTGCCAGCCATTTATTCGTTTTTTGCTTTTCTGCCAAAACTACTTTTATTCGATTTATCCTTTCAATCATAACATAAATTCTTTGACTGCAAAATTAATGAAAATTTTTCAGTGCGCAATAGCAAAATGAAGTTTCTGCTTATTCTAAGAGTATAAAACCGTCTCCTCACTGAGTGGCGAAGTCATTGTAAGATAATATAGGTTGAGAAATCTAAAGTGGGGTAGCCTAAAATATAAAGATAAGGGCGATAAAAGGAGCAAATCAACGCAGTTAAAAATCTCTAATGGATGACAATTATTTCAAATTCATTTGCTCCGACTTGCCTCTATCTTCCCCCAAAGTACACTATTAGTACACTGCAATTTGTAAATATTGTTGATAATCAGCACGGTTAATGGCGTATATAGAAATT